>Ga0210390_10000903_pt1 | contig 29934 bp, 25 predicted proteins | sample IncBWH11OmetaG_FD_161050 | JGI IMG/M metagenome (GOLD analysis project Ga0210390, IMG submission 161050) | Forest soil microbial communities from Barre Woods Harvard Forest LTER site, Petersham, Massachusetts, United States - Inc-BW-H-11-O ...
TCGTCCTGCGAATACTCCGTCTTCAACTTGTTGAGCCGCTTTCCGACCGCTGATCGTTGAACCAGAACCACCGATCGCTTGAAATCGAAATCCGTCCAGCGCAAACCCAGGATTTCGCTGATTCGCAGTCCGAAACACAGGCCAATTAGCACGATGGTTCGAAAGGGCTGAACCGCCGCGTCGAGCATTTGCCAAGCATCCTTCACCTGAAGAACACGAGGACGCTTCTTGCGCTTGCTGATGCCCTTCACCTCGACCAAGTCCATGGGGTTTCGTTCCACATTCAGCAATTCCCAAAGCATCGCCTTGTCGAAAAGACGATACATCAGGGACCGAACATGTCCCTTGTACTTGGGCGAGAGGACGAGCTTGCGAAGCCAATCCTGTACCAAAGCGGGCCGAACGTCTTCGAGATGGGCATCGCCCCACTTGGGTCGGATGTGTTGGCAAATCATACTTCGGTAGGAGGCTAGAATATTGTGAGTGATTTGTTCGGCGTCCTCTTCCTGTTTCTGATCGATCAGGAAACGGTCGAGGATGCCACAGAAGAGAACCGGATCTCGGCGCAACATCCCATCGTTGATCATCAGCCGCATGCCTTCTGCCGCTTTCAAGGCGTGGGCCTCCGTCTTGTACTTTTCGACGGTTCCGACGGTGAACCCTCTTCTGGTCCTGCGACCGTCTGAAGTCGGTTCCCACCAACGATAGAGCCATACGTCCGGTCCTGTTACGCGTTTGTTGATCTCAACACTACCGTACTGATACCGCGTTCGCTTAGCCAATGTAATCTCCTTGGGGTTGGCGACGCGGGTGGCTGCCTGAGATTACCTGAGAACGAAGCCACTGGTCTAGCTCAGAGAGATAGAAATGCCACCGCTTCCGATCTGTCCCAACCGGATGCGCTGGGATGGAGCCCTCACGAGCCTTGCGGAGTACCGTCTTCGGATGCAGGTTGAGGAAACGTGCGGCATATTTCTGATTGACGGGTGCTTCCCGAACCGAGCGTAGCCGCTCGCGTTGGGGAATTCGAGTGGGCTGGGTCGACATAAAGTCTCGTTTCGCCGCCGCGGCTCCTCGGCTATAGGACTCCGCTGCGGAATCGACAATTTCTGCCACTTTGCTTTGTTTCCGCAGCCGTGTCCAACAACTTCTCGTCCGCGCGATATTCCTGCCGGGAATATCAGACAGCGATAAACCGATTTCTCGGATCACCCTTTGTTGAGCAAATCACGTCGCGGCTGCGAAGCGGCCGTTCGAGAGGAACTGAGTAAAGCAAAACGACAGCCCTTTCTGCTTCATCAGCAGGCACTTGGGCACCGATTTGCCAGCAAGTGATTACCCGTTCGATAACGCAATGGAATCTCGGGGCACGTACTTCGGACGCCTTCTTTGTCTCGGTGCCCCGGTCGTATTTACCGACGAATCGCTTTCTCAGGAAGATTCGTTGCCGAAGTTATTAGGCCGAAAGGCTCAATTTGCCTGTTCCCGACACCACCTTGATCTGTTATTCCTCCCAGGAATAACAGAGTGACGAGAAGTTGTTGGACATGTTGTTTGAGCAGCGTTACGTTTGCGCCACAAGCAGCCGATTTGAGGTACTGCGGGAGGCGCAAATGCCACGTTGGTCGCTAGCTCATTCCATCCGCCGAATCGGACGCCTTCTTCAGTCGAAGCGCATTCGTCCAACCACAGTTGTTTTTGCTCTGCTCTTTCTCCTACCTGTGGCGGCGCTGGCGCAGGGTTCACCGTTCGACACGGGCTTCACTGCTATCCAAAGTCTTTTTACCGGCACCATCGCAAAGGTTGCAAGTCTAGTGGCGATCGTGATCGGCGGCTACGGTTTCGCCCACGGCGAACCCGGCGCAAAGAAGGCCTTGGCCGGTGTCGCCGCCGGAACCGGGATTGCCGTCCTCGCCGTAAACGTCCTGAGTTGGCTTTGGGGCGTGTAGGAGGCCCTACCTGCCAAGTTCAACAGATGCTGAACGAGTCCCTTATGCCAAACAACAAAGATCAGAAGCATCGCACAAATCGAGTCTTCAAGAGCATGCATAAGCCGCTCACCTATTTGGGCGTCGAGCGCACTCTGTTCTACTTCGTCTGCGTCGGCGCGGTGGGAGCCTTCAATCTCTTCAACTCCATCTTGGCTGGCATCGCCGTGTTCATTGGCGGTTTTGCTTTCGGTCATTGGGTAACGAACAGCGATCCGGCGTTTCTCCGCATCCTCGCAAAATCTGAACGCTACAAATTGCGCTACGACGCCGCGAAACAGCAAGTCCCACGAGTAGAGGTGGTCTGATGCTACGTGTCGACAAAGTCATCAAGCCGTGGAAAGAGAGCGCGGCTCTCAACGACCACATCAATCTCTATGGCTTCTGGAATGAGACGACCTTCCTCACCAAGAGCGGCGATGTAGGAATGGTCCTCAGTGTTTCCGGCGTGGACTATGAGAGTCTTGACCGGTCGGAGCAAGAGTATGCAGTGAAGCGGTTAGAAGCGGCGCTTAAAGCGTTTGGCCCAGGCTTCCACGTCTACCAATACCTCTTCAAGTCGAATCGCCCTGACATCCCATTCGCAACGTATGAGGACCCTGTTGTGGAGGCAGCGATCGATCAGCGGCGAAAGTTCTTTGAAGGCAAGAGAGAACAGCTTTATCAGGTTGAGATCTTCTACTGCATCCTGCTCGAAGGCGCCCGCTCGAAGACCGGCGTAGGTACCGTGCTCGCCCGGCTATTGCACGATCCGAGAGGCGCGATTGCCGAACTCAAGTCGCAATTCACCAACGACGGCATGAAGACGCTATTGCGTAGGCATATCGAGCGCGATCTTCAACGGCTCGAACAGCACGTGCAGGCCTTCGCCCGGCAGCTAGCAGACTTCATGCAACTCGAGATTCTGAATCAGCAGGGTCAGTTTACGTTTTTCCGACGTCTGCTGAATTATGACGACTGGCATATTGCCGGCAGGCCGCAGTCCACGCAGTTTCTCGACTATCAGGTGGTCAACTCCGACATCGAGGCCGAACGCGATCACTTGCGCGTCGGAGATCACTTCGTTCGCGTGCTGACGATGAAAGAGGCGATCACCGAGACACGGCCCCTGGTGCTCGACGCGCTGCTAAAGATTCCGGCCAACTTCTACGTGGTCACGGAGTGGACGCCTTTACCGATGGACAAAGCCCGCAAAGAAGTCAATAAACGACGCCGTCACTTCAACATGTCAAAGACGGGTTTCGTCTCTCAGATGGGTAGTGACGCCACGCAGACGAATTCTCGCGATGTGCTAGTGGATGAGTCCAAGCAGGCTGACATTGAAAATCTTGGCGATTGCCTGCGTTCCTTGGGGGAGGGCCAATCGCTTGGCGATTTCTCGCTCACGATTGTGCTCTATGGTCGGGCGTCGGCTGGTCAGGCAAGAACGGAACTCGATCAACTTGTGGCAGAGTTTACCGGCGTCTTCACCAATGCGGATGGCAATCTGTTCGCGGAAACCTACAACCAGCTCAACGCTTATTTCGCCACCGTGCCGGGCAACTACGCGCTGAACCTCCGCCAGTTGTATGTGCTGAACACAAACTTTGCCGACCTGTCTTTTCTGTTTACGATCCTGCCCGGCGAGAAGACGAATGCGCATCTCGGTACGGAGTACCTGGCCGCACTTGAAACCGACAACAGCACGCCCTACTTTCTAAACCTGCATAACGGCGAGGTTGCCCACACGCTGATTCTCGGGATGACGGGGAGTGGGAAAACGACTGCACTGACAGCAATTCGGAGTTCGGCAGAGACACAGGGCTATCAGGTCGAAGGCCTCGCCCCGACCTCCCGCGCTTCACGCCAACTAAACGAGGCCGGACTCCACTCGGTAACTCTGCAAAGCTTCCTCACGCGCTCGGCAGATCCAGACTCGGTTGAACAAAAACGCTTCTACTTCGTCGATGAATCAAGCCTTACAAGCACCAACCAGATGCGCGAGTTCCTTGCGCGGATTGGCGCTAATGACCGTGTGCTCTTGATTGGCGATACCCGCCAACACCAGGCTGTCGAGGCGGGCCGTCCCTTTGAACAACTACAGGAAGCCGGAATGCGGACAGCCAAGCTCGATGAGATCGTTCGCCAGCGAGACCCGGCCTTGAAATCCGCCGTCGAACTGCTCGCGACCGGGCAAGTCTCCGCTGCACTCGATGCACTTCAGCAGCAGGGCCGTGTGAAGGAAATTCCCAACCGGGAAGAGCGCGTTCGCGCCATCGCTAAGAGCTACGTCGAATCGCCCGAGAACACTCTCATCGTTTCACCCGACAATGCTTCCCGCCGCCAATTGAACGTAGCGGTTCGCCAGGAATTGAAAGACATCGGAACCGTTGCTCCGGAGGATCACACTTTCCGTGTACTAGTTCAGCGTCAGGACATGACCGGAGCCGAACGATCTTGGGCAAGCCACTACGAAATCGATGACGTGGTTCACTATTCACGCGGGAGTAAGGCCAACGGAATCGAAGCCGCGGCCTATGCATCGGTTGTCGCTGTAGAGCCAACCGCAAATCTGCTCACCGTCGAGAAAGCGAACCAAGAGCTTGCCACTTATGATCCCCGCCGACTCAGTGGCGTCAGCGTCTACCGAGAGGTCGAACGCGAGTTCTCCGTGGGCGACCGAATCCAGTTTACCGCTCCAGATAAATCGCTTGGCGTTGCCAATCGCGACCTTGCAGTAATCGAATCGATTGCGACCGGCGGCGGCGTGACCGCTCGCCTCGATAACAACCGCCAAATCAAGTTCACTCTCAGCGAGCATCGTCATTTCGACCACGGCTACGCGGTCACAAGTCACAGCTCCCAGGGCCTCACCTCCGAACGGGTCCTCGTTCACGCCGACACCGACGTCCATCCGGACCTACTGAACTCACGCTTCGGTTATGTCTCCATCTCCCGTGCCAGCCATCAGGCCACGATCTTCACCGATGACATGGCAAAACTCGCGCCCCAACTCGGAGCCGAGGTGTCGAAGACTTCCGCGCTGGAAATGAATCAAGGTTCATCGATGGAGCGGGCATTCGGGCTCGGGCTGTGAAATCAATATGACGCTGGAAGAATAGAAAAGGCACATACATGAAACGTTAACAAAATGCTTTTCAATGTAAGGCAGGCGCAGCAAGTAACTGGGGGTGGATCAATAGATCTGCTGTCTTTTGAGTTCACGCGAAGCGGACGACTTTCCCAAACCGTTGCGATCTCATCGGACTTCAATACTTCAATAGTGGGGAGATCGTACCTTCTTCCGATACGCCTTTCGCCAAGTCAATGCGTGATGTTTTCCTAAATCCGGGTGCGAGTGACGCTCAAGAAGAGATGTTGCAGTGGGAATATGTACACATCATCCAATCTATAGCGCATAAAGAGAATTTCCGACAGCCGGTCGAGATGAGTGACTTTTTCACTTTCGGCTCTAAAAACGAGCTTGTCAATATATTCGATGATGTCGCTTATGTGCGGCGATGTTATGTAAGTATTTATCTTCTCGATCCGCAGGATGCCACGAGGAATCAGATTTTGACGAATTGCCTCGAATTGGGGATCTGTCCCATTCCTGTTTCCGGTCAATTCCTCGCGGAGCCGCGCCGAATCCCCCCTGCCGCCCTTGAAAGTAACCACAAGAAGAACGCCCCCAAGCGTTACCGATTGCCATGCACAATCTAAGAACTCAGAATAATATTCGACACCGGCTTCTGGGACTGTGTGACAAGACAGCACCAAATCGAAACTCTCATGAAGTTGCACTGGGAAGGTGCCAGCCACACTGTCCAAACCTTCTACTCCCAGCGCTCTGGCGGCCTCATGATCTTTTTCTATTGCCAAATATCGCTTCACCATTCGGGACAACGGAATCGCCATGCTCGGGCCGCCCGCGCCAATATCTAGAAGAGATGACGCTCCGGAGGCACGAACGTATCTATGGATGTTCTCAACCAAAGCGTTCGATCGTTCGTATCTAAACCCCTCGGAAAAGCGTTGGAGAAAGCCCTGCGGTCGTTTGTCCCTCATTGATGGAAGCTTCAAAAGCAGTCAAGAGGCTCTCTCCGAGGAGAGCCTCCGAAAATGTGATCGTGAATCCACGACACGACTTTTTTCTTTAGCTGCCGGGGGCGTGAACTGGGCTGTGGCTCGGCGAATGACCAGGCACGTTGCATTTGGCAAAACAGCTCTTCGTGCAACCTGCTGTTGCGTCTCCGCTAAACATCCAGCCGGTTTCGATGACTGCCATTTTTCGTGCTTCGATCTCCGGTAGTTCTTTAGACACGGAGCATCTTCCTTCGTTTGTAAACTCAACGAGTTCAAAACCTTGCGTCGTAGGTCGCGGAACTCCCAAACCAAACATGTCGGATAGATCGTTCCTCAAAAGCGCCTCACGGAACTCATTTGCAAACGCTGTTTTTTCGCGTAGTCGCTCGAAAGCGCTCACCGTATAAGGGTCTGCGGAAAACTCCAGCGGTTCTAGGGAAAGGGATTCAGACTTGGCAGCGAGGATTGACGGATAGAACTTCTTTGCGAACTGCTCCCGAGGACGAAGTTCATATTCCCTGGGAGTTTCGTTGACGCTGACATCACTTATCGGAAGCTCGCCCGGCACAACTAACCAATGTTTATGCAGTAGCGAAATGCCAAATGTTTCGTACACTCCATGCCTCAGGAAGATAGGACCGAGCCGTTCCAGAGCCACGCTGAGTTTGTTCTTAGCCCTCATATCAGCATCCGCATCTTCAATCGAAGGCAGGCCGTTAAAACGGGAATAGTCATAGGACAATGTTTCTTGACTCATGGTTCACCTCCAAGTGAACAAAGACAGTAATTCAGGCGATCAATAAGGCGCGCCGTATTTAGTCGCTATCTTGCCGCAGGGTGAGAAAATCTATTCCCTCGTTCGGCCCCGAAGAAGCTATAACTGTAAAATACGATCGTGACCCCTCCGGGGTCCGTAGAGAATTCGTAAGGGGTACCGTTTGGTGTGAAGAACCAGTCCCCGGGTCCATGTTTTCGACCTCCGAAGAGTACATATCCCGAAGCCACTATCCGCACTCCGCCGCCCGGTGACTCTTCGCTATGAGGCGGATGCACGTGGCGAGTCACAACTGACCCTGGACTGTAGACGGTTTTTGCTATCCGGATCGGCAGCATATCGATCGGCAGTTCATATTTCTGGACACCGCTCCCAAATGGAGTTGCCAGCGGCAACGACATTTCAGAAGCGAATGCACTCTGATCCAGCGAAGAGACGACTGTTGGCGTTATGCCACGCGCGCGCAACTCGGCTCGGTTATATCCCTCGCGAACAATTCCGTACGCAGATAATTCTTCGAACGAATAAATAGTCTTGTCCGGCTCGAATGGCAAACCTCGGTCAAACGCGGCACGACGCACAGTTTCGATCTCCACGTCGCACAGGTTGTAGAGCTGAGTAGAATCTGAGGGAATCTCCAGTTCTTGAACATTGCTTGCTTCGAGAACATCTGCTGTGTGCATAAAGTCCTTTTCTCCCTTCGTGTCTTTTCTCAAGCTAGGTGTTTTTGTCGTATACGAGCGTCTGGACTAATGGATGATCGTCGGCGCCACCTTGGGCCGAAAACCCCAGACGCGAGATAGCCGTCACGAGACGCTTTTCTCGCAAAACCGGTGCGTAGACAGCTTTGCCCTCGTTAGTCCAACGCTTAGTCATTTCTGAGACGAGTCGGGTTCCATACCCTTTACCGCGATGTTGCGGCTCGATGTAGAGATGTTCGATTCGAACCTCCTTCTCGGATGCCACAACGCCGCTCCATCCAATCGGGATACTGTCCATCAGGACGATGTGGGAATCTCCCGCTTTCCACGTTTTGCGAAACTTTTCAACCTCAACGGAGTCGACCCATCCGCCCTTTAATTTGGGGCCTATGTGAGCTTTCACCGCTTCACGATATACGTCCCAGACATACTGGAAATCGCTATCCTTGGCGGGGCGGGTTGCTAGTAGTTTCTCAGGCACCTGATTAGTCCTCTTTCAGCGGCCGGAAAGGTCGCACGCAATGGAAGCAGAGACGCACGTTTGTGGCTGACTGCCCGGTGGCCGCAACAGTTATCCGTGAACTCACATGAAGCGTCGAGCCCTTGCATTAAAGGGCCTCGACAACACTAAGTTCCAGGGAAGTGATGCGGGTTAACCGGGGTTAGTAAATAACGAAGCTGGGAATTTACTTTTATCTGAACATAAAGTCAAGTTATTTTTAGGGCTGTTTGTTTCATTGCAAACGATTCAAACTGTCTTCTGACCTGCTCTTCCTGAATTCGTAACTTGCGATCGTTTCTAAGCGACAGAGCTATAGTAGGTTGCGGTTCTGGCATTGGCCAAATCCCCGAACTTGTGAGGCTTATTGTTACGAAAGCCGGATACGGTCGTCGGGCTTCAGCATTGCACGAAATCCATTTCCGAACGGACAGTCGCGAACTACATTCCTAAGCGAGGGGGGGCGAACGACAATATTGTCAAAGTGCATGTGAGAACTGGTCGCGGAGCACTACGTCATGCAAATCGGCAAAGGTCGCGGCGCACGGTATACCTTGAGATGGACGCACTTTACCCGCCTGACGGAGGAAAGGTCAGCCATCAACTCCGTGGCTCAGACCTCCCCAAAAAGGCGACTGTCCTTCGAGACGAGACCCCCTCATCGCCTCAGAACTTGAACGCTACCGGTGAGAGCTGGAGAAATGGACTGGAAAATCAACAGTCGGTCGTAGCCAGTTTTAAATCCATGGAGCCTTGTGCCTCGACCAATCAACGCAACATCAAGAAAAATAGCCATAGTCGGTGAGTCTCTTCACACAGATGCCCAACTCGTCGCGGGTGTCCGCGCGGTATTGCCGATGATCCGGGATGCTTCCGGCCTTCTCCGCCGGCTCCTTGACGGCGGTCACACGGTGATCGCCGGACGTTTGGCCGGGGCCTTCCGCAACATCGGCCGCGATCGCATCGCGGACGACATCGTGAAAACTATGGCGGCGGCCGACTACGCCGTGCGGGAGAACGATCCCTTCACGGACAAGCCCTCACTGCTCATAGGGGCCCGCGAAACCTCTCCTTACGTAAACAGGCTGCGGCTGCTGTGGCAGAAGATGCGCGAGCCGGTCATCGAACGGTTCCCGAAAGCGCCGGGCCCGCCCCGCAACATCGAGGCGTACCTGAAGCGCGTCAACGACGCCTATGTCTCGGACGCCTACCATTCGCTCTCGATCGAGGGCTACCGCGTCACGCCAGACCTTATCGAACGAGTCCGTGGGGGGCGGTGGAACCCGGAAGCTGACGAGGGCGACCGAGATCAACGGAACGCCATCGCGGCGCGGGGGTACTGGCAGGCCTTTCAGGCCGTGCAGAAAAGCCTAGGCAAAATTCTGAAGGCGGAAAATCCGGGAGAGGTCGCGGACGCAGACCACGGCACGCGGTATCGAGAGCTGTTCGCGCCGAGCGTCACCATCGGCCTGCTGAAGCCCGCCGATCTCGCCGGTTATCGCAACGGACAGGTCTATATCCGCAAGTCGATGCATGTACCGCTGAACCGGGACGCGCTGAGGGACGCCATGCCGGCATTCTTCGACCTCCTGCGGGAAGAGCCGCATCCTGCCGTCCGCGTGGTGCTCGGGCACTTTATCTTCGTCTACATCCATCCTTATATGGATGGCAACGGCCGCGTCGGGCGCTTCCTAATGAACACGATGATGGCGTCGGGCGGATACCCGTGGACGGTCATTCCGGTAACCGACCGCAACTCCTACGTGAACGCTCTCGAAAAAGCAAGTGTAGGCGAAGATATCGCGCCCTTCGCGGACTTCCTCGCCGGGCTGGTCATGAAGCGGCTAGCGGGCGAGCCCTTGCCGGCGGTCCCGAAAGATTCGCCCGTTGACGAACGCGAAAACAATTCTCGATCTGAATGAACTGGCGAGGAAAGATCTGCTGACCGAGTGTACTTCCTTTGATCTCCGCGAAACTGGAGCAGACCGGAGAGCTTTGGGCCGAGTTAGGCGTCTTGACCGTAGGATGCTTGCGAATTAATGGCGAAAGGTCAAGCGATCAGATCATAAGTTACAGTTGAGCGGCGGATGACTTTGCTCAACAATCTTAGGCTCAAGGTGTAAAGATAGGAGGGCCTGATGCCAAACAGCACAACGCAGATAGAGACGGATTGGGTTTCCGCTCCTCGGTCGATTCGGGGCCAGGATCAGCTCGGGTGCCAAGCTCCATGCGAGCTTACATATTCCCAACTTCTTCCGGGCATCACAAACGTCACAGATCGTGCGCGCTATTTCTCATTCTACCCGTGGGTCGCTTGGTCATTGGATAAGCGATTCCCAACGATCAGCGAGGAGCGCTACGTCGAGCTGTACCGCAGGGCGGATTGTCTTTATACCCTAATCGCTGCTCAAGAGTCGAAGATATCCGACAACGTCAGACAGGCTGAAGCAATGATCGGTCGCCTCCGGCTACTGCCCGCTCTCGATCGATTGACAAGCGGCACGCCGTTGCGCTTGTCCGACTATGCGACTCAGGAGGAGTCGGAGGAGCGCTACTTCAAGAATCGTATGGGGGGATTGGGCCAGTATTACATCGGCTCGCTCGCTGAACTCGGTATTTGTGCAAAGGCCCCGTCGGGCCCTTGGATCAGATACACGGAGGAGTTCGGCAAGGTGCTGGCGAACACGATCGAAACCGTGCTTCCATCGAAAGCTTTCTGGGTTGCTGTGGAGCGCGACGTAATCACGGTTAAAGACTTGATCGCACTGAGGGAATTCTCACCTCATCTGCTACCAAGCAGCCCACACGAGCAAAACCTCCTTCTCGATATGTTTTTCGTCAGAAAGGCGTACAGTGACCGTCTCGGGGACGTGAGAGGAACCCAGAGACGCCTCACGCTTGCCCTCATTCTGCATCTCGCACATTCACTTTCAGAACTCGATCAGGCGTGGCTATCTGAGTGGACTTTTCGACCCATCGTCTATTCCGGGGTACTACCGACTGGCGTGGCATGGGATGTTCCCCCCGGACTCGTTGAGACCCGCAAGCTCTGGTCGATCTACGAACGTAACGACCTGCTTTCAAGTGCTAGTCTAATGATTTTTGCGGCAAGCTTGAGTCGCCTCCGTCAAGAGGCATCGGACAACTTTACCTACTACGAATCTGTTGAGAGTTTCGCCGAACACTATTCGGGAAGTGCCAGCGTCAAAGGCACCCTTGGTGCTTTGAGCGGCAAGACATTCGGCGAATTGGTGGGGTATGTGCGAAGCGCGGGCCCTTCATTGGCAAATTGGGGAGATCCGATGCACGAGTTCTCGCTGGAGGACCGACTCGTCGCAGACTGGTACGGCGAAGAGAAACCGCCAGATCATTTCATTGCCAGTGTGATTCTACTGCTCGCATCGCTTGCGGCGCGACAAGCCGACTTCCCATATGCTTACGGGAACTTGCTGATCCAAGCTCAGGATTTGGAAACGTACCCAATTAATCTTGTCAGTTTCCACAAACGTGTTTCGGCCTGGGAATCGATACCGTTAGCTGACGTGGCAAAGGATTTGATCGGTTGGTGCTTGAACACCCATCTCACTGTCGCGCTTCGCAAGCTCTGGCAGACTAGGACAAGTAGCTTCCACGTTAGGCCAGCCGAGAATGGTCTACAAGTCGTCGGAGACATTCCGCCGCCAAACCGGACACTCCCCCGCATACGGCAGAGCTTGCGAATTCTTGAAGACCTCGGCGCTCTTAAAGAGCATGATGTTGATGTCGGACGACTATTGCTCACTCCGCTTGGAAAGGCTCTCTTGGAGGAGTCTCTTGTCTGATCAAATTTCGATCCTTGACATTGCGGAGAGCACCGGGTTTGAGGCCTCGCTCATCACGACGTTCAACGCATCATTGCCGTTCTACGAAGAGATCGTGCTGCGTCGCCTTCGTGCGAATGGATGTCGTAAAAACGTTGTGCTCATGGATGCAGCGCAGTGTTCCGCCGCATGGGACTCAGAGGCTTCACGTCCTCGATTTGCAGGGTATGACTACTCACTGATCCCAATACGTGCTAGTGCGGCTTTTCATCCCAAGCTCGCCATCTTTGTCGGTCACAAACGAGCATCGATTCTGGTTGGAAGTCACAACCTTACCGTTGCTGGCTTCGGGTACAACCGAGAATTGACGAACTTAGTCGAACTCTCGGCCAAGAAGCAAGACGATGCGGGAAGCATCTTGAACGACATTTGGGGTTCTCTTGTCACTTGGCTTGAAAACGCGTCTGGTTATTGTCCACCCGAACTCATACAAGATGCTATTTCGCTTCAAAAACATTTAAAGCCGTTCTTGAATCCCGGTGCAATTCACAACTCAGCGATTTTCCTTTCTCAGACAGCGGGTGACATAGGTCTATTTGCCAAATTGAGAGAGTCAGTCAACTTTGGAGTCCGTCGCGTTCTTGTCGTTGGGGCATTCTTCGATGAAAAGCTAGCCTTTCTAAGGGCGATTCGCTCAAGATGGCCTGGGGCCGAAATTGTGGTGGGAATCGACCCAGACACCGTGTACCTTCCCATTTCGTTCGGAGACGCTAAAACCCGGTTTGTCGATACCAGAAAGCTGTGGGCTGAAGAGCATGGAAGATACGTGCCAAATCGAGTGGAACGCTGGACTGTAGTTCTTGAAGTGAATGACAAACTTGTAAAGCTATGGGACTTTGAAGAAAGCAAGGATGGCAATCTTGAACACAGAGGGTTCATGCGTTCTTTCGTTATGCCATTCCAGTCGAGCGACACGACGGGTTGAATACAATAGATCCGCGCGCACTTCACGGCGCGAACACGAGATGATGAGAGTCGAACAGCGCCCCTAGATGCGGCAGTGAACACTATCCTCGCGACTGTCCTTTAACTGTCCAATAAGGATTCCTTAGCACTTCTTACAAGGTTTTTCAGGGGCCACCCGCGTCTTGTAAGTTGTTGAAACGACTAGTATTTGTGGGCTCATAACCTAACGATCCTTAGGATTTCTTCTTGCTCCCTAAATGACTCTCGCAGACAGCGCATGTATCGCGCGTGTCGATCAATGACCAACTATTTGCCGCACACAGCAAGGGATGTATACGTTTGGTTGGGATCATCGTTGCCGACGACGGTTCATTGATTGGGCAAGTTGCTCCGAAAACGGATCTGCACGTTGACTCCCGTTGACTGTCCGATGACTGTCCAATAAGAAGTTCGAAATCGGAATGGGGTGATAACCCAAAGGCCGGGTGGGTTCGCGAGGTTGGGATTGCATTCGCTAGATATCACGTTGTGCGGTACGTCGAGTGGGCACTGTTTCCACATGATCCACGCGCATGCAAAGGATTTAGGGATGACATTATTGCTGCCTTGCCACTGTGACAGAGCCGAATACACCAGGGGGTTGGAATGAAAATCGCAGCGGAGCTTTTGCAAATTGGGCGTCCGGCGCAGCAATGCACCGGAAGATCACTCGTCAAAGTCGGTGGAACCTGCGTCGCGCGAGCGATAAGGCAGTACTGAACCAAGCCCCCGGAATGGTGGCGCAAGGAGTAGAGACTGGACGGCGGCATCACTCGGGGATGAAGGTACCGTCCGACTCCATTGGCTACGCCCGCCAACGCTCAAACCAGCCGCTGGGAGCCGGGTTTCGCGCATCTCATCTATTTGACCATCAACGGCAAAGTATCGCCCCTGATCCCCAATCATCCATTTGGGGAACGCGCTGTATGCTTATTGAGCGTGTCGGAATTCGCGCGCCGGAGCCCATCGGCGACAGTAAGGTAGCGGGGACAAAAGATATTCCCGCTGTTCGCGACCAAAGGCGAGGACGCTGAGTTCACCGGTTCCAGGCGCTGCTTCGCCACGATCGCGAAGGCAAATCCTCGCGTGTGACATAGCAGTCGTCGATTCCCATGGCTCTGACCCTCCAGTAGCCTCGCGTTTCGAGGAAGGCCCGGATTTCGTCACGCACAGAAAACCGATTGTGCTCTATCGTCAGGACACGGAATGAGTACGCGTCAAAAGGAAAGCTTTTGAGGATCGTCAGCTCAGAGCCCTCCGTGTCCAGGCTCCAGTAGTCGATGATCCTTGGCGCGCCGCATTCCTGCAGGACCGATCGAAGCGTACGGGCCGCCTTCTTCACCGTGATCGGCCGCCCCTCGGGGTCCTTCGGCAAACGCAGCCGGTTCTTCACAAATTCCAAGTGCGCCGGATGGTATTCGCATAAGACACCCCCAAGCGTGCCCGCCTCCAGAAAATCCACGGTTCCGTCGTAGTCAAAAAGACAGCAGTTCAGGGAATGACATCGGCGGTTTCGCACCAGCGCCGCAAAGTACGCCTCGTCCGGTTCGATGCAAATTCCATTCCAACCATAGCTACTCTCTAACAACAGTGTATTGCTGGCGATGACGCCGTCGGCCGCGCCCGAATCGACATAAAAGCCGCCACGCATTCCGCCTAGAATTTCGAGGACAAGGAGGTCCTGACCTAATTGCGACGCCATACGCGATCCCCTTTGAACGGCACAGGCGGCATCAGCCAAAGGACGATTGTCGAAGGATTAGCGACCGCCAGCATGAACCGGTCGCCACGCAGGTCTGATCCACGCCCGTCATCAGGCTCACATGCGCCCACGGCTGATTCTCCGCCTGGGCGACATGGTAATAGTTTGACGGAATGTACAGGAGGCTGCCTCGCTCCACATCGTATACTTCACCATCGCCAAGTATCTCATCGTAGTGCGTGCTCCCGATTACGCTCGATTTGTTTTGTAGCGCCTCCCAGGGCCACATGTGGAACCGCTTCCTGCCAACCATCGGAAAAAGAAAATTGTGATTGCGGTCCTTGTGAACCCCAAACGCCGTTTTCGGTGTGGTGCTGGCGTACAAAACCACGTCGCTGCGGAGAGCAAGCCCGACCTCTATGCTCAGTCCACGGCTGAAGTTGCCAAGCCATCGACAGAGCTCCAAATCATGCTGCTGCGCGTTGTTGATCACCAAGGTGAAGCCAGCGCCGGCGCACGTCGCCGCACGACGCAGGTAGGTGTCGAGGTTTGCGCCCGTGTCGGCGGGATAGAACGGGCGCATGTCGTCGACGCATCGAGAGGAGCCTAGAAACAGGCGCACCCACTGCGCTGGGTCCGACTGGGTCGCAAGGCGAACCAATCGCATGAGCTGTTCTTCGCCAGGCAGTGCGTAGTCGGCGGCGAGCCTAAAATGTGCTGGCTTCTTTCCCCAATAATCTCGCATGAAATCCGGCCAACCGTTGGCGAGAGCGCCTGGCGCTGAGAGATGGGCCTTCCCTTGCTCTAATCTGCCCACGCCGCTAGCGCCGGGCCCGCGCGAAGGCCGCCGAGCGCCACGCGTCTGTCCTTGCGGCGGACTCGCTCAGCGCAGACGGACGCGTCCACTCCCGATGGTGAAGGTCGTCTTCCCGGCGTCCGTAGAGCATCGTGATGTTGGTGCGTCGATTCTCGTAACCCGGTCGAAAACGCACCTCCCCAGTACTGTGAAACAAATCCGAATTGAAAATTACCGCCCGATTCTGTCGATACGGAATGATCGTGGCCTGCGCCTGATGATGCCGCAAATAAGGCCTGATGACGTCTTCCAATCGTCCGTTGTAGGTATGAAAATCCCAGTGTAGCGGGGCGTCGACGCCATAAACGATAAGTCCTCCGGATGTCTCGTCCAGGTTGGCTTCATCTGGGGTGATCCAGAAATTGACATTCAGCGCCGCAAAGTCGGCGTGCGTTATTGCGTCTGGAGGCAGAGTTGGCGGGCTCTTGTAGGCCCACATATGTCGTAAAGGATGCCGCTCGCCGATGAGGTTGGGCAGCGACTCGCGCAGTTCCTCGGCGATTTGGAGCAGTAATGGACAGCCAAAGCCATCCCGAAACAGCGACCCAAGACGACCATGCGACTTGCTTTCAGACCAGATGGTCGATTCCAGGCAATAGAGGCGCAAGCTCTCGAGCGCCTCAGTTGAAAGGAAGTTGTCCACGACAACGCTCCCAGGCGGCTCGCCCAGATAAGCCCGCTCCACGGCACCTGGATCCCATTTGGACGACAGGGCTTTGCTCAGTCGCGGCGCATCGCGCACGTGGACGATTCGACCATAGGTGGGCCCGATCTCCCGGCGCGTTTCGTCATCGAGGGGTGCTGCGCCTTTTACACCCTTCGCAGCCAAGCGGTCAGCGACCCGTTGGTATCGCTCAATGACTTCAAAGAACTCTTCGCCAAGAATTCCCCGTGCCGTTAGATATCGAAATTGCTCAAGGTCGTGCAGCAGCTTGGTGGCGGTCAGCGGCGTACAGGGCGTCGTCGCCTGCGGAGGCAAGCCGCCCTCGACGCCAATCGCGTGCGATTGGCGTCCCCAGCGGATAGCTGCGAGTATGGTGGCGTACTCGCCCGCGAGACGAAGATCGCGGGCCTCCATCGCTTTCGTGATTAGGCCGTCCATCCAGGCGGAGCCACTGAGCAACTCGGCGCGCCACAACGGATAACTCTCCTCAGAGCGTCCAATCCGTACCAGTAGTTTCGCCAGATTCCGGCGCGCGTCAGCCAGAGCGGGATCAAGCTCCAGGGCTCGTCGATATTGCGTGATCGCGTCGCAATCATCTCCCAGCGCCTCGCTGGCCCGACCTGAGCCGTTGCGGGCCGCCGCGTGGTCGCTTCGCGCACTGCTGACTTTGTCGTAACAGGCCTTCGCCTCTACCGCGCGCCCTTCGCGCAGGAGGTCGTCCGCGACTTGCATGAGCGGCTCGAGATCATCGGGCAGGCCCGCAATCTCCTCACGGTGCATACAGTCTCCAATATGACCGGTCTCGCGTGTCCGTTACTGTTGGTCGGCAACGTGCTGCGGCACCTTCGACTCCGCGGCAAAATCGTCGAGCGAGCCGCTTTCCAGAAGTTGAGTCGAATATCGAGCGAGGACTTCGAGCGTGACCGCAAAGTAATAGGGACCGAAGAAATTCGCTTGATTGCCAGGGGTCGTCGGGTCAATATTGGTGCCCGGCGTAGTAGGATCGATATGGGTCCCCGGTGTCGTCGGATCGATGTTCGTGTCAGCGTCGCTATCGGCAAACAGGCTACTGCGCAGAATAGTCTCGAACACCTTATCTATATTCACAAATGCTTGCTCTGCGATCGAACTTCTCATCATCGCAAGCACGACAGGATAGGCTCCGTGCTGAACCACGGCTCTGGCGAAATCCTTGTTCGGACTGGGACGAAACGCCTCAGCAGCCCTGTGCCTTGACACGTAGCCGCGAATCCATCGCAGCAGGTGAGGGTTCGACATCACGGAGTAGAGCAATTGATTGTTGATTGCCGCCTTTTCAGGCGTCAGTCGGGCGCCGCGCAAGTATTCAAACAAGATTTGCGCAGGATCGGTGACAAACTGCTCGCGCAATAGGAAGTCAGTCGACATCGCCTTGAAAAGCGATTCGAGGCGGCGTACCGATGCTACATCTTCTATAGGTATAGGCATTTGCTTGTCAGGCACCTGTTGATGTCCCTTGATGCGGCGTAGAGTTAAGATCATCTAAGCCGATATCTCAAGAATAATAAGCTTCTCCGCAATGACTGTACAGACTTTCGGCGCCTCATTTGGCTCGTATAGCAACCAAAGCGCGGAAAAAGGCGATATGAATGCCGTTCGTGTAGATCTTTGGGAAAGCCAGCGACTGGATCGCGTAACTGGGCTCGTTCAGCCGTGGTTCACCCACTCCGCCCTCGACGAGATACAGGAATGGGACCTGCATGACAAGGTTGTGCTCGAGTGGGGCGGCGGCCACTCCAGCTTGTGGTGGGGGACGCGTTGCCGCAGTGTGTTCACGATCGAAACCAACCCGGACTGGTGTGCATGGATCTCGGCGAAGGCCGACGAACTGGGGATCACCAACGTCACCGTCCTCCACCGAGCGTCGGAATCACCTGTTGATTTCTATTTGCAGATTCCCGAGGGCTGCACGCCGGACATCGTCGTCATCGATGGGGCGATGCTGCGCTTTGAGTGCCTTTCGAAGGCGATTGCGCTTCCAAGGCCGGTCACCATCATTTTCGACAACTGGCAACAGGACGGGGCATTCATCAGCCCGGAGGCAGAGGGTCTGATGCGACCGTTCCTGGGCGCGTCTTACGCTCAAGCGGAACGCACTCACCTGAAACACCCATGGCAAACGGCCATCTGGCGCTTAGCGTAAGGGGGCGTCATCGCAGGCACAAGATATGGCCTTTTTTGCCTACGTGTTCCGATGCCAAGAGTGATCACCTCGGGTTCGATCTTGGCAAAGCCGAATCATAGACATCCACGCACACGAGGTCGTTGGGGCGGCATTGAAGAACCTCATCCGCCTCGGCGAGCGAGCAGTAAGCGACTAACTTCATCGCAGGTCCCGGCCACATATTTCCTCCCATAGGGGAACAACGTGCGATCATTGGCAATCGCCTGGATGCCATTTGTTGTTGACGTCCACGTAAGCGCCCATACACTTAAGGGGGATTGAGTTTGAGCACTGGTTATCAGCCGTGCACGGGTCGCCTTTCTGGCCGGTATTCCCACTGGGCAGGCACAAGCTAGTTTTTGAAGTGAAGTCCCCACGATCACAATGGCCAGACGCGCAATCTGGGTTGGTAGTGCAGGACTCGCCCAAGACGGCCTTCGTGTTGCTGCACAGCCCCGGGTGCCACGCACCGGAATCATCGTCATGCAAGCCGCCACACAGGTTAGAAGCGCATTGATTGTCGTTTGAGCAGACAGTTCCAACACCGCCGGTACCGCCAAGCGGCATGCATTGATTCGTCTCCGATGTGCGGGGGCCGCCATCGCAGTACGTGGATATGCAGTCGGAATTGGCAGAGCATGAGTGGCCAAGGGGAAATCTGTCGTCCGAATCCCGCAATAGCCATACGTTGAGGGGATTCGATCTGACGCCGTTCGTAGTTCCACTCGATCCGACTGTAAAAATGTGCAGCTCGGCAAAATCGGTGAGCATGTTCACCAGAAGCTGCAAGGTCCAGGACCGGTGCATACCATCGTCGCTCATGACGACCGCAACCTGTCCGTGAGCGCCGATCGCTTCGACCTCGGCATCTCCTGGGCTGCGTGTAACTTGCACTTGCTCGAAGTGTCCACCCGACTCGCTTTCAAAATCAATGAAGATCTCGGTTTGTGATGGTGTGGATATGGTTAGTACAACGGCCTTGTTCTCCTGCGACTTGCCACTTGAATCTACCCACCATTGCGGTGTCAACAGCCAGCCACTGTTCTCGTTCGATGGTAGCGGATCGCAATCAAAAAAGAGGGTCTCCGCGAGGGCTGCAAAATCTCCGCACACGCGTTGGCCATGCAAGCCGCCAGCAACAAGCTGCGGTTCATCGGGAACGCCACAGTGCCCCATCGCGCAATACAATGGAAACTTTGTTGGTTGCTTCACCGGAACCATTCCGCAACCTCCGGGCGGGCAAGGCGGAGCGACGCATTTGCCAGATACGCACATTCCCGCACCATTGTTGCATTGGTTGCCGATCGATCCACAGTTCCATGGATCATTGCCGGTGTCGACTTTTCCGACCGTTTTCAGATTGCCGGAGTCGTCGTAGGTGTAGGACAGATCTTGGGCACGTGAGAAATGCGAACTGAGTGCCAGGGCTAGCCCGGCGCACAACCGAAACCTGACTTTGTTCCATTGCGATAAGAACATGTTGAACACCTCTCAGCACTTCAACCCGTTCGAAGTGCTCGTGCCGTTTGACTCCCAGCAACGCTGCATCTTCCATCTTTCGCGCGTAAAGTACGGCTGCCGGGAATCAAGGAGCGACCTCGATTGGTTCAGGCTCGACTTCTTCATTTGGCTTAGCCTCAACCTCTTCTCCGTTTGTCCCGGAGCGTGCACGTGGAATTCTGCGAACTATGACTGATCCTCTTTCGTTTGTAGTGATAAATTCAGAAGAAGATTCTCGCTCCAATAGTGCCCGGTTTGCCTCTGAAAGTTTGTTTAAGGCATTGGACAGGCTCTTGCTGTCTACCGTGTTGGGGTTCTGTTTTATCAGCCATTGTGCATAATTGTATTGCGCAGCCTGTTCCGCTGCCTCCGGGGTAGAAGCGTACAGTTGAGGCCCTTCTGTAACCAACGGATCGTGCAGGCTTTCAATGAAAAACTGGAGAGCCTCCCCCGGGTTATAGAGCTTGGAAGCGGGATTTAGCTTGGCCATGAACTCGAATACAACTTGGCCATCCTCAATCACCATCGGCGTACCGGATTGCACCATTGTGGCGCTACCAGCGTTCTTCGTGGCGCCTCCTGCGACCGTCGCGTTGACCAAACTGACGACGCTTAGAACAGGTGCACGACCATCCGCATCCGTGTACTTGAACGGATTGTCGAGGGTATATGCGTAGCGATTGGAGGCCTGTGGATTGACTGCAAAGCTCCACACCGGATCAGCACTGATGAACCGACCGAGTTCCGGCGAATAAAAGCGGGCACCATAGTCGTAGAATCCGGTGCCATCATCGCGCGTTTTACCGTTGTAAAGCAGCGCGCCTGCTCCGCCAGTTCCAAACGGAGGCCCCCCGCCCCAAGGTTGATAGGCGAAACCCTGCGTCACGGTCTGCTGAGCGTTCGTGTGCGCCACGACATTTCCCAGCACATCAGTGTGATACCACTCCCGCTCGTTGCAGGGTGGCGTGTCGCTCGAAATGCAACCATCTACCGCGACCAGTTGGCCCGCGACATAGAAATAATCCCTCAGCTTCGTGCCATTCGCCAGAGTTTCAGCGATTAAATCCCCGGCGGCGTCATAGTGGTTGATGATGTCGAGAGTGTGGCGTTTCCCGATGGGCTGCGGAAACTTGACTACCAGTGGCAGGGTCTTGCGGACACGCCGACCAAGGCCGTCGTACTTGTAACTAGTGCGGTCGGAGCTACCCGCAAGCCTGCCAGCAGCGTTCCAGCTAAGAGTGATGCAAGGAGTCGTAACTGGTCGGTCCGAACAGGCCGTTGAAATAGCTTGCGGCGGAGCGCTCGGACCACTGGAAAACACCAAGCGATTCGTGTTACCGGTATCGTACACGTACCTCGTCGGGGCACCAGTGCTGGGGATGACATTGGTGCGGTTGCCGAGCGCGTCGTATTTGTAGTCGATAGCTCCGAGTGACAGGTCAACGTGGCTCAGTCGATCGAGGGGATCGTAGGAAATGTTCGAAACTGTTTTTGATGACAGAGTCGGATCGACGATCGCGTCCGTAATGCTTTTGACGTTGTTCGCACCGTCATATGTGTAGGTTAGATCGAGCACGCCAGGAGTTTTAATCGACTTTACGCGCCCGCTATCGACTGCGGTCGTCACCGTGAGGCCATTTCCATAAACAATCACGTTCGGATGGCCATTCGGATGATAAGAGACATCGTTCACGATCGTCCCACTCGTGGTCCCTGATAGCGAGATGCTCCTAGTCCTCCCCTTGGCGTCGCACTCCACGGTTAGCACCGTATGGGTCGGATAAGTGATGACGTGCAAGCAACCATTCGGATAAAATTGATATGAAGTTTGATAGTTCTGTCCTAGATAGGACCAGGTCTGCGAATTCAGGCGATTGAGCGCGTCGTAGCCATAGGTGTACGTACCGCCGTCGACCGAGGATAGCGTATGAAGCAGGTCATGATCGTAAGTTCGGGAAGCATCTTCATTACTGCTACCGCTGCTGTATTGAGTCTGCGTCAACCGGGACAGTAGATCGTTGTATGTGAACGTCGTCGTGACGTTGCGTGCATCGACTTTTGCGAGCGGTTGCCCGGCATCGTTGTACTGCGTAACAGTAACGGTACCCGTCGGGTGAGACTGCTCTGTTTTGAGCAGGAAAGTGGTCGGGTCGTAGGTGAACGTGCGATTTCCTCCATCAAGCGGAGCGGTAAATTGTTTCAAGTTGCCTGCTACATCATGAGCATATGACCATTCTTTGCTGCTCGCGTCAGTTACGCCGACGAGACGATCTTGATTGAGTTCGCCGAAGGATTCGAAACACGCTTTTGTCATTGGCGTGTCATGCGCAGCGAGGTCTCTGTCGACCGTGATGTTCTGACAGTGTTTCGGGTCATCGTAAGCGACCGCGAGTTGGCAACTGTTCGGGTCGACGCATTGGCCCGAGAGTGGCCGATGGCTGGTAGGCAGGTATCGCCTCGAAGTGGTCGTATTTCGGCTTAGGCCGTCGTAATCAAGTTTAGTTCCGACTTCTGGGAGGCCATTGCCCCACGGGTAAGAGCTAAAGATGAGTTGGCCAAGCACATCGAACTCTTCTGTTTGCTTCTCACCCAACGAGTTGTCGGTTCCAATGACACGGCCAAGACCATCCAACCTGGTTGTTTCCAGGTAGGGGACGCTGTTCGCGTTCATTAGGCAGATGGCGTCTCCCGAAGCACCAGAGCTGTAGGTCATTCGCCGAATCGAGTACGAGTCCTGATAGGCCGGTTGGGTGCCGCTTGCCGGCTGAAGGTTGTAGCAATAGGCCTGCTGATCGGTGCCGCCAGGCGGGGTCACCAGCTGCAGCCGCCCGTCTGCGTCGTACTTGTACGTGGTCATGTCCCCCCGGCCATTAGTCTCGCTCGCGAGAGTGCCATCCCAGTTCGCACTCCGCGCAATGGGAGGAAATGCACCGTTGAAATTCAGATTGGTGGGAACGCCGTATGAGTACGAACCCAGAGTCAGTGTCTCTGCCAGGCCATTCGTAACGCTGTGGAGATCCCCGTCAGGGTCATATTTGAACATTGTCTTGATGCCCTTCAGGATTTCGGAATCAAGTTGTCGATTCGGATTGTCGTTGCCATCGAAAGTGAAAGTTCGGATATTTTCAAAACATGCATCTTGGCAAACCTTCTCATCCTTCACACGACCCACAACCTGGTAACCGACTGTGTCATGGTCATACTGATAAGTAGTTGTGCGGTTCGCTTCTCCGGTTTCCACGACGGTACCGGGCTCCGCGTATTCGTCGTAGTTTTCCAGGTCGGTTTCGTAATGGGCCGTGCTGCGTAGTATGGTCTTCTTCGTTAACACCGGCGACCGCACACTGGTGTCCTGGATCAGATTGGGCTGCGTTGCGCAGGAGCTGTAGCTTGGCGCACCGTAGGTCACAGGCGCGACGGGTTTGCCTTGATCCCATTCCAGCAGCTCTACTTCAGTTCCATGTTGCGGCCCGCTAGCATCGCGTGCAACGCTGTTCTGAAGACCCACTCTCCACGCATTCCCCGAGCCCCTGTTCATGGTCGCCACTCTGCCGAATCCAAAAAACTCGTAGACGTTCACTTTACCGTCGGGGCGCGTTTCGGTGAGTGTCTGGAATGGACCATCAGCTTGCGTATCGCGTGTAAAAGGCGGAGAGTTTATCGTATAGAACCACGGGTTTGAGGGTGGCAAATTCGGCCCTGACGTCTGGCGGCTCGTCACCGTCGGCATCGGAACCATGTCAGGAACATTCACTGTATAGCATCCGGTAAAGAACGGAGTCGCCGCGTAGGTGTAGTCACTTCTCCCGCCGTTCGGGTAGGTAATTGAAGTTAAAGCATATTGATTCTGGGCGACCGTATTGGTATAGCCGTAGGAGTATGTGTAACCGGTGCCTACGGCGGGCTGAACCGTCTTAAGAAAAGGCGGGGTCGGAGAAGATAACGGAAAGTGGCCAAGGCCCTCGGTTTGTGGCGTTCGCGTGTAGGTTTCGTAGGTGTAGGCAACTTGACGGTGTCCGCCTTGCTGTCCATCTGCGGTAACCGAGAGAATGCAGGTGCTTGGGCTTGCTTGGTAGCAAGCGCCATACTGAAATGTGATCGTCCTACTGTACGTGTCGGTGATGTGATCAATGAGGCCGGTTGAGCCGCCGAGTGTGCCGCCTGACTGGTAATAAACATCAATGTGGTTGCCGAAGACGTCGGAGATCCGCGAAAGCGGGAGTATCGGAGTTAATCCGACGAAGTACTGGTTGGCCTTGTCAAACTCCAGGCGCAGTCCAGATGTCGTTGTAATGCAGACGCTCTGAGAGGTGGGACAGTCGAGCGTATACTTCCAATTGTCACGCGAGGTTTGCTTCACTCCGCCTACGCAAGCGGGTGAATTAGAGGTGCTCGCGGAGAGACAAGGGTAAAAAACATGCGCTGCACCCTCCGGGCCCTCATAAACTGGATAGGACGAAGGTCCTGTCGCATACGGATCTTGAACGCGGCCCATATGCATCGACCAGCCAAACCCTATCGCCACCCTAGTAGCATCGACCAGCAGCGGTTGGTTGGTGCTTGATGTATCTGAGCGCTGCCAAATTTTGCTGGAGTAGGTGCGAACGATGCGAAGATCGAGGCCGGCCTTTCCCGGAAATGACATGTCCTCCTGGACGATGGACAGGTTGCCTGTGAAGTGATCAATGATCTCACCTGGTAAGTGGGCTTCAAACGTCTTGTTCTTGACCTCCACATATCGATAGAACTGGTCAAAAACGTCCCCCGCTTGCGCCCATACCGGAGCCACGGAAAAGGCAAAAAGGAGAGGGATAGCAATGATGAACCTACCCGGCGTCGATCGAACAATCCAACGTGTGTCACCCGAAAGAATCATCCCGTCCTCCTTCTACTGGTGCATTGGGACCCAAGTCTCATCGTAACCAAGTCTTGCGGGAGTAGTGCGAAGGATGTGCAGATCGAGCCCTGCCTTCATTGACAACAACGGGTCCCCTTCGACGACTCGCAGGGTTCCGCGAGGCGATCCGCTCTTCCCGGTGGGTGCGCCTCAACAGTTCTGTTCTTGACTCAGCGCATCTATAAGGCTGGCCGAACACATCTCATGTTTGGGCCTACGCTACACTTGAGAACGTGAGCATGCTATTAGTGCCTCCGATTACGATGATCGGTTGCTAGGGCCCCAGAACAAGGCGTGTGCAAAAAATGGACGACGGTAGGTTAAGAAACGTTAGTAGGCGCAGTCGGCTTTGTCAAGGCCTAATCAACTCTTGGTGACTCGATCCGTTCAGCAAATTTCTGCTGGCTTGTAGTCGGATTTGTACGAACACGGAACTTAGTGGGAGGCTTCTGTGTGCTTCGCCCGGACCGAGATCCACTTCAATGGTCTGCCATGCCCGTGTTTTGTATTCCACGGCAACTTCGACCCTTACAGTGTCTGCCAGTTTCATCTCGTGTTGTTCGGGCTTCAGGCGGAAGGTGAACTCGTCAAAGCTGAGTTGCAATACTTCCGAAAGCCGCCGAATACGTTCCGCGCGGTTGCCTTTAAGACCAAGATCGAAATCTTTGGTGGTGCGCGCCGCCCGCGCGAAGCGCAGTTCCATAGCGACTCCGCCTTTCAGGTTAGTAGATATCGATGACACCTTTCTCGACGGCACTCTCCAGAACGTCGCAAAGTGCGAGAAACGAGACCCAACGGCGAAGCCTTTCCTGATCGAGACCCCGCTCGCGAGCCACACGTCCAAGAGTCTTCTCTAACCGCTCAAACTGCTTCGGGGTCATGAGCTAAACTTTCCCCACGTTCGCCTCGTGTGTCCCTTTCGCGTGTACGTATCGATTGAGACGGCCAGTGAGCGTTGAGGCTTTCTCGGCGCTAATGTAGCCTTGCTTGCGCGCATCTTTCAGAGCGCCTCGCGCCAATCCGACACGGCCAGTTTCTTCCAAAAGTTGGAAAATGGCTTTTTCGATTGTGGTCACGGGAAGTCCTTCGCGATTGACAATATCCGATGCTCGCAAATCAGTACGATGAATTTCCACCCACTTGGGACGACGGCGGCGGAGGCGGGCACTTTTCGGCACTGTGATCTGTACGCGAGACGGATTCGCATCAGAAATGCCATAAACCGCCAACGCGGTCTCGTGGGATAAGGCTATTTTTTTCGGCCCACTGTCAGCACGCGCCCACAGGATCGCTTCGCGATATTGCCCCAAGCGATCCGACGGGAAGTAAGGAATTCGATACACTCCGCGCGCTACCCGTTGAAGTTTTCCCCGTTGGGTCAGACGCGCCAGGACTGAATCCTTGATGCCAAGGCTGCGGGCGTGTGCCGCTGTCACGAAACCCTCGTTTTCTTCGGCAAACGGCAGCAGTTCATCAAAGCGAGATCGCATGTCCCTAGTATCCGCAGCAATACCGGCCTTTGTCAATATAGTTCCATAATAGAACTATATTGACAGGTCATGATCGACAGCATGCGACTGTCCTTTAACTGTCCAATAACGATTCCTTAGCCCTACTTACAAGGCTTTTCAAGGGCCACCCGCGTCTTGTAAGTTGTTGAAAACACTAGTATTTTTGGACTCATAACCCAAAGGTCGGTGGTTCAAATCCACCCCCCGCAACCAACGCAATCATAGAGTTACGGGCCATTGGGCACTTGCAGCAACTGTCCAACGAGGGGAACTGACTCACAGTTCCCCTTATTTATTGAATGGAGACTGCTGAGCGGCAGACCCGTCCCGTTCGCTCGACACACTGTGAGCACCCGCAGAGTCGCCACGTCGACATCGAATGGTTGATTGAGTTCATATATTGGCGCCGCGGCGGAACTGGCTTGGATTGGCAAAATGTGGTGCGGGCGGAGGGACTTGAACCCTCATGGGCCGTTTAAGCCCTGCGGATTTTCATACCGTCTACGGCTTTCGCCGCCCGAACGTGACACCCTCAGGGGCTCACGCCAGGTTTGCGGTCTGGACTATCCCTTCACCCTACCCCGAAGAATCCGAAGCTTAGGTGCTGCCCGTCTAGTCTCTACACCTTCCCGGCTTTGTCTCTCCGGGCTTGGCTCGGGATTGCCATTTCAGGGTTCCCCGAATTTGAGCAGTTCTGCATCGCCGGTTTCCCAGGCGAGCACTCAAGTTTTCCTTAAGTCCGCTGCGTATGCCATTCCGCCACGCCCGCACGCGTCTGCCTGACTGCATTCCTATCATATGGCAGATTCGCCGGGATTTACACCTGCGTCACCGCAAGGAGATATGCAGTGGCCCCGGTTTTCGCTACTAAGGAAAATGCTGGCTGGAACATCGACTCTGATCTAGAGATCAAGCTTAGAGAAGATCAAGCCTAGAGATCAAGCACGATCCATGTGGGCGCGTGGTCGCTCGCGTTTTCCTGCCCACGAGCCCATCGGTCAACACCACCGTCGACGAGCCGGTCCGACAAATTCGGTGAGAGCAGAAAGTGATCGAGTCGCATGCCTTTGTCCTTTTGCCACCGTTCAAATTTGTAATCCCAGAATGTCCAGAGCGGGCCGTCCGGATGTAGTTTCCGCATGGCGTCGGTCCAGCCTTGAGCCAGCAAACGCGCAAAAGCCTGTCGGCTCTCGGGTTGGATTAACGCGTTGTTATCCAACGATCGAGTCGGATAGATGTCCTGCGGTGTCGGCACGACATTGTAGTCACCAGCCAGCACCACGGGTGCGCCGCTCGCCATGAGTTCAGCGGCGTGGGCAATGAGGCGCTCAAACCAGGCCAGCTTGTAGTTGAATTTCGGTCCAGGCTGCGGATTCCCATTCGGGAGGTAAATGGAAGTGATCAGGACTCCCTGAACCGCCGCTTCAATGTAGCGAGCTTGCTGATCTTCATGATTGCGAGGTTCAGAATAATGCTCTTCGGAATTTCCCGGCAAACTTGTGCAGGTCAGCACCGGAACGTGGTTTCGCGCGAGAATGGCCGCGCCGTTCCAGGAACGCTCTCCCTGCCAGACCGCTTCGTACCCGAGAGTTCGAAGGGCATTCACGGGAAACGCTCCCTGCTCTGCCTTGAGCTCTTGGAGACTCACCACGTCCGGTTCGGCTTTCGCTAACCAAGCCAGGAGGTTGTCGAGCCGCTTATTGATATCGTTAATGTTGAAGGTGGCGACTTTCACTAAATCCCTTTCTGGCGCTGAACAGCGCTACACATCCCGCGATGTGTATTGTGTGTTCATCGAAATGTGCCTTCAGCCCTGCCTCAAGATCTGACTGGCGGTCTGACAAATTGCTGAAAATTCCTTTCCCGTTGTAAATCTTCATCAGTTGTTCGGCCAGCGGGTTGTGTCGCACGCCTTCGCCCAGAATCGTAGAGCCGAATATTACCCCACCATCTTTTAACAAAGGCTTCACGTGCTCAAATACGATGCTCTTGCTCGCCAAATTACCAGGAAGGCAGTGCAAGAGATAGTTGAGCGAGATGGAACCAAATCCAGACATACCGATATCGATGGGCTGAAGAGCATTGCCCAAATAGCAAGACGGATTGTAGCGGCGCAGGCGCTTGGCTGATTTTGCGAGGCTGTGAGGATTTAAATCGAACAGCGCAATCGTCGGCGTGGTCGACGGAAACCGGCATCGATCGAGAAAGTAACCCGTTCCCACACCGATATCCAGATGCCTATCAGAGATATGCTGGTTGTAGAAATCCAGAAGCACATGCGAGGAGCATTCCCAGACAAACGAATTGGAAAACCGCAAGACCGCCAAGTCATAGCACGCCAAAGCTAACGGCGTATAAGCGGCGGCTCCTTTGCGAGGATCCAGGTCAGTTCCGTCGATGCGGGGTTCGTTCATCCTTGGATGTTCAATACCAGAGCGCTTGGAGACTCACCACGTCTGGCTCAGTGTTCGCCAACCAAACCAGGAGGTTGTCGAGCCCCTTATTGATATTTGCTAACGCTGAAGGTAGCGACTTTCGCCAAGCCCCACCCCATAGATACTTAAAAAGATAAGTAAGACTCCGAACGCCAATAGCCCGACCGCAAACAGTTTCATGTGACGAATCAGCATCGGACGCACCGCCTCGCCGAAACGATCGTGCCATTGCCACGGGGTAAGGATCAACACCAAGGAGGATACAACGATGGCCCATCCGACGAGCCAGAAGACCTTCGGCTGCCACATAGCCGCAGAGCGAATGACGAGTGACGCGCCGATCACTAGGCGGACAACTTGCTCCGTGTAGTGGGTTCGCGCCGAACTCGCGAAGGCCATAAAAAAACGTTCAGCTACTGCCGGCTTCGCGAAGACCACGACGGTAAGACCAACCAGGAAAAGGCCGAACGCAACCAGAACGGCTCCTGCGACTGCGCTGATTGTAGTCATGGCATAAAGTCATTCAGCGGTGCAACAGGTAGTCGACGGGCACACCTGTAAGGACTCCAATATACCGGACACTTTTTAATTCGTCAGTTGCTGTGAACTGGACCACCTTTGGTTCTTGTCGGCGCCATTAATAAACGAGGCTGCCCCACCCTTCGCGATTGTCGAAAGGTGGGTACATCGGACGATGGTATCAGGGCCTTCGCCGACGCAAACATTCTTGCTTTGCCGGCGATGAATAGCGGGCTCACGGAAACCTTTAGAAAATCCGCGTCCGTGGTGCCCACCCTTCGGAAGTCGCGAAGGGTGGGCCAGCCTCAGTTCGGGATGGTGTCAACAATAAAAATCAAAGGTGGGCCAGCCCCGGAAGGCGTCAGAAGGAAGAATGAGGATTAATCGCGTTCTGCTCGCCTAAGTCAGCGACGTCCGAGGTCCCCATCCTTCGAAAATCGCGAAGGGTGAGGCGGCCTCGTTTATTAATGGCGCCGACAAGAATCAAAGGTGGGCCAGCCCCCAGTCCGTTGCTTGACGCTGGACGTGTGCCCCAATGGCTGAGCTTGTCATTGGCCGTTGCACGACCTGACTGCGTTTAATGGGCGGCGGCAAGGTGCCCCGACTTCTATTTCGGCGAGTCCATCCGTCCCGCCGACAGCACTGCGATCGCGCGATCGAGTCCCGGATCGCTGCCCGCGGCGAGATCCGCCGTCCTAAGCGTCGGAACGGGGATCGTCGGTGGGATCCCGGAGACGTCGAAGCTTGTACCGCGCTCGGTGAGATAGAGCTCGTTGGGGAGGCCAAAGATCCACCCGTTCGGCAGGTGACGGTT
>Ga0210390_10000904_pt1 | contig 29919 bp, 27 predicted proteins | sample IncBWH11OmetaG_FD_161050 | JGI IMG/M metagenome (GOLD analysis project Ga0210390, IMG submission 161050) | Forest soil microbial communities from Barre Woods Harvard Forest LTER site, Petersham, Massachusetts, United States - Inc-BW-H-11-O ...
GCAACCATTACCACCGCTGGCGTCACCGCCTGGCGGGCGCTGGTCGGCGACGGACAAATCAAACCCGGCGACACCGTCTTGGTGCTGGGTACCGGCGGCGTTTCCATCGCCGCGCTGCAGATCGCGAAGATGACGGGTGCGGCGGTTATCGCCACCTCGTCATCTGACGAGAAGTTGGAACGTGTCCGCGCCCTCGGCGCCGACCATGTGATCAACTATCGCCAAGTCCCGGACTGGGGCAAGCGGGTGCGAGACCTCACGAGAGGCGGCGTGGATCACGTCGTTGAGGTTGGCGGCCCCGGCACGCTTGCCCAATCCATCGCAGCGGTACGCGTAGGGGGCCATATCTCGTTGATTGGCGTGCTGACCGGGCTACAGGGTGAAGTGGCGACCGTCGATCTGTTGGCCAAGCAGGCGCGCCTGCAAGGACTCATGGTCGGCAGCAGGCGCCACCAGCAGGACTATGTCGCTGCGCTCGAACAGTCGAGGGTACGCCCCGTCCTGGATCGCAGCTTCCCGCTTGGTCAGTTGGCGGACGCCTTCCGCTATCAGGCCAGCGGTGTGCATTTCGGCAAAGTCGTCGTCGAATGGTAAAGCCTGAGACACAACGTTCGCAACCCCGCTTTCGGCAACCCCCGGTTGCAGCGCCCGCCGCGTCTGAAAAACTGAGGGAATGCAAGGATTGCGATGAAGGGCCGCCGCGAATTTCTGAAGGACACAGCAACGGGCGTCCTAATCTTGGGCTCGCAGAGCGAGTTGGGACTGGCCGGCATGTTGGACCCGCGCGACAAAACAGAAAAGCCGGGGGAGGATCGATCGCATATGGAACACAACCTTCCGGGACAGACGCCAACGACCACGCTGAAGATGGCGCAAACGCCGTCACTTAATATCGGATATGAGCAGACCGGCCCCGATTCCGGCGAAGCCATTGTCTTGCTGCACGGCTGGCCGTTCGATCCACGCTGTTACGACGATGTCCGCGGACCCCTGGCCATCGCAGGCTATCGCGTCATTGTGCCGTACCTTCGCTGCTTTGGACCGACCGTCTTCCGCTCGCCGGATATTTTCCGCTCTGGCCAGCAGTCGGCCCTGGGCAAAGACGTCATCGATCTGCTGGATGCGCTGCGGATCGAGAAGGCAACGCTGGCCGGTTATGACTTGGGCGGTCGCGCAGCATGCGTTGCCGCGGCACTCTGGCTGGAGCGCGTCCACGCTCTGGCATCCGCGACCGGATACACCATCCTGAACCTCGAAAGGAATGCGAAGGAGCCCGGCAGCATCGAGGTGATCCGACTAAGCTGGTACCGCTGGTTCCTGAACATGCGGCTGGGGGAGATCGAACTTGAGAGAGACCCGGAAACATTGGCCCGCGAATGCTGGAAGGCGTGGTCGCCAAAGTGGCAGTTCACTGAGGTGGAGTTCGCCGCCACCGCGAAGTCTTTTCACAACCCCGATTGGATCGCAACGACGCTGAACTGCTACAGAATCTGGTACGGAAACGCGCCGGGTGATCCGGCGTTGCAGAAATACGAAGACCAACTTGCCAAAAAACCGAAAATCTCTGTTCCGACAATGATTCTGCACGGGGGCAGCGACGCGCTGTACCCAACCGCTGCTTCAGAAGGGCAAAAATCGTTGTTTAGCGGTTTCTACGAGCGTCGAATACTCGAGGGAGTGGGACACTGCCCACCCAAGGAAGGACCACGTCCGTTCGTGAAAGGCATCGAGGACTTGATGGCGGCAGCCAACAAGGTTTAGGCGGTGGAGAGGTTCTTCAGTAACAGCGCTCCCTCGCATGTAGCGCGAGACGGCCATGGAACGGGCGAAATAAGTACGAGCGGATGCCATTGGGTGTAGACCGTTTGCCGTCTCAAGCGACTGTTAGCCGTAATCATCTGACGTTAATTTCCAGTACTCTCGAGGAAGTGAGGAACGCCTCCAATGCCGCCAATTAAACACGTTTTTGTGCTGATGCTGGAAAACCGTTCTTTCGATCACATGCTCGGAGTCATTCCGCTCCCTGGGATTGATACGGTTACACAGAAGCCCACGCGGAGCAACGCAGTCCCGCAAGGTGCCGGCAACTCTTGGAACGGCAAGAACTATTCCGCCGGTCCTCCGACCGTCGATCCGATCAAGAACGATCCCTACCACGAATTTGAAGACGTGCTCGAACAACTATGCGGAGCGGGCGTTACTTAACCGAACATTGGCGATTATCTTCCGACATCTCTATCGCTCCGGCGTAGGGACTGGGATAATCAGCACAACAGGGTTTCAGGATGCAAGTAGTCATCATCCAACGCGTCGGCCTCGATCCACATCGTCGGTTGCGCCTGCGGCCGACTCCCTCGCGACCGTCTGGCTATGACTAAATCTACAGACACGCGTCGAGCTGCGCTGGGATGATCTCAGCTGCGAGCCGCCAGCCCGAGTGGGTCTTGCAATATTTGTAGATCGAAAACGTGCCGGCCATAAGATTTCCTCTTTTTCTAAATACCGTCTTTGAGGAAAGTCTTAGGAAATGCTTAAGGAAGGAATCCAACCCATTGAAAACAAAACACTGGCGGAGAGGGGGGGATTCGAACCCCCGATCCCGATTTTGTCGGGATAACTGCTTAGCAGGCAGCCCTGTTCGGCCACTCCAGCACCTCTCCGCGGGAAAAACGAATGGCTCGGCGTGCGGCGGCCTGCGCCGGTAAGTATAGCATCAACATTTGCACGACGAACCACCACGGGCGAATTCGCTGCGGAGCCCGGGACGAAAGCATCGTGACTTGAATTACGAGCGCGTTAGGGTTGGGAATTTAGCGGAGGGTCTTGCACTGTGGCGGAGCGGTCTTCTGTTGTGGCGCGCACGATCGCGGATTCGTCGGTGTAGAAGCTTCGGTAGCCGAAATTTCCCGCGCGGGCTGTGAGGATGTAGGCAGTGATGCGACCTGCGGGGTCTGGCCGGCCGGGGGTGTACTGCACGGCGTAATGGACTAGCTGCGCGGACTGCGCGGCTTTGCGGACGGTGTCGCCTAGCGTTTCAAGAGACGGCGGAGCGCTACCCTCACTTTGTTCGTAGCTGCTGATGGCTTGTTGAATAGTGGCGAGGGATTCGCGGGCGCGCGCTTCGGCCTCGGTTTTCGAGCCGGATAATTTCCAGGGAACGGCGAACCAGGCGATTGTCCAGAGAGTCGCGAGGAGAATGCCGCAGACTACGGCGACGCGTTTGTAATTAGTTTTTGCGGGCTTGGGAGTTTTGCCGGCCAACAATAATTCGGTGTCGGCTAGGGTTTTTTGATCGGCTCCGCAGTAGGGGCAGACTTCGCTGGCCTGGTTGATGAGTTGTTCGCACTCGGGGCAGGAATACATCGGCGCGACAGTTTAGCAGTTTTCTGTTTGGGACGTGGCGCGGGCAGTCGCGATTGGGTTGGGCAACTCGCGCGCGGATTCGGGTATCATCTTCTGTAGCAGTTCGGCCAAGTTGCGGTTGCACAGGCGCATATGCCGTCCAGCCCGGCAGGACAATTCGTTTCGATCGAGATGGCGCGGGGCCTTCTGCAGAAGGCGGGCGCGGCGCCGGAATGGAATCTGACGGCGGAGCGTTTTCGCTGCGTGCTCGAGCGCAGCGTGGCGCATCGCTTTGCCAAAGCGCCTAGTGGCGCGCCCTCCAGTTCATCAGCCGATTCGATTGCGTCTTCCAATTCGGTGCGCGACTCATCTTCTCACGCAGCCCCCAGCGCATCGTCCGGCGCACATTCCAGCGCAGCGCCTGATGCGCGCGCGATTCACGCGTATCTGGATTCCTTACACGCGGCGGATTTGGCGCTCGCATGCGCTTGCAGCGAGGGGAATGCGGCAGCGTGGGATTTTTTCATGGCCCGATTCCGTCCGGAGCTGTATCGCGCGGGCCGAGCGATCGCCGGAGAATCGGCGGGGCGCGAACTGGTGGATTCTTTGTACGCGGAATTGTACGGACTGCGAGAAGTAGAGGGGCGGCGGAAATCGCTGTTCGATTATTTTTTGGGACGCAGCAAATTGACTACCTGGCTGCACGCGATTCTGGCGCAGCGTCATGTGGACGGAATACGTCGCGCGCGCAGAACCGAGCCGTTGGAAGAGGGCGAGGCTGGCGAGCAAGCTTACGCGGCGCAACAGACTTTCTCAGGGCGCTCGACTGGAAATGCGCCGGCGACTTCGTTCGCGAACTCGCTGGCAAGTTCGGCGGTGAGTTCGCCAGACCCGGATCGTAATCGCTATCTTGCGATATTGCAGGCGGCGCTGACGGCGGTGCTGGATGCGCTGGAGCCGCGCGACCGTTTGCGGCTGGCTTACTATTATGTGGAGGGGCTCACGCTGGCGGAAATTGGCCGGCTGGTGGGCGAACATGAGGCCACTGTGTCGCGTAAGTTGGAGCGCACGCGACGGGAGATTCGCAAACGTGTGGAAGGCGCGCTGCGTCAGGAGAAGAAATTGAGCGCGGCGCAGTTGCAGCTTTGTTATGAGTACGCGCAAGAAGAATGGCCGTTTGATTTGACGCGGGCGCTTTCGCCGGGGGAGTGAGCGGAGGTGGATTAGTGCAAGAATTGAGGATTCGCGCGTTCTAAGTTGAGAAGAAGGGATCGGGAGAAGCAATGGCGGCGCGGGAAGACGAGAAGGCGATAGCGGGGTTGCTGCGGCGAAGCCTGGCGCAGGACACGGGCGCGGTTGCGGGCCCCGGTTCGGGCGAAAACTGTCCCAAGCCGGAGATTCTCGCGGCGTACTTCGATCACGCGCTCGATGCTCAGGAAACCGCGCGCTATGATTTGCATTTTTCGCGCTGCTCGCATTGCCGGGAACAGCTTGCGGCGATGGCGCGCGCGGGTGGCGTCGGTGATGCTGCTGCCGCCGCCGAAAAAACTGCGGGCGCGTGGGCGTGGCTCGCGGGGTCGGCATGGTTGATGCCGGCGTCTGCGGTGCTTGTGGCGCTGCTGGCGATCACTGGAATCGCTTTGCGCATACGGAAGCCTGTGGCGACGGCGAACGAGATTGCGATGTCGCGTCCCGACGCTCTGCCGCCGGCGAACTCTGCGCCAGTCACCGCTCCGGCGCCGCAGACGAATTCCGCGTCATCGCCCGAGACTGCGCTTTCTTCTGGCGCTGCGTCATCCGCGCCACGAGCGATGGATAGCATCGCGGTGCCGCCGTCCGCGCCCAGCGGATCAGCTGCATCTCGCGAGCTTGGCGCGCGATTGCCGTCCCACACCGTTTCGCGCGCGAATAGTGCGGCGCGTGGCGGCGCGTTTTCGAGCCCAGGCGCAGGTTTGGGCGCGAAATCCTCAGCAGCGCCAGCGATGCAGCCGCAGGCGAGCCCGGGGATGATGCGCGGAGCGATGCGCGCAGGGAGCGCCGGCAATGCGTCGGGCGCGTCGGGAAGTGGCGGCGAGGGGAGCGGGTCGGGAGGTGGGGTGGGCGCTGGGGCGGTGAATTCTGCTGATCAGACTGTAACGGTGACGGAAGCTGCGCCGTCACTGGATGCCGCCGATGCGGCGAAAGTTATTCCGGAAAAAAAGGAGGAGGATTCGGTGAAGAGAGACGCCGCGGTTTCAGCGGAGGTGGCCCCGCAGCCGAACGCGCGGAAAGCGAGATCAGCTGCGACTACGTCAGGCGCGGGGGCAGCAGGCGCGGCGGCTCCCGCACAGTCCGCCAAGGCGATGAATCTGGCGGCGAACCAGACGATGGAGGCAGCAGCGCTGGCGAGGTTGCAACAGGCGCAAATCTCATCGAACCTGATGAATTTGCAGATTCAAACGCCGGATCCGAAGATTTTGTGGATGATTACGGGCGCGGACGCGATTGAAAAATCCGGGGATGGCGGCGCCACGTGGAAACTGGAGTATCTGGAAACGCATGCGCGAATTATCGCGGGATCTGCGCCGAGCGTGAAAATCTGCTGGCTGGTGGGGGAGGGTGGGACGATCCTGCGCACGACGAATGGGGCGCACTGGAAAACGATCAAACCGCCAGAGGAAACGGAATTTGTGCGTGTCGAGGCGACGGATGCGCTGACGGCGACGGTGACGACGCTGGATGGGCGAAAATTTTCGACGAGCGACGGCGGGAAAAGCTGGAACAGCGTGAAATGAAGGACTGCAGCACTGGTGATTTTTGCCTGTTTTACCCTGCAAGAAAATCCTGCGACGACGTTCAAAGAGGGAAGAAGCAATTTAGGGAGGCGAAAGCCCATGTCCTGGCGCACGCGAAGGGTATTTGGCACGATGATTCTGGCGGCGTTTTTAGCAAGCGCGCTGCTCGCTGGATATTTGCAGAAAGTCCATGCGGCGCCCGCGCAGAAAGACGACCAGGCGACCAAAACACCCGCGCTTTCGACCACTGAAAAAGATCAAGTGGATCTGGCGGTGACGGTTTACAACTCGAATCTGGCGCTGGTACGCGACGTACGGCAGATTCATCTTTCGCCCGGAGTTTTTCCGCTGCATTTCGAGGATGTGGCTGCTTCGATCAATCCCGCGACGGTGCATTTCCGTTCTTTGAGCGAGCCCGCGAAGCTCAGCGTGCTGGAGCAGAACTACGAATACGACCTGCTGGATCCACAGAAGCTGCTGCAAAAATATGTTGGACGGGAAGTCGGCTTCAATTGGAACGGCGTGGAAATGACGGGTTTGCTGCTGGCCGATAACAACGGTCCGATCTGGAAGGTGAACAATCAGATCATCACTGGATTGCCGGTCGGCACGTTTCACTTTCCCGAACTTCCGGACAATCTTTACAGCCGGCCCACTCTGGTGTGGATGCTGGATAATCGCGGCGCGAACGCTCAGAAAGTGGAAGCGTCGTATCTGGCGGGCAACATGAATTGGAGCGCGGATTACGTCTTGACCGTAACGCGCGACGAGAAGGCGGCGGACCTGGATGGTTGGGTGACGCTGACCAACAACAGCGGCGTAGCGTTTAGCAACGCCAAACTGCAATTGGTCGCAGGAGATGTTCACCAGACGCAGCCGCAGCCAATGGCCCCCCGCGGAGCCGCCATGGTGATGTCCGAGGCAGCGCCGATGAAGCAATTTGTGCAGGAGTCATTCGGCGAGTATCACCTGTATTCGCTCGAGCGGCGCACTTCGATTCAGAACAACGAATCGAAGCAGATCAGTTTGTTGAATGGCACGGGCGTGCCGGTGGAAAAATATTTGATGGTGGAGGGCCAGGCATACTACTACCGCAACCCGCAGGGAATCGGGAACGCGATTCCTGAGCCGGTGAAAGTTTATTACCGGTTCAAGAATGAAGAGAAGGGCGGGCTTGGAATGCCGCTGCCGGCGGGGACGGTGCGCGTGTACCAGGCGGACTCGAAGGGCGGCGTGCAGTTTGTAGGTGAGGACAACATCCAGCACACTCCGAAGGACGAAACGTTGAAGATTCACATCGGCAATGCGTTTGACGTGGTGTGCGACCGCAAGCAGACCGATTACAAAAAGCTGGCGAGTAATGTGGTGGAAATGGAGTATGCGATTACCTTGCGGAACCATAAGGATGGGCCGGTGACGGTGGAAGTGCGCGAACCCGTCGGCGGAGATTGGGAAGTTGTGAACTCGAATTTCAAGCCGATTAAATTGGATTCGACGACGATTGGGTTTCAGGTGCCAGTGGAGAAGGACGGGACGGCGACTCTGACGTATCGGGTGCGCGTGAAGTGGTGAAGAGGTAGTGACGAGTGATGATTGACCAGTGACCAGTGGTTAGAAGCAAAAAGCTAGGGTATCCACTTACGGTTCACCGATTGCTGGATTGTTTTTGAATGATGGTGAGTTCGCGGGCGAAGACGGCGTTGGTGGGGAACTCGACGGCCAGTTCCGCGAGCAGCGCGCGCGCTAGTTCGGGCTTTTTCTCGCGTTCGTAGGCCAGCGCCAGCATCACTTTGGCGAATGGCTTCAGGTAATGTCCATGCTCGGCGGCGGAACCCATCTGGTCCATGCCGCGCTGTTTGTCGCCATGCAGGCCGCCAAACCACAGGAAGGCGCGTTTGTAGCTGGGCAGGCTGCCAATCACGTAATTGCTCATGCCCAGCGCGACGTTGGCATCCTCTTCTTTAGGAGCGATGGCCAATAGAGTTTTAGCGTCGGCCTCGGCCTGGCGCATCATGGAGAGTCCCGGTAGCTGCTTCTTGATGATAATCGCGTCGTAATCGGATTCCATGCCATCGGCAATGGTCAGCGCGAGCAATCCATGGATATTGTTTGGATCGGTCTTGAGGAGTTTTTTGGCTTGCTCGCGGGCCTTATTATTCGCGTCCACGAATCCGGCATTGTGGTTCTGCTCCGCGGTGCCAGAGACGCCGCCCAGGAACGTCGCGTCGTTCACAAAAAACTCGGAGGTGAGGACACCTCTCTCGTGGAACTGTTCAAAAAGATAGCTGGCAGCTTCGGAGGCCTTGCCGAGCGGATCGTCGGGGCGCGCGTTCTGGTAGGAGGTAAAATCCGCGCGGGCCTCCACGAAATTCAGTTCGTAGAGATGGCGATACCCGCTTTCCAGAAACTTCGCGGATGGATCGGCTTCCATTACGGGAGTCTGCGGCGTCTCTTGAGCCGGAGCGTCCGCGGCAGTTTGCGCGGAGACAACCAGCGGCGAGAACGCGCAAGCCAGCAGCAAGCTCGCGGCGACCCAAAGCCCGTGGGAGCGCAATTCGCGCATTTGGCGAGTTCTCTGGGCAAATCGTCGCCCGATATTTTTTCGGTATGAACTCGGCATTAAATTCTCACCCAGCGGTCTTGTGGCGGAAAAGGCGTTGGGACCCGCGCATTCTCTGTTCTATTAGAAGTGTACCGCAATTCCTTGGTTGCTTTGGGCTGGCTGCACTACAGATTACCTAAAATAAACTCTACCGTCTTCTGAATTTCGACCATACGCGCGGCGGTATCGCTGATGCCATGGCCGCGGCCGGGGAAAACCATGAGCTCGTCGGGATAACGGCCGCTGTCAATCAAGGCATTCAGCAATTCCACGGAATTGGCGAAGTGCACGTTGTCGTCGCCGGTGCCGTGGACCAGCATGAGCTTGCCTTTGATATTTTCGGCCTGATTCACGGGCGAAGAATCTTTGTAGCCCTCGGCGTTATCTTGCGGACGGCCCATGTAACGCTCAGTGTAAATGGTGTCGTACAGCTTCCAGTCGGTAACCGGCGCGTCGGAGACGCCGAGTTTGAAAACGTCCGCCGCGTTGAAGAGCGCTTCCAGCGTCATGTAGCCGCCATAGCTGCCACCGGTGATGCCGATGCGCGCGGGGTCCACGTAGCCGAGCGATTTCAGATATTTCACGCCGGCTAGCTGGTCCTGCAGCTCGATTTTGCCCATGTGATGGTAGAGCGGCGTTTCGAACTCATGGCCGCGGCCCCAGGAGCCGCGGTTATCGAGCGTGAAAAGGATATAGCCTTTTTGCGTATACACCTGGTCCAAAAGATACCGAAGGCCGCCCCAACTGTTACGCACCAGCTGCACGTGTGGGCCGCCGTAGACATTGATCAGCACTGGATATTTTTTCGCAGGATCGAAGTTTAGCGGTTTGATGATCGAGGCGTTTAGTTTAGTGCCGTCGTCCGCGGTGACTTCGACGAATTCGACTGGCGACAATTTATATTCGGCCAGCTCGGGAACTTTGCCTTCGTTGACGACTGCGACGCGGGGGCCATCCATGCGATAGAGATCCTGGCGCGCAGGCGTTGCGGCGTTGGAGTAAGTGTCTACGAACGCGGAAGCATCCGGCGCGATTCTGGCGGAGTGCGAGCCGGCTTCTTTGGTGATGCGCGTGAGGGATTTGTCGCTGAGTGAGACGCGATAGAGCTGCGTTTCGCGAACATTATCCTTGTTCGATATGAAATAAACGTAACCGCGCCCTTCGTCCACCGCCGGATGGTTCGCAGCGCCGGGACCGAACCCGCCGAGATCGGAAATGGCCCAGTCGCCGCTGGTGAGCTGGGCTAGCTCTTTTCCGGAATTATCGTAGAGATAGAAATGTCGGTAGCCGGTGCGCTCGCTGGACCACAGGAAGCGTTTATTGTCGGAGAAAAAATACAGATCATCGCTGATGTTGATCCAGTATTTGTCGGTTTCGGTGAGGATGGTTTTGGATGCGCCGGTCGTTGCGTCGGCGAAAAGCAGGTCGAGCTGATTTTGCGCGCGATCGAGGCGTTGGATTGCGAGGCGGTGGCTGTCAGGCAGCCAGTTCACGCGCGCTAGATAGACGTCGGTGTTTGCGCCGGTGTCCATCCAGCGGGTCTCAGGGTATGCACTTGCAGACCCTGAGCTAGAAGATGTCGCGCCGCCGGTGACGTTGACGACGCCGACGCGCACGATGGGATTCGCTTCGCCGGCTTGCGGATAGCGCGTGAATTCGGTGCCACCGGTGGGTGAGCTCATGTCCGCGATGGAATAGCGCGTTACCGGGCGCTCGTCCATTTCGTAGTAAGCGATTTTCGTGGAATCGGGTGACCACCAGTAGGCGGTGCGTGCGTCGAGCTCTTCGGGATAAACCCAATCGAGCTTGCCTTTCAGGACTTCTTCGCTGCCGCCGGTCGTGAGCGCGGTGACCGCGCCGCTGGAAATATTCACGACGAAAAGATTTGCGCTGCGCGAAAAACTGATCCAGCGGGAGTCGGGCGAAAATTTGGGATCTTCGATTTCTTCTTCGCTGCTGAGGATGGGCTTGGGCGTCATGGTTTTTAGATCGAGCAGCACCAAGCTGTTGCTGCCGATGAAGAGCAGCGAGTTTCCGTCCGGCGACCACAAATAATTGTCCGCCTGCACGCGTCCGAGGCCGGTGGCTTGCGAAGTCTTGGCTTTCTCGGGCTGCATTACGGCCTTCAGCGTGTCAGCGTTGACTAACACTTTGCGCTCGCCGGTTGCGGTGTCCATGGTCCAGAGCTGCAGGACGGCGTCTTTGCCGTAGCCCTGGCGATCGAGATAGGAGAAGCGCTTGCTGTCAGGCGCCCATTGGATACCTTGCGTCTGGCGTCCGCCGAGCGATGGCGCGCGGAAGAGGCGGTCAACAGTGAGTTCTTTGCCGGTTTGCGATTGTGCGGCGGCTGCTGGCGCGAGTAGCGGCGCGAAGAACGATACGGCGAAAACGCTGGCGGTGAAGAAACTTCCGAGCCTTGCGCTTGCGCGCGAAATGCCGGGCATGCATGCCTCCTGAAAGAAACGCGTCATTCTATATCTGACGTGCGGATTGCGGAACGGCTTAGGGGCAGAATTCCTCAATTTTCTATTAGTCGGCACGCTGCGGCGCGGTAACTCCTGCGGCTGGAGCGGACTCGACGAGACTCTTGCGTGCTACAGCGAATGCGGCGATGGTGACGGCTAGCGCGAGAGCGAGCAGCGAGCCATCGCGGAGCAGAGTCAGTGGGCCGAGGCGTTCGCCGGGGCCAAAACATCCACAGTTAATCTCCAGACCCGCCATGTAGGTGCGAACCATCACCGCGAAGAACGCGCCCAGGAGCAGCGTGGTAATCAGGGATGAATAGCGCAGCAGCACGCCGCTGAGCAGCCACAGGCCGAGGAACAATTCAAACGGCGGGAGAAAATGCGCCGCCGGACTGACCATTTGCGGCGGCAGCAATTGGTAGGAATCCACCTGCATGGCGAAGAGCGAAAGCGAAGTCTTGATGGAAGAGCCGGACCAGGGCATGGCGGCTTGCGGTTTCAGTTTGGCGTACGCGGCGACCAGAAAAATCACAGCGAGAGCGAGCCGGCCCAGGATCAGCAGCGTGCGTGCAAGGCTTCCGCGCGTTTCGTTGGTTGTCATCAGTGGATTGTTTAGGCTACTGGGCCAAGAGCGTGTCGAAAAATTGCTTCAGAATCGGCCACGTAATAATGCCAGAGGACGCAGGATAGCTCTGGCCTTTGTAATGAATCACAAAGGTGGGAGTGGCCTGCACCGGAACCTGGGTGCCGAGCACGATGTCTTGGATGATGTACGGATCCACAACGCAGCCAGCTTCGGCCTGCGGCAGGGAGCGATCAACCTTTGATGTGGGCGCAGGGCCGGTACAGCCCTTTAGGATCGCTTCGACGCGTTTGAAATTAGCGGGGCTCAGAGCGCCCGCGACATATTTTCCCAGGTCGCCGTCGGCGGTCCATTTGGCTTGGTTGTCGAAGAGCGCGGCATCCACGTCCTGAAATTGTCCGATCATTGCGGCGGCATTGGCCCAGCGGGCGGCTTGGCCTGAGTAAGTATGCATCTGCAGCGGAAAGTCGTGATGCACGAGATAGACTTTTCCGCTGGCGACGTAATCCTGGATCATCGCGCGCAGCGTCGTCTCAAAAAAACTACCGCAGGAAGGGCATTGATAGTCACTGAAAACTTCCATGGTGATAGGAGCACTGTGATTGCCGATGGTCTTTACGGGCGCGGAGGGAGCGGCATCGGGAGCAGTATGCTTATGGGCCGGTGCCGCGGATTTGGTGGAGGCGGGCGTGGCGGCGGTTTGCGCTTTCGATACGGGGGCGAGAATAGCGAACATCGCGAGGATGGCGCCGGCCCAAGGCGCGCCGGAAACCGTGTGGCGAACGACAGGGCGAATGATTCTAGAACTCAACTTTGCCTCCTGAGCTTGTGACATGGGCTTAGAGTGAAACAACATTGTAACTCGAAAAGTTGGCGACGAAGCGCCGGGTTGTGGCGCGATGTGCTGTCGGCCAGAGCGCCTGTTCTGGGATGCGGCGGGTGGACAGTTGGTTCGCCGTAACTAGAAAACGTAGAATGGGCCAAAGAGGCATCGCGACACAAAGGTAAACCGAAAGAGGGGCAAAGAGGACGAAGAGCAAGGGGGAGGGAAGAAGGGCGGGGCGATGTTAGGGGTAAGGGGCGAAACGGCGATGTAAATACAGCATTTGCAGTGGAATACAGACACACAGAAAACTTGACAATGACACACTCAACGTGTATCATGGCCTAGTTTTCGAGCGGCCCTGCCATGAGCGGCGGCCCCGAACATTATTAGGGAGCGAGATACATGAGCAAGATCATAGGAATTGACCTGGGCACGACGAATTCGGTTGTGGCGGTGATGCAGGGCGGCGAACCAACCGTAATTCCGAACCAGGAAGGCGCACGCACCACCCCTTCGGTGGTGGGCATTACCAAGACGGGCGAACGTCTGGTGGGGCAAGTCGCCAAGCGGCAGGCGATCACCAACCCGGAAAACACGATTTATTCGATCAAGCGGTTTATGGGGCGCCGCTACGACGAAGTCAGCGAAGAATTAAAGATGGTGCCCTACAAAGTGGTGAAGCACGGCGAGGGCGTCGCGGTGTCGGCGTATGGCAAGGAATACACGCCGCCCGAGATCTCCGCGATGATTCTGCAGAAGCTGAAGCTCGCCGCGGAAGATTTTCTCGGCGAGAAAGTGACGGACGCGGTGATCACCGTGCCGGCATATTTCAACGACGCGCAACGGACGGCCACGAAAGACGCGGGCAAGATCGCCGGCCTCGACGTGAAGCGCATCATCAACGAGCCGACGGCTGCCGCGCTGGCGTACGGCCTCGACAAGAAGAAGGACGAGACCATCGCGGTGTACGACTTCGGCGGCGGCACGTTCGACATCTCCATCCTGGAAGTCGGCGAAGGCGTGATCGAAGTGAAGGCCACCAATGGCGATACGCACTTGGGCGGCGACAACATTGATCAACGCATCGTGGATTGGCTGGTGGAGGAGTTCAAGAAGGACGAAGGCCTCGACCTGAAGAGCAAGGGGAATGAGATGGCCCTGCAACGTCTGCGTGACGCAGCCGAGCGCGCCAAGATCGAGCTCTCCAGCACCATCGAAACAGAAATCAATCTGCCGTTCATCACGGCGGATGCGAACGGTCCGAAGCACCTAGTAAAGAAACTGACTCGCGCGAAGCTCGAAGCGATGGTTGACGACATCGTGAAGCGATCAGTCGAGCCGTGCAAGCAATGCATGAAGGATGCAGGCGTGGACGCGAGCAAGATCAACGAAGTGGTGTTGGTCGGCGGACAGACGCGCATGCCGATGATCCAGCAACTCGTGAAAGACCTGTTCGGCAAGGAAGGCCACAAGGGCGTGAATCCCGATGAGGTCGTCGCAGTCGGCGCGGCCATTCAGGGCGGCGTGCTGGCAGGCGAGGTGAAGGACATCCTGCTGCTCGACGTGACGCCACTTTCGCTGGGTGTGGAAACGCTGGGCGGAGTGACCACCGTGCTGATTCCGCGGAACACCACGATTCCGACGCGCAAGTCGGAAACGTTTTCGACCGCGGCGGACAATCAGACGTCGGTAGAAATTCACGTGCTGCAGGGCGAGCGGCCTGTCGCCAGTGGGAACCGTTCACTCGGAAAATTCCACCTGGTGGGATTGCCGCCCGCTCCTCGCGGAGTGCCGCAAGTGGAGGTGACGTTCGATATTGACGCGAACGGCATCTTGAACGTATCGGCAAAAGACAACGCGACCGGCAAGGAACAGAAGATCACCATCACGGCCTCGACTGGATTGAGCAAGGAAGAAGCCGAACGCATGAAGAAGGAAGCGGATTCGCATGCGGCGGAGGACAAGGCGCGGCTTTCGGAAGTCGAGGCGCGGAACCGGCTGGATAATTTGGTGTACCAGACGGAGAAAGTGGTGAAGGACAATCGCGAGAAGCTGGCCGAGTCTGACGTGAAGACGGCCGAGGACGCCATCGAGGAAGCGCGCAAAGCGCTGGCCGAAGGTGGCCTCGAGAAGTTGAACGCAGCAGCCGAGAGTCTGACCAAGGCTTCGCACCACATCGCGGAAACGATGTACAAGGCGCAGCAGGCGGCAGGCGCGGCGGCAGGCGCTCCGGGTGGCGCCGACGCCGGCGCGAGCGGCGGGGGAGCGCACGGCGGTAACCCTTCCGGACAAGGCGACGTGGTGGATGCTGAGTTCGTGGACGTCGACGACTCGAAGAAGCCGAACTGAAATCACGCGGCGCGTGATTTCATCCTGAGGACCGGCAGTGCCGGTCCGAAGGATCTGTGAACAGGAACTGACGACCGTAGGGGCGGGGCCATTGAGGCGAAAATGGGACCCGCCCCTACATTTGTGCGCACGGTGAAATTGGTTCAGAGAAATTTTTATATGGCGACAACTACCAAACAAGACTATTACGAATTGCTCGGTGTGGCGCGCAACGCCGGGGTGAAAGATATTCGCGCGGCTTATCGCAAACTCGCGCGCAAATATCATCCCGACCTGAATCCTGGCGACAAGTCCGCAGAAGAAAAATTCAAGCAAATTCAGGAAGCCTACGAAGTACTTTCCGACACCAAGAAGCGCCAGGTGTACGACCAGTTCGGGTTCAATCAGCCAGGTCAGGGTGGAGCTCCGCCGCCGGGCAGTGGATATGGTTACGGTGGCGGCGGTGCGCCGGAAGACGTGCATTTTGATTTCGGCGGATTCGATTTTGGCGGTGGCGGCGCGGGTGGAGGTGGCGGGACGAGCTTCCGCGATCTTTTCAGTCAGGTATTCCGCGGGCAGAACGCGGCGCGTCAGGCCACCGAGCGCGAACCCGGCAGCGATCTGGAATTTCAGATCGAGATCACCTTTGCCGAAGCCATGCGCGGCGCGGTGAAAAAGCTGAGCATCACGCGGCTGGATGTGTGCAGCGTGTGTCATGGCGCGGGCGTGCAGCCCGGCGATGAAAAAGTTTGTCCCACGTGCGGCGGCTCGGGGCAAGTGACGCAGGTAAGCGGCAAGATGCGTTTTCAGATTGCCTGCTCGCGCTGCGGCGGCACCGGCCGTTTGCACACCATGTGCAAAAATTGCGGCGGCGAAGGGCGCGTGCCGCGCGTGGAATCGCTCGACGTGCGCATTCCGCCAGGCGCGCAGACGGGCTCCCGCGTGCGTGTGGCGGGGCGCGGCAATGCGGGCCTTCATGGCGGTCCTCCGGGAGATCTCTACATTGTGATGAAGGTGGAACCGCATCCTTTTTTTGAGCGGCGCGGCGACGACCTTTATACGGTGGTTCCGATCACCGTAACGGAAGCCTCGATCGGCGCGAAAGTGGAAGTGCCGACGATTGATGGCCGCGCGCAGGTGCGCATTCCGCCGGCGACGAACAGTGGCAAGAAGCTGCGCCTGCGTGAGAAGGGCGCGCCTTCGATTCGCCAGCCCGGAAAGCGCGGCGACCAGATTGTGGAAGTGCAGATTGTGGTTCCGAAGCCGGAAGACGAGCGCGTGCGCAATCTTTTGAAGGAATTGAGCAAGCTCGATCCGGAAGATCCACGGCGCGAGATTTTTGCGCGCGCGACGGTTTGAGGAGAAGTTTGATGGCAGCGCGTCCCAGGAAGAGAGCGAAGGCCGGTTACATGATCAGCGCGGTTGCGGAGCTATACAAGTTGCATCCGCAAACGCTGCGGTTGTACGAGCGCGTGGGATTGCTCACACCTTCGCGCTCGCAGGGCAATACGCGGCTGTACACGGATCAGGATCTGGAGCGGCTTGAAGTGATTTTGAATTTGACGCGCGAACTGGGCGTGAATCTGGCGGGCATCGAAATTATTCTGAACATGCGCGACAAGATGGCGGAGATGCAGGCGCAGATGGAAGCGTTCACGCATTTTGTGCGCAGTGAAATGGCGCGCGGATTTAACGCCGGCGAGGACCGGAAATATCGCAACGCGATTGTCCGCACTACGCCGCGGCAGGCAATTCGCGTGCATAAGTAGCTGACCTCAAGCAGTCCGCATTTTCATTTTCCTCGAAGCTTTCCACAGGTACGAAAACTTCCACAGGCATGGGTGTGCTTGCGCGCGGCGTGCGCGGCGCTTATCCTTGCAGGATGGCGCGAGCGGATTGTCCCCATTGTGAAGGCAGCGGATGGAAAGTTGTGGAGCGCACCACCGAGGGCGCGCAGGCGCTGGCTGCGGACCGTCCCGGCGCGGGAGCGGGCGAGCCGAAGATGGTATGGGCGGTGCCGTGCGATTGCACCACGGGCGACCGCAGCGAGCGGGCATTGGGGCGCGCGCGCGTGCCGGAACGTTACCGTCATTGCGATTTTGAAAATTACGAGACGGACAATGATATTGAAAATGTGTCGCGCGAGCAGATGGCGGCTTGGAATCGCAGCCTGGGGCAAGCGAAGCTGGTCGTGCAGCGTTTCGCGGAGGAATTTACGCCGGTTGCGGACGTGCGCACCGAGCACGGATTGCTGTTGATGGGGCCGTGCGGCGTGGGCAAGACGCATTTGGCGGTTTCAGCGATGAAGTCCATTGTGCTGCGCGGGCACAGCGGTCTTTTTTACGATTATCGCGAGCTGCTGAAGGCGATTCAGGACAGTTACAATCCGGAAAGCCAGGCAACGGAGATGAGCGTGCTGGAACCGGTGCTGAAAGCGGAAATTTTGGTCCTCGACGATGTGGGCTCGAGCAAGCCATCGCTGTGGGCGCTGGAGACGGTGGGGCACGTGCTGAACACGCGTTACAACGAAAAGCGCGTGACGCTACTTACCACAAATTTTTTGGATTCGGACGCGACAGCTGGAACTGCAGCGAATGGCGCGCCTCCAACGCGAGTCGCGGGAATGCGCGCGCCGACGATCGAAGATTCGCTCACCGAGCGCGTCGGCAAGCGAATCCGTTCGCGCTTGTATGAGATGTGCCGCACCGTGGAAATCAACGCCGCAGATTACCGCAAAGAAATTCGCCATGCAGGCCCGTTTCGTTGACGCAAATTGCAAAGCCGCGTCCGCGGTGTGCGCGCATGAAACACAATTTTTCCGTTATTAACGCGCAACATTCGGTCTGAACGATTTGAACTGGCGCGCCCAGGTCTGGCGCGGGGCTCGCTCGATGGTTTGTTGACAATGCGCGATTTGGGCGGGTATCATCCACGTGATAAGAATGTCTAGCGTGGGCGTTCTTTCCCCTTCTTTGCTCCAAACCCCAGCGGGTGGAGTAGCCGAGTGCGAATTCTCGGTAGCAGGGCACGAATCCGTACGGAGGCCGCTCCCCAATGTCACCCGAACACGACCCGAATCTTCCTACCGCAACCGTGGAATCAGCCAGCACGGAATCGTCCGCAGAGATGCCGCAGGGCAGCGCGGGCGAAGCTCTGTCTCAATCCGCGTCTGAACACGCGAGCAGTAATACCGCGAGCGTATCGGCCGCGCTGAGCGCTAGCGGAACAGCCGCGGCCGTGGCGCGAGCCCCGGAGGTACGTGCCGCGGAGAATGACGCGTCGGAGCGAGCGGCGGCGACATCCGAACCCGTGGCGACCACTACGCCTACAGCCATGGCGGAAGCAAATAATACCGCAGAAGTAACTGAGCAAGCTGCGTCGGCCGATACTGCAGAAGTAACGGCGGCAATTCAGATTGATGCAAGCGCTGCGGCGACTGCGAGCCCAGCTGACGCCGCTGTGGACGCGAGCGCGCCCGGCGAATCCACCGAATCTCCCGAGACCACGCAAACGATGGATCAGCTGATGGAGCAGTTCGCGGTCCCCGAGCCTGCGGCGGCCGAGGGCGAAATTTTCGATGGTCACGTGCTTGCGGTGACGGATGCGGGCGTGATCGTGGACGTCGGCGGAAAGTTCGAAGGATTGGTTCCCGCGCAGGAATTCGTGGATTCGGGCAGCCCGATTGAGTTTGGACCGGGGCAGACAATCGAAGTGGAACGCCTGCACGCGCAGAAAGATGGCTACGTGCTGTTGTCGCACGTGCGCGCGCACCGGCGGCGCGTCTGGGAGCGCATCGAGAAATCGTATCGCGAGCACGCGACAATCAAGGGAAAGGTTACGGAGCGCATCAAGGGCGGCTTGGTGGTGGACATCGGCGTGCGCTCGTTCCTGCCGGCTTCGCAGATTGAATTACGTCCGGTGCACGACCTGGATTCGTGGAAGGACAAAGAAATCGAAGTACGGGTACTGAAGCTGAATCGCAAGCGCGGCAACGTGGTGGTGAGCCGCCGCGCGATTCTGGAAGAAGACCAGAAATCGAAGCGCGATACGCTGATGGGCTCGCTGGCCGAAGGCACGGTGGTCACCGGTAAAGTGAAAAACGTCACGGACTACGGCGTGTTTGTGGACCTGGGCGGAATGGACGGGCTGCTACACGTCAGCGATCTGGTTTGGGGACGCGTGCCGCATCCTTCTTCGATCGTGAAAGCGGGCGACGACCTGCAAGTGCAAATCTTGAAATTCGATAAAGAGAAGCAGCGCATTTCGCTGGGTCGTAAGCAACTGTTGCCCGACCCATGGGCTACCGTGCCGGAACGTTTTCCGGTGGGCACGCGCGTACATGGAAAAGTCGTCGGCGTGACAGACTATGGCGCGTTCGTGCAGATTGAGCCTGGCGTCGAGGGCCTGGTGCACGTCAGCGAAATGAGTTGGTCGAAGCGCACCAAGCATCCCGCGAAGATCGTGAAGGAAGGCGACGAGCTGGAAGTGGTGGTGCTGGAAGTAAAGACGGACCAGCGCCGGATTTCCTTGGGATTGAAGCAGACGCAGCCCGATCCCTGGGACGCGGCCGCGGAAAAGTATCCGGTGGGCACGCTAGTGAGCGGACGCATCCGCAACCTCGCGGATTTCGGAGCGTTCGTCGAAATCGAAGAAGGCATGGAAGGGCTGATCCATATCAGCGACGTGAGCTGGACCGAGCGGATCAAACATCCCAGCGAGAAATTCAAGAAGGGCGATACGGTAGAAGCGAAAGTACTTAAAGTTGATTCGCAGAACCGCCGGCTTTCACTGGGTATCAAGCAGCTGAAAGACATCTGGGCGGATTGGTTCGCGGCGCACAAGGTCGGCGATGTGCTGAAGGGCAAAGTCGCGCGCACTACCGATTTTGGCGCGTTCGTCGAGCTGGCTGAGGGCATCGAAGCGCTTTGCCACGTCTCTGAAATCGAAGAGCGGCGCCCGAAGGGTGATCGCGACAAGGAAAAGGCAGCCCGTGGCGCTCGCGTGACGGCGGTCCTGACCACCGGGAACGAATACGAATTCAAGATCCTGCGCCTGGAACCGGAGCAGCACAAAATCAGCCTGAGCTATCGCGCGGCGCAGAAGCAGGTGGAGCGGCAGGAGATCGAAACGTATCGGGCGGCAGCGGCGCCGACGCCGCAAAAGCCGAAGTCTTCGCCCACAGCGACCATCGGCGACGCCATCATGGCGAAACGGCAGTCATCTTAAGCCTGAGCGCGAAAGAAGTTCCGTCAGGCGCGCGGGGGCGACGCCTGGCGAAAATGAATTCTCGCGGAAAATCATTTACCTTGCGGTAGATTGGTGATATGCAAGGACATGCGTTGCCCCTCCCTAACGCGTACACGGCCGAGCTTAAACCGAAATCTTAACGAGGAGGCTCTCACCCATGGCAGAAGCTGCCGGAGAGCATGGAACCAAAGAACATACGATGACGAAGGCGGAACTCGTCGAAGAGGTCACGCGCGTCACCGAACTGCCCCGCAAGGAATCTGAAGCGGTGGTGGAAACCATTTTCGAAAGCATCATCGCCGCGCTGCAGGCGGACGATAAGATCGAAATCCGTGGCTTCGGCAGCTTTCGCACGCGGCAACGGCGCGGACGCACGGGGCGCAACCCCAAGACCGGCGCCAAGGTGGAAGTGCCTCCCAAGAAGATCCCCTACTTCAAGCCCAGCAAGGAATTGAAAGATTACGTAAATAATCCGCGCGCGGCGGGCGCGGGGGCTGGCGAGCACGGCGGTACCCAGCACGGTAGTCAGAGCTGAGCGGGGACCGGCCGCGATGGATTATTTGTGGACCCCCTGGCGGTATCGCTACATCGCGGATGCCAAGAAAGATGAAGGCTGCGTTTTTTGCGAAGCATTGGCCGCGAATGACGACGCCAAGACCCTGATCGTTTTCCGCGGACGTAAGAACTTCATTATCCTCAATCGCTATCCTTATACTTCTGGCCATGTGATGGTGGTTCCCTACGTTCACTCTGCCGATCTCGCTGCTTGTGATTCCGATACTACGGCTGAAATGATGGCTTTGGCGCAGCGTTCGCAAGCCGCGCTGGAGAAGACTTATCATCCGCAGGGCTACAACCTCGGCATGAACCTGGGCAGGGCCGCGGGCGCGGGAGTCACCCACCACCTGCACATGCACGTCCTGCCGCGGTGGTCCGGGGATTCAAACTTCATGACCGTGGTAGGCGAAACACGCGTCGAGCCAGAAGATTTGCATACTACGTATGAAAAACTTCGCAAGGCCCTCGCAGGTTAACTTCGATGAATGCTGCTGATCGCGAACAAATCTTGCGGCTGATCGCGGAGTCGGATGCGGCGCTCGTTGCCGCAGCGTCCGGGGTTTCCGATGAGGGTGCGCGCAAACGACCGGAGCCGGAGCGCTGGTCAGTGCTGGAATGTGTCGAGCATGTAATTCTGGTCGAAGACGGCGTGTTTGCCAGCATCAGCGTACGTTCCACGCCGGGCGCGCCTCCCGTTGAACCGCGCCGCGAAGGGCAGATTTTGCGCGGCATGACCAATCGCGAGCGCAAGTTTCCCGCGCCTGACCACGCCGAGCCGACGGGCCGCTATTCGTCGCTCGCGGAAGCGCTGCAGGAGTTCGGCAAGCGCCGGGCGCGCAGCATTGCCTACATCGAACAGTATCAGGATGACCCTCGCAACAGAACCACGTCGCACCCGGTGCTTGGTCCGGTGAACTGCCAGGAAATGTTCTTGGTGCTGGCGCTGCACCCGGCACGCCACGCGCTGCAAATCCGCGAAGCGCGCCAGAGCCTCGGTTTAGAATAGACTGCAATGTGCGGTAGAATTTCGATGGCCATCCGGAGCATGGCGTATCGGTGCGTTGATTTTTCTTTAGATGCAAACGGGAGTCGCGTGTGAACCTGGAACTTAGCGAAGAGCAGCAGTTGCTGCAGAAAAGCGTGCGGGAATTTGCCGAGGCGGAAGTGAAGCCGCTGGCGAAGGAAAATGACGAGACGGGGAAGTACCCGCGCGGGCTGTTTCAGAAGGCCGCCGAGCTGGGCTTGACCGGCGTGGCCATTCCCGAAGCGGAAGGCGGCGCGGGGATGGATCACATCAGCTACGCCATCGTGATCGAGGAAATTTCGCGGGTGTGCGCTTCGACGGGCGTGATTCTGTCGGTACAAAATTCCTTGTATTGCGACCCGGTCCATCGTTTCGGTACGGAGGAACAAAAGAAAAAATTCCTGTTGCCTTTCGCGCGCGGCGAAAAAATCGGATGTTACGCGCTCACCGAGCCGCAGGCGGGTTCGAACGCGGCAGCGCTAACGACCAAAGCCGTGCGCAAGGGCGACAAATACGTAATCAACGGCACGAAGGCATGGATCACTAATGGCGGAGCAGCGGATGCCGCGATCGTGTACGTGAACACGCAGCCGGAAAAGGGCGAGAAGGGCATCACGGCGCTGGTGGTGGAAAAAGGGACGCCAGGATTTGCCGTGGGCAAAGAAGAAAAAAAGCTGGGCATCCACGCGACGGCTTGCACGGAACTTTCGTTCAGCGATTGCGAAGTTCCCGCCGGGAATCGCATCGGCGAGGAAGGCGAAGGATATAAGGTTGCGCTTTCGACCCTCGATGGCGGCCGTATCGGCATCGCCGCCCAAGCTACGGGAATTGCGCAAGGTGCGTTCGAAGCCGCGCTGAGCTACGCGCAGCAGCGCCAGGCGTTTGGCCATCCCATCGCGGATTTTCAGGCGATTCAATTCATGCTGGCGGACATGGCCACGGAAATTGACGCGGCACGTCTGCTGCTGCGTCGCGCGGCTTGGAAACAGGATTCCGGCGCGCGCTTTTCCATGGAAGCGGCAATTGCAAAACTTTTCGCCAGCGAAATGTCCACGCGCGTCGCCCACAAGGCCATCCAAATTCATGGTGGCTACGGTTACAGCAGCGAGTATCCCGTGGAACGCGCCTATCGCGACGCGCGCATCACCGAGATTTACGAAGGCACCAGCGAAATTCAACGCCTGGTAATCGCCGCCTGGGTCCTGAAGAATTATTAGCGGTTCTCGTAGCGGCGGTCTTCAGACCGCCATCGGCGATTGCACTGGAAGCGTTTCGCAAAATAAAAAGGCGGCCCGCTGCCGAGCCGCCCGCGAACGAATGGCCCCTTTATTTTGGGCCCGTGCAATGCAATCCCAGCTGCTATTGCTTGTCGTAAACCTGCACGTCATGTTCCTTCGCGCCGCTGGCGGTCGTTCCGGTCACGTCCACGGTGGTGACCTTTCCATCCTTTGAAACCGCCACTTTGGAGACGGCAACTTCTTTGCCGCCCTTTTTTTGCGTGGCCACGTAATGGTTGGCGTCAGTGCGCTTGGCCGAAATCGTGTCCGCGCCATTGGGCATCGAGCCCGTGACGGGGCTGTCTTTCCCGTCAAATTGCACGGAGAAACCGTACGCGATGGGCTTTCCGTCGGCAGCGACTCCTTCGAACGTATACTTCACACCTTTGCCATCCGCTTCCACGGTGCGCGTCAGGCTCTTAGGCAGTGGCCCCGGATCATATTTCGATTTTGTGAGATTCAGTTTCCACGTTCCGACGAGTGGATTGCTTTGCGCACGCAAAGCCGAGGAACCAGCGACAGCTAACAGCGTAATCAACGCAAACCGTAAGGCACGCTTCATGTGTGACCCTCCCTGGGTCTGTTTTTTCGAACTCGAGCTTGTGGATTTAACTTCCGTCTGGAAATTTCTTGGGAGTACCGACCGTCGGAAATAACCGCCGCAAACATAGGCCGCGCCGCGCGGCAAGTCAATAGACTCTCGCCCGCAGTGGCTAGGATGCCGCCTCAACACAGATACTTAATGTCTCGCCTCCGAAGTTTCCGCTAGCGCGACCCCTGCTGTAACGCTAATCGCCGCGCGTCGTGCTATAAAGTCCGCGACGGAGCACCGATGAACAAGCAGACCGTCTTTCCTGCGCCTATCGCGTGCGTGCTTTTGGTTTTCGCGGCCGTTCTGCTTGCCAGCGATCCCACCGCGCGGCCTGCGGGCGCCGACTTATGGCCGACCAATGGCTGGCCAATTTCGACTCCGGACAGCGTTGGCTTAGATGAGCAGGTTCTTCTCAATCTGAACAAGGACATGACCTCGGGGAAATATTCGCAGATGATGGACAGCTTTGCGGTCTTCCGCTGTGGGCAGAAGGTTTTCGAACGCGCCTACCCGCACGACTACGCAAAGATCTATGGCAAGCAAGCGCGCGAACGAGGGCCGTACAACGAGCGCCTCACCGGGCGGTACAACTATTTCGATCCATACTGGTTCCCCTATTATCACGGCACGGAGCTGCACACCATGCAATCGGTCAGCAAGACGGTCACTTCGGTGGTTATCGGCGCCGCCATGCAACGCGGTGACTTTAGAGCCGGCCTGGATACACCAGTGTTGAAATACTTCGACACCTCTACAGGGAAGTCCAAGGTGAAAAATGTGGACGACCGCAAGCGCCGCATGACCTTGCGCGACCTCCTGACCATGACCGCGGGTTTCGAGTGGAATGACGAGGGTTTCCTCACCGGCGATCCACGAAACGACACGAGCTTGATGGAAGCCAGCGATGACTGGGTACAGTACGCTATTGACAAGCCTATGGTCGCCGAACCCGGCAAGGTCTGGAACTACAACAGCGGTGCTACGGAACTGCTCGCCTATATATTTAAACAAGAAACCGGCCAGGACATTGACGACTATGGCCAGAAATATCTATTCGCACCGCTGGGAATCAGGCACGAATGGAAGCGCACCTATCTGGGAGTCGTGGACACCGAAGGTGGCTTGTATCTGAATGGCAGCGACCTGGCGAAGATCGGTTACTTGTATCTGCAGGATGGCGTGTGGGACGGCCGGCGCATCGTTTCCAGTGAATGGGTGAAAGAGTCTGTGACGCCTTATTTCCAAACCGACGCCGAGGAGCAGTTTAAGGACGGATTCATGTACGGCTTGAAGTGGTGGTTGTACAAACTGCCAGATTCCACCGAGTACGTCTGGATGTGCCGCGGATTCGGCGGCCAAAACCTGCAGGTGTTTCCAAAGGAAGGTCTAATCGTCATCTTCACGGGTTGGGACATTCTCCCGAGCTCGACCGGTAAAGAGCCCATCCCGTCCGACTTTCTGCCTGCCGTGAAGGCCAAGACTTGCATCAATAGCCTTGTTGCAGTTCCTCCGCGCAACTAAAATAGCTTCGGTCTTTTTCCGGGACGAGGTGAGCCATGAAGCGATTCGCAGGGGTTACGATCGCAGTGATGGGGATGTTGCTGGGCGCGCAAACGATTGTCGCGCAGGAATGGTCGCAGGCATGGGCGCGGGAGCGAATCGAAAAATCGCCGCGCCACAGCGAGTGGGTCACGGTGAAGCACGATGGCCGGAACGTGGAGACGCTGGTGGTTTATCCCGAATCGAAAGACAAGCGCCCCGTGGTGCTGGTAATTCACGAAATCTTCGGATTAAGCGACTGGGCGCAGGAACTTGCCGACGAAGTAGCCGCGGCGGGTTACATCGCCGTCGCGCCAGACTTGCTGAGCGGCATGGCGCCGAACGGCGGCCGCACGAAAGATTTCCCCACAGGCGTCACCGAGGCAGTCAGCAAGTTGAATCCCGACCAAGTGACGGCGGACCTGAGCGCTGCAGCGGACTACGCGCTTAAGCTGCCTGCCGCGAACGGCAAATTGTACGTCACAGGATTCTGCTGGGGCGGCGGACAAAGTTTCCGCTTCGCAACAAACCGCGGCGACCTTTCCGCGGCTTTTGTTTTCTACGGTCCGCCCCCCACCGCAGACGCGATGGTGCGCATCAAGGCGCCCGTCTACGGCTTCTACGCCGGGAACGACGCCCGCATTGACGCCACAATCCCGGACACAGTCTCCCAGATGAAAGCGGCGGGGAAAACCTACGATCCGGTGACCTATGACGGCGCCGGGCACGGCTTCATGCGCGCCGGCGAAGCGCCCGAAGCCACCGACGCCAACAAGAAAGCTCGCGACGATTCGTGGAAACGCTGGAAAACCCTGCTCGCTCCGTGATCGCTTCGGCCGCAGGGAACCAATCTCGAACGCTATGCCGGCAAGAGCCTAAGTCCCACTAAACACATTAAACGTAAGCGTGAATTCGGGTTTCCGATTACGCGTGCCCTGCTAATCCCTGCGCTTTGTACGCCAGCGGACTGACGGCGACGAGATCAAGTTGCAGGATTCCAGCTCCGGCCACGGAGCCAGAAATGGTGCAGAGGATTTGGCACGCTTCCCGATTCTACGCGCGGATTGACGGCCCCTCGCCTTCTACGGCCTCCGCTCCGGATGGCAGTCAGTGGCGGGAGCTATATCGGGCTGCGCTTCTTGAACTCGACCTCGAAAAGTTAGCAGAACGCGTGGAGGCAGCGGAGAAGGCTATTCGTGCTCGATCTTCGCTAAATGGCAGCATCTTGAGCGACGAGCGAATCGCCATACAAGACGCTACAGCTGCCTTGAATGTCTTGAAAGCCGGCCTGAAACGGAATAATCCACCGATCAAGAACTCCGGACTCTGACCCACAATCCAATCGAGAGCGCATGGGATAGACACTGCGCGCGTGCGTTCTCGATTTTCCGCGTGGCCATAGCCTGGACCGCAGCTATGAACTCGCGCGGGGAAAAACCAACGTCGCAAGAATTTGACTGTTGTTCGAGGCAATCGTGCGAGGCAATTAGGCGGTGCTGTGTCGCGAAATGGAATCCTCTTCCTTTGCTGCGGGTTTCGTTGCCGGAAAAGTAGCGGTAATCTTTGTACCCAGAGCATTGGAATCCACAGTCAATTCACCATGGGCCTGCCGCACGCGCTCTCGCATTCCTCTGATCCCGACGCCCACTCCGGCGCCCTGGGATTGAACTTCTGCGAATCGTTCCGGCGACATCCCCTTGCCGTGGTCCTGAACCTCCGCATAAATCTTGTCGGGCCCACGAATGATACGGATGACAGCAGTCTTGCTTCCTGAATGACGATGGATGTTCGTCAGGCATTCCTGCACCAGGCGGAATATGGCGAGTTCCACGTCCGGGGCGAGCCTTCCGAAGTCGCTGGGAATATTCAGCTCGATACTAAGTCCGCTGCGCTGCTGCAGTCCCTCCAGGTACCAGCCAAGTGCAGACGCAAGTCCCATCTCGTCCAGCATGGGCGGGTGCAGAAGATAAGACGTAGTGCGTATCTCTCGAGTCAGACCCTCAATCAAATCCCGGGCTTCTTTGACGGTTTCGCGCAGTCGCGCAGGGTCGCGCTTCGCCTCATCCTCAATTCGCGCCACAGTCATCGCCAGAGCAGCCAGGTTCTGGCCGGCGCTGTCGTGCAAGTCGCGGGCAATTCGCCGCCGTTCCTCATCCTGCGCGGACATCAATCTTCCTGACAGGTCTCGAAGCTGATCCGACTGCTGAAGAATCTCAGCGTTCCGCCGCCGCAACTCTTGCGTCCGAAATTGCACTTGCGTATCGAGCGCATCAGCGAGTGTGCGAAAACGTTGCTCGCTCTCATTCAATTCACGTTCGATCCGCTTGCGCCCGGTGATATCACGCGCTATTTTCGAAGCGCCGATAATTCTTCCGGCGGCGTCTCTCACTGGAGAAATTGTCAGCGATATGTCAAGTTTGGTGCCGTCTTTTCGCACGCGAACGGTATCGAAATGATCGATCCGCTCGCCCTGGCGCAGTCGCCCAAGGATTTGTGTTTCCTCGTCCCGGCGATCGAGGGGAATGATCATCGAAATCGGCTGGCCTATGGCTTCTTTGGCTGTATATCCAAAAAGTCGCTCGGCCCCTCTGTTCCAACTGGTAATGATGCCCTCTAAAGTTTTGCTGACGATTGCATCGTCGGAAGAATCTATGATGGAGGCGAGCAAGCCAATCGCCTTGTCGGATTTCAGGCGCAATGCGGGAAGCTCGTCCAAAATGGATTGCGTGATCTGGTCTGCTTTGGCTTCCGGATCGTCAAGAATGCAACTAGCGAGTGCTTCGTGCGTCGCAAGAAGCTGCTTGAGATCATCCTCAAGCTGAATTTCAGGATGCACCCGGGTCCAGTAGTGTGCCGCGCGAACGAACGCCAGGAAAAGCAGCAAGTACTGCAGTCGAACCGTGCCCAGCAATCGTTCCAGTGCATCAAGGCATTCCGGAGCATCCGCCGTTTGCAAGAACACATGACTGGCGAGAGAAAAAATCCCATCTTCCATCAACGTGTCGGCCGCCGGCATTTCAACCAGCGGCGCGGGACACTGCGAACAAAACAATAGGCGTGACCTCAGTTCAGGCCCGCGTGGCAGCGGCCGCCGCAGCAATTTGACCGCTTCCACAACGCTTTCAGCGTGGGCATCCTGATCGCCGGCTGGCCGTCCAAGTCCAATCAAGAAACCCGTGTGGCGCGCTACGCAGTAGCGGACCGCGCAAAAGCGGGAAAGTTGGACGAAGAGTCGTTCCTTAAAGACAGAGGGCAGGGGATTATCCAGATACGCTGCTTGGGCAAATCCCCAGAGTTTTTCGGTGATCTCCGGAGTCTCGGGCGAGAGCCGAAAGAAGTTCGGCAGCACGCCAAATCGGTCACTGACGCGCCGCTGTAGTTCCTGTGCGGCGGTGCTCTCCGATTGAGAATTGCTGGATTTCATAAGCCTACCTTCGCTGGGCGCGATGTGTTAGTCGAGTATACCCTCTACGTTCACCTGGATGTCCAGAACAAGGTGTTCACCATCCTCGGTCGAGCCTCCAGCCGCATCCGGACATGTCCGGCACCGCATCGAGAGCCAACAACGTAAATTCTATTTGTGCGACAAAGCTGGCCTCACGTCTAGTGCTACAATGGCCACGCATCGGGTCAGTCACCGCTGACAGAGGAATTCCATGCTACAGAAGCGCGCCTTCACCGCAGTTGTTCTGCTCGTCGCACTTTTGTTTTCTCAAGACTTCGCACCACTGGTCCGTGCGCAGGACTCGGCGCCTCCTCCCACGCCCGAAGAACTGGACCAGTTGCTCGCTCCGGTCGCGCTCTATCCTGATTCGCTGCTCGCGCAGATCACCACTGCCAGCACCAATCCGCAGGAAATTCTCGACGTGGATAACTGGCTGCAGCAAAATTCCAATCTCAGCGGCACCGCGCTCACCGACGCGGCGCAGGCGGCGGGCTTCGATCCAGCGTTCATAGCCCTGGTAAATTTTCCCCAAGTCGTCACCATGATGGCGGAGAACATCGACGACTACGCCGCCATCGGCGACGCATTTTCGGCGGACCAGGCGTCGGTCACGGCTTCGATTCAACGTTTGCGCGCGCAAGCCTATGCTTCCGGCGCGTTGCGCAGCAACGACCAGTATCAGGTGGAAGTGCAGCAGCCCGCGGGTCAGCCGATCTATGTAGTCCAGCCAGCCAATCCGCAAGTGGTTTATGTTCCGGTCTACGATCCTACGGTGGTGTATGTCGCGCCCAGCCCGAACGTCGCCGCCGCATCGCTGATCACTTTCGGCGCGGGAATCGCAATCGGAGCGATGATCGCCAGCAACCAGCCATGGGGTTGGGGCGGCTGGGGATGGAATTGGGGATCAAGCCGCGCTTATTACAATCACACCGTGTGGGTGAGGTGGGGAAATCCATATCACCCTCCGCACCCTTGGTATCGTCCGCGTCCTGTGTACTATAACAACCGTCCCGGATACGGCGGCAATTGGGGCTATCGCCCGCCGAATTATCGCCCGCCGAATCGTCCTTATACCCGGCCACCGAACAGCAAGCCTTGGGGGCCGACCAATCCTCCACCGCGGCCGAGACCCAATCCGAACCCGCCGAAGCCGCAGCCGAAGCCGAATCCGGGTACAAAGCCAAATCCAGGTACGAACCCAAATCCAGGTACGAAGCCAAATCCGGGTACAAAGCCAAATCCGGGCACGAACCCGAATCCCGGAACGAAACCAAATCCAGGGACGAAGCCGAATCCGGGCACAAGGCCAAATCCCGG
>Ga0210390_10000905_pt1 | contig 29916 bp, 15 predicted proteins | sample IncBWH11OmetaG_FD_161050 | JGI IMG/M metagenome (GOLD analysis project Ga0210390, IMG submission 161050) | Forest soil microbial communities from Barre Woods Harvard Forest LTER site, Petersham, Massachusetts, United States - Inc-BW-H-11-O ...
AGCATTATTTCGGCGAATATCCTTTCAAGAAGGATGGCTACAAGCTGGTCGAGGTGCCTTATTCCGGCATGGAGCATCAGAGCGCGGTCGCCTATGGAAACCATTTCACCAACGGCTACCTGGGACGCGACTGGACAGGCGTTGGCGTCAGCCCGAAATTCGATTTCATCATCATTCACGAAAGCGGGCACGAGTGGTTCGGCAATGCCGTCTCAGCGGCGGACCGCTCGGACATGTGGATTCACGAAGGCTGGACCACTTATCTGGAAGTTCTCTACGTTGAATACACCTTTGGGCACGAGGATGCGCAGAAGTACGTGAACGGTTACAAGGCAAAGGTGCAGAATCGCGAGCCAATCATTGCGGAGCGCGGCATCGCGGCCACTCCGCCGCAGGATATGTATTTCAAGGGCGCGCTTTTCCTGAACACTTTGCGCAACGTGATCAACGATGATGCGCGTTGGTGGGCGCTCATCCACGATTTCTATCAGCATTTCAAGTATCAGAACATCATGACGGAGGACGTCGTCGCGTACTTCAACCAGCAGACCCAGCTATATCTGACGCCGCTCTTCGATCAGTATCTGCGCCACACCGCGATTCCCACGCTCGAGCTCAAGTTCAACGAAGCGGACGGCACCGTGGATTATCGCTGGCAGGCGGACGAACCGGATTTCGCCATGCCCATTCGAGTGGGAAAGAGAACTGATTGGCAGATTATTCAGGCCACTACGTACTGGCAGACCATGAAAACGCCACTAAAGAAGAACGATTTCGACGTGGCCACGGATCTGTACTTCGTCAACGTTTCCAAGGAATGACGCAGAAAGATTATTTCCTCGTCGTGCCATGAATCGTGTGGCGGCAAGAAAGAAATAAAAGTTAGTGTCCGAGAGCCTTCTCGACTTTGGTTATATCCGCGTCCGCTTGTTCCATATATTTCTGCGCGTTTTGTATGTCGCCGCGCTGCAGCGCACGTTGCGCCATGACCAATTCATTGCGCGCCATCTGCTGTGACATCGCGACGTCCGCGCCAGGCTGCTGCGGCAGCGCCGCGATGCGCGCGTTCACTTTATTCTCGCGCGCCTCAAGCTCGTCGAACTCTTCGTGCTCCAACGCCGCGAGCTGCGCGGCAGATGCCACAGCCTTCCTCGCCGATTGCTCTGCCGCGCGGTGGTCCGGCTGCGTGGCTGACGGTTGCTGCGCGGCAGGTGCAGGTTGCGGCGGCGCAGTTGGCCGCTGCACAACTTGTTGCTGTGGCTGCTGCTGCGGCGATGGATTCTGCACGGCTGGTGGCGCGGTGGCGCGCAGCTTCGCGCTTGCAACCACAACTGGTTTACTCGGAGGCGGATCCGCCGCGGTAACAGTCTGCACTGCAGGCGTCGCTGGCGGAGCCGTCGCGTCCGCCGGGGGCGACGGATTGTCCGCTGGCGCAGTGGTGGAATTTTCGGACGAGCGCGCATCCATCCAGCGCTTGGCACCAAATCCAGCCGCAGCCAACACCAGAAGCACGACGACCACACTGAGAGTGATGAACAGGGGGCTGCGATTGCCGGCGCTCGCTTGCCCTGTTGCGACCGCGGAAGCTGGAGCTTGCGGTTGGGCGTAGCGCGGCGCCGAGCCAGCGAGCGGAACCGTTGGCGCAAGCGGCGGAGCCGGAGTCGTGGGCGGCTGATGAAGCGGCTGCGCAGTCACCGGACGCGCCGTGACGGGGCGTGCAGTGATGGGTTGAGCAGTGAGCGGCCGCGCGGTGACCGCACGCGGAGCACTCGGCGTAGCAGGGCGCGAGGTCTGCGGCGCTTCCACGTCGAGCGTAGATTCGGCAGGAATCATCGGCGCGAAAGGAGTCGGTTCGCCCAGCACAGGCGCGACGCTGCGCAGCGCGCCGCGCATCGCGTCAGCGGTCTGGAAACGCTGCGCGGGATTCTTAGCCATGGCCATGAGGATCAGTTGGTTCAGGCCTGGTGGAATATCCGGCTTCAGATCGATCGGCGCAGTCGGCGGCACTTGCAGATGCGCTTGCATCACCTCGAAGTTATTGTCGCTGACGTAGGGACGCTGCCCGGTGATGGTCTCGTACAAGGAGACGCCCACGGAATAGAGATCGGAGCGGCCGTCGAGAGGTTCGCAGCGCACTTGTTCCGGAGACATGTAGGCGACGGAACCCAGCGTGGTGCCGGTCATGGTGAGGCCCATGTCGTTGCCCGAGCGCGCGATGCCGAAGTCCATCAACTTAACGACGCCGAAGGGAGCGAGCATGATGTTGGCGGGCTTGATGTCGCGATGCACGATTCTTTGCGAATGTGCGCAGGCGAGAGCGGCCAGAACTTGATCGAAGTAAACGAGCGCGTCGGCGTAGCGGACGTCGCCTTGTTGCAGGCGGGAGGCGAGTGTGGTGCCTTCGACGTACTCCATGATCATGACGAGTTGATTGCTGATGGTGAGAGCGGTGCGCAGCTCGGCGATATTCGGATGATGCAGGCTGGCGAGAACTTTTATCTCGCGTAAGAAACGGTCGGCGAGTTCCTGCTGCTCGGAAAGATCGGGCAGCAGAACTTTCATGGCTTCGACGCGGTCGGAAAGCGTGTTGCGAACTTTATAGACCTTGCCCATGCCTCCGGCGCCCAGCGTGCCGAGGATCAGGTAGTCGCCTTTGCGTGCGCCAGTGACGTCGTCAGTCATTTGGCCTCTGCGGTTTTAGATCGATCGGTCCAGGAGGCCCGAAAGCTGCGGACATAATACGACATTTGCGCCAGAGTGAAACAGCCTGCTGCAGAGGGTGTGGGCAAGGCGCGACTCGGCAGGGATAGCGCGCGAAGAGTGGTGAGTCTTGAGCGGCGGAGCGATTCTCCGGGCTTGACAGGGGCGCGCGGCGGGCCTATCTTCTTCCACGATAGCTTCCAATCTGGCCGGATGACGCCATCCTGGGGCGTGTACCACGGATTTGCGTGAGCGCGGGTAGCGACTCAGCGGCCGCCGTAAATCGGCGGTGAAGCAGGAATCTTTCCCGGGAGTGACGGTTTTCCTGACGCTTTTACGCAATGTGAACTGGAGGGCTGCTTCGGGCAGATCCGGCGCGGAAGTTACGCGCGACCAGCCTATTATTCTCGTTGCAGAATGCAATCCTTCCGGACAGTGCTGGCGCAACCCTTGAACAGTTATCGAGAGCGAAGGACAACGTCTAGTCATGCCGAGTTCAGGACGGCAGCGACAGAACAGCGTGACATAGCGAGCATCGGGGAGTTTTCAGGGAGCGCACCTTCTTGGCAGTAGAGTCACACTCGGAATTTCACATTTCTAGAGGAGAGTTACGATGAAATTGACCCGGCCCAGCACGACCATCGTGGCAAGGTGGCTTTTAATCCTAACCCTGATCACGGTCCCCAGCCTGGCTTGGGGGCAGAAGACTAAGAGCGCGCCAGCGCCTGCATCGCATCCGTCGGCTCCCGCTTCTCATCCGAGCGGCGGCAGCACCGGAGGATCCCATCCAAGCGGCGGGGGCGCATCTACCGCCAATCATGGCACGACTACGACCACGGCCAATCACAGCACCACGACGACTGCCAACCATGGCACGACCACGACGACCGCAAATCACGGCACAACGACAACCACAGCCAACAAAGGTGCGACAACTACCGCCAATAAGGGAACCACGACCACTACAGCGAACAAGGGAACGACCACGACCACGGCTAATAAAGGAACGACAACAACGACAGCCAATAAGGGCGCGACCACCACAACTGCCGGAAAGGGTGCAACGACGACCACAGCTGGCAAAGGTGCTACAACAACCACTGCAGGCAAGGGCGCAACGACGACGGCTGGCGCCAAGAGTACAACGGCTGCGGGCGGTAAGGCTGGCGCGACGAATACAGCCGGCAAGGGCGGCGCGGCGCATGCGGCTCCTGCAAAGACCGTGACCACAAAGAGTGGCAATACGGCTCGCGTTTCCAACGGCCACGTCACTTCGATCCATACGGCTCATGGGGCCACGATCACGCGCGGACCGCACGGAAGCACCAGGGTCGTCTCAGAGCGTCGGGGCGGCGGCCGGCTGGTGAATAGCGGGCGCCACGGCTACGGCTATGGCGAGCGCGGCTACCGGGGACGAGACGGACGCCGTTACATGGGGCGAACGTACTACCGTGGCGGGCACTATTATGCGTATGGATACCGCGGTGGCTACTACCACGGAGGTTACTACTACGGTTATGTGCCGGCTTACTACTACGGCCCGGCATTTTATGGCTGGGCCTACAATCCTTGGGCGGCGCCGGTTGTTTATTCGTGGGGATGGGGCGGTGCGCCGTGGTACGGAGCCTACGGGTACTATTTCAATCCGTATCCGGCATATGCGACCGCAGCATTGTGGATGACGGACTACGTAATCAGCCAGAACCTCCAGGCAGCGTATGAAGCGCAGGCGGCGGCGAATGCGAATGCCGCGGCGGCGCAAGGGCAAGGCGATGCCGGCGCACAACAGGATGCCAGTAATGGCGGCGGTGGCGGTGCGCCGGCGCTAACTCCAGAAGTGAAGCAGGCGATCGCGGATGAAGTAAAGGCCCAGCTGGCTGCGGAACAAGCAGCCGCCCAGGCACCGCAACCTGCGGCAGCGGCAGCAGCGCCAGCGGCAGCAAATGCGTCTGCAGACGCAAACCCGCCCGAAGAGGTTCCGGCGGCGCTGGATCCCAATCACCGGACCTTTATCGTCAGCGATGTGCTGAACGAGACGGGACCGGACGGGGCGGACTGCTCGCTATCCGCCGGGGACGTGGTGACGCGAATTGACGACACTCCGGACGCGAACAAGAACGTAAAGGTGCTGGTCAGCGCGAGCCAGAAATCCGACTGCGCGTCGGGTTCGCAAGTTGCGGTGAGCGTTGACGACCTGCAGGAAATGCACAACCACTTCCGCGAGCAACTGGATTCGGGGCTCAAGACGCTGGCGGACAACCAAGGGAAGAACGGATTGCCGGCAGCTCCTGACACCAAGACGAAGCCGAATCCCGATGGCCAGGTGAAGCCGGATACGTCGGTGAAAGACGAGCTAGCGGCGCAGCAGGCCGATGCCGATAAGGCCGAAGCCGACGTGCAATCGGACCAAGCAGCGGCGCCTAGCGGCCAGGGCAACGACTAGTACAAAGTCACGCTCGCGGTTACCGTGCCAACATTGCAGCACCGTGAACGGGCAAACGGGATCGGAGCGCCGGTGGTGAAAGCCACTGGCGCTTCAGATTCAGCGACGTTTGAAGCAAAAAGCGAAGTCACCAAGTTTCGTCACCGAATTTCACGAATTCCGAAGAAAACCGCAGGGCTAGCCACGCCCGAGGAGAATTTCTCAATGAAGGCGAGACTTCCGATTCGAATGCAAATCGCCGTCCTGGCGGTCGCGGGAGTTGTTCCATGGTTCACAGCGGGAGCACAGGGTTCCGTGCAGAGCCAACTGGAAGCAAAGTACCAGCTCACGAAGCCGACGGACGATAAGAGCGACATCGTCACCGCTGGCGCTGTGCTGGTGCTGCAGAAAGATAAGCTGCTGATGTACCCCACCACAACGCAAGTACCTCCGGTAAACACCTACAGCGGCGGTAAGCTCTCCGAGGGAGCGTACGGCGTTCATCAAAAGCTGCAGGGTTTTGGCAGCATGATCGGGCATCCACCGCCGCAGACCATTCAGGGGCGGCAATTTGTTACCGGCGAGAAATTCTGGGTGACGGGAATCGCTCTGCAGCCCGACGGTGTTCTTTTCACCTTGTTCAGCGATCCTTATCAGGATATTCGGTATTACTCGCAGCTCAAATTCATTTACCCGAAAGGCTCGAACCTCAGCGCGGATCAGGTGCTGAGCCTGGTGGCGGAAGTCTTGACCGTTCAGGCGGACGATTCCGCGAAGTCGGACGACTCCGCGAAGTCGGGCGATAGCGGGAACCAACAACAGGCAGCGGCGGGCGGCGATGCCCAACAGCCCGCTGCGGCGGACGCTCCGGCAGCTGCACCCGCGGCACCTGCAGCCCCGGCAGCGCCGCCAGCTACGGTGGAGATGGGGCAGACGCCGGATCAAGTTACCGCGATCCTTGGTCAACCGGATAAGATCCTCAACCTGGGCCCCAAGCAGATTTATGTATATAAAGACCTCAAAGTAACGTTCGTGAAAGGCAAGGTTACCGACGCGCAGTAAGCAGTTAGCGGGCATTGGCTGCGGCGGCTGGCACAGTTAAGGCGGCGAGCTCTCACGGTGCGAACCAAGCGCTAGTGGCGGGAGCACCGAGCCACGGCACGGACAGCTTTGAATCGGAATGAGAATAAACGCAAAAAGGGCGGCCCCGATTCGCCGGGCCGCCCTTTTTGTTTGTTCGTACTTCCTGCCGGGCCCTAGAAGGTGAACTGCAGTTTGGCCTGGATGATGCGCGGCGAGGCATTGGCCCCCAACCCCGATCCGAAGACGGTGGTCGGAGGGTTAACCGTTGCCACGACGCTTCCGAACAGGGCCGGGTTGCTGACGTCCGCCACTGGAGCTTGGAAGTTGGGGTGGTTGAAGACGTTGTAGAACTGCGCGCCAAACCCAATCTGCCCTTTTTCCCACCCCGGAATCTTGGTCTGCTTCATCAGCGTGAAGTCGCTGTCGAAGTAGTGTGGACCGCGGAGTTGGTTGCGAGTGACGTTGCCGAACCCTGACGGAGATTGGGCGAAGACTCCGGTGGGGTTTAGGCAAATCTTCTGCTGCGGCTGGCCCGCCGGGCACGTGACAAACACGTTGGTCGACGAAAGTTGGTTGGCAAAAATCGTGCCGGGATAATCGTCGCCCAGAAGACTCCCGCTGGTGCTGAGATCCACTGGAGTGAAGGGCAAACCGCTGCGAGCGAAGACAGTTCCGGAAACCTGCCATCCGTCCGTGAGCGGGCGCCAGCCATGGTCGCGGAGCAATCGGCGAATCGGCAATCCCCAGACGTAGTCGCCGCTGAGGTAATGACGCACGTCGTAGTCCGAGTTGCCATAGTTGAATTCGCGAGGATTGAACGGATTCTCCGGAAAGCTGATGGCGCTATTGGTGGCACCAAAAGCGGTACTGACGAAGGGAACGCCAGGATTACCGCCGTTGGAATAGTCATCGAGCGCGTGGCTGTAGACATAATTGACTTGGACGATGCCGCTGCTCCAGCGACGTGTGAAGGTCATCGCCAGACCATTGTAGTTGGAGACGCCACCCGAGATAGTTTGGACGACGGTTCCGAAACGCTGATCGAGTGGAGTGAGCGGGAGGCCGTTGAAGCCGTTAGGAAACTGCGTAGAGATGGGTACAGCAGCGTTCAGGCCATTGTCGAAGAACAATTCGTGAATGCCGTGATTACCGACATATTGAACGTCCAACGACATGTTCTGGCCAAAGCTGCGCTCTACTTCGAGGCTCCATTTCTGGTATTGGGGATTCAGTGGTCTAGCCGACGCTGAAAATAATCCCGGCGGAGAGAATCCCGGAACCGTAGCAGCGATTTCAGGGAACGTGGCACCGTTACTGAAACCCGCGAGGAACGCGGCGTTCGACGCGGCGGCTGAGGAGAAGAGATTGTTCACCTCGCCCGGAGCGACATTGGGAGTGGCCAGCGACGAGTTGATCGAAAACGTGTTGAACGCTGGAGAGTTCTGCGCGAAATTGTCGACTACGATGCCCGGAAACGCGTCGTAGAAGAAGCCGATTCCTCCGCGAATCACCGTCTCGCCATTCATCCCGAACACGTGCGGAGTGTACGCAAAACCAAAGCGGGGTTGCGGCGCGACGGTGGTCAGATACGGCAGCGCTTGCCTTCGCCCGGTCTGGATGGCCGCGTTGTAAGGCGTGTCCACGTCGTGATCGAGCGAGAGGAAAGGATCAACCGGAGCCGCAAAGCAATTCGTGGTGCAGATAGGATTGGAATTATGTTCGAGGCGCAAAGCGAACGTGAGGGTGAGGTTGCTCTTGATCTTCCAATCGTCTTCCACGTAGCCGCCCAGGTTGTAAAGCGCGGCGGGGAATTTGGTGGACTGGGTGAAGGCTTGAGTGAGGTTACTGACTCCGCCGATAGCACCGGAATCAAACCCGCCGAAGAAAAAAGCACCCAGGTTGGAAGGCGTGACGACTCCGTCGGTAAACAAGCCGAGATCGAAATCAGTGACGTCGTTGCGCCGGAACTTCAGCCCGACTTTCAATGTGTGCGCGCCGATGGTCTTGGAGTAGTCATCGGATACCTGATATTGGGTGACGTTGCGTCCCTGGGGCAGGTTGTTGCCCAGGCCGAAGAATCCGCCAAGCGTTTGGAACGCGCCGTTACCAAAATTCAGGAGCGTCGGGAACGCGGCGAGCGTGGCGGCGCGGTTGACGTTGTCAAATACGGCCGAGTACCACTGACCGGAGCCAATGAACTGATTGACCGCGCTGCCGGCGAACGCGTGAGTCCATTGAAATTGGCCTTGGTATTCGGGCTGATCGCTCTGCGCATTGAAAATGGGGTTGATCGGATCCGTGATCGAAGCTTGCAATCCGTGTTCTTTCTGGATGCGTGTGAACATTCGATCGTTATTCCCGATATTCCAATCTACGCGGCCGGCGACGAGCCAATCGTGCGTCATATTGCTGGCGACTGCGGTGAGAGTATTGGCGCAGGGTGTTCCTGGCGTCGTGGGAGTACCTGCGAAATGCGTTGTGCCAGTGGCTGCATCGATATCCGCCACTGAAGCGTCGCATCCGCCGCCCACTAGAGTGCCGGTCTGCGTATTCGGAATTGTTGAAGGTGCGGCCGGTGTGCCCGGCCCGCCCGGAGTACCCGCGTAAAGCGAAATGATCTTGTTGTAGAAGGTGCCTGTGGGAGAGTTGGCGCCGAACGTTGAGTTGATGAAGGATTGGGTAGCAGCCGCGAATTGCGGGCTGGGAATGGAAATCGTTTCGCCGCCCGCTGGTATGAACAGGTACAAACCCTCGGTATTGAAATAACCGAAGACTTTGTTCTTCACGATTGGTCCGCCAATATCGGCGCCCCACTGATTGGCGTTGACGAAGGAACGCGGAAGCCCATCAGCATTGTTGAACCAGCTGTTGGCGTTGAGCGCGCGGCCGTTCCAATAGTAGGAATCCTTTCCGTGCCACTCGTTGGTGCCGCTCTTGGTGACGAACGCAACGTTGGCGCCCGCCAGCGTTCCGTATTCCCCGGAATAGCCGTTGGTGGTGACGGATACTTCCTGCACTTCGTTGTTTCCGAGCGTCAAGTTGGTGGCACCCGAGTTGTTGAGGCTGAGGAACGGGTCGTTATCGTCCATGCCGTTCAGCGTAAAGAGATTGGCGGTTGCGGATATGCCGAAGCTGGAGAAATTTCCGAGGCCGCCCCCAGCAGTGTTGGAAACCGAACCGGCCGCCAATTGCGCGTTGAACGTGATGTCGTTACCGGAGTTGGGCATCTCCTGAATTTGTTTTTCAGACAAGGTGCTGGAGACGTTGCCATTTTCGGATTCAACCAGCGGGGCTTCTTCGGAGACGGTGACCGTGGTGTTGGAAGAGCCGACGGAGAGATGCACGTCTGCCGTGGCGATTTGCCCTAGATTGATCTGCACGACTTGCTGCGACGTCTGAAATCCCGCGGCGCTGACGATCACGGTGTAACTGCCGGGCGCCAGCAGGAAGAAGCGGTACACGCCGTCTTTGCTGGTGGTGACGTCTTGCGAACTGCCGCGGTCATTGCTCTTCAGGACGACTTTGGCATCGGGAACGACCGCGCCGCTGGCGTCGGTCACCACGCCGGCGACGTCGCCGGTGGTCTGGGTTTGCGCAGCCAGTCTCGCGCAGTGTAATGACAGGGCCCAGAGAACGGCTAAAAGGGTCGCAAGGCGTTTGAGATGTTTCAGTTTCATCTTCGTAGCTCCTGTTGCAGCATGATTTAAGCGGAGGGTCCGAGCGAATTCGTGTGTGCGCGGTATTCGTACGGACACATATCCGTCCCACTGCCCGAGGATGCGGATGCAACGGTTTTGCCATTGCGGACTGTTTTTATCTGATTGAAAACAGGAGTGTTAGCTAGCTATTTTATGTGAAGAAGTAGGCGCGGTATCCGAGTTGTAAAATGTAAACGGAAGCGTGTATATGGCGATTCGCATACGTTACTTGCTGAAATGCGTATAGCGGCGCGGGAACGAATTTGAGTCCGTTGTGCGATCGTGGGACGGGAGCGGCGCAATTTCCTTCGGACGGACATACAGATTTGCATGCATGTATATGGAAAACAGTATGAGAATATGCATACATATTCCTGTATTTCACGTAAAGCACAGATAATAGGGATGTTATTTTTTATTTTTCATGGAACCTAACGTGCGATGTAGCGCTCGACTAGGGGATTCGGTGTCTTGGGGGCAGGGGTGAATTCTCAGGCTCCTCCAATATTCTCGCCACAATTTCTAGGAGGGTGTATGAATTGGAAGCGTTTCATGGCAGCGGTGTTTGCGCTGCTGGTAGTGCTGTTGCTAGGCTCGACGCGAGTGGCTGCGCAGACGTCAACCACTGGCGACATCGCGGGGAGCGTAAGCGATCCCAGCGGATCGTTGGTTCCCGGCGCTAAGGTAACGCTGAAGGATGAAAGCAAAGGATCCACGCAAGAAACGACTTCCAGTAGAGAGGGCACCTTCCGCTTTTACCTCCTGACGCCAAGCCGGTACGCTGTAACTGTGAGCGCCACGGGGTTCGAGTCAGTGACACGCACTGTGGACGTCGGAGTCGGCCAGATCGCGAGCGTGAACTTCACGCTGACGGTCGGCGCAGCAAGCACGACGGTGACGGTGACGGAAGCGGCGCCACTTTTGCAAACTGATAACGGAGACACTGCGACGTCGGTTACCGCGCAGCAGGTCTCGAACGTCCCGAATCCTGGCAACGATCTGACGGCGATTGCGCAGCTTGCGCCGGGCGTTATTTCGAACAACCAGGGTGGTTTCGGCAACGTAGAGGCTTTTGGAATGCCGGCGACGTCGAACCTTTTCACGATGAACGGAATGGACGACAACGATCCGTTCTTGAACCTCGGCAACTCTGGCGCCACGAACTTGCTGCTAGGAACCAACGAGGTTCAGGAAGCGGATGTGGTGACCAACGGTTTCTCCGCTGCCTACGGAACCTTCGCGGGCATCGACGTCAACTACGTTACCAAATCCGGTGGGAATGCCTTCCACGGGAACCTGGTGTATTTCTGGAACGGGAGCGCGCTGAACGCCGAGGGTTGGCTAGACAAGAATGCCGGCGTCCCGAAGCCGTTCGACAATGCGAACCAGTGGGCCGCATCAATCGGTGGCCCGATCAAGAAGGACAAGCTGTTCTTCTTTTTGAACACCGAAGGATTGCGAGTACTGATTCCGGTGCCGTCGTCTTTCAACGTACCAACGCTGCCTTTTGAGACGGCTGTCGTCAATAATCTGAACGCCACAGGTTTGGCAGCGTCCGTACCTTTTTACTGCCAAAATATCACCGGTGTTTGCCCTGGCGTTAGTGGCGTTCCGGGAAGCGGGGCGGGAGCGTTCAATTCGTACAATGGCGCACTGAACCAGCAGTCAGCGTCTCAGATTGCAAATGGCGGTTGCTCCAATGTCGTTGACTCCAAAACCTTGGTTCCGATCACTCCCGCGTTTGCCGGGTTCGGACCGGCCAATCCTTGCGCCGTGAACCTTCGTGAAAACCCGATCAACTTCGCGCCGGAATGGCAGATTGCCGGTCGTCTGGACTGGAATGTCGGAGCGAATGACCGAGCATTTATGCGCGTGCAGTACGACGTGGGAACCCAGCCTACGTTCACGGACCCGCTAAACCCAATTTTCAATGCGTCCAGCTATCAGCCGGAATACCAAGGTCAGTTGAACGAGACGCACACTTTCAGTCCCAGCCTGACGAACCAGTTCTTGCTGGCCGCCACATGGTACTCAGCGATCTTCAAAAATACTCAGCAGGCAGCGTCGCTCGAGACGTTTCCCACATCGTTGATCTTGGGAGACGTGTCGTTGGGCGATCAGACCAGCGGATTGAACCTCGGCGGGGAAGGATTCGCGTTCCCGCAGGGACGGAACGTGACGCAGTTCCAAATCGGCGACGACGTTTCGAAGCTGATCGGAAATCACACGTTTAAGTTTGGGGTGAAGTTTCACAAAAACTACGTGAGCGATCACGATTTCGGCAACCGGATCGAAGGACTCGAAATCCCTTTCTCTCTGGCGGACTTCGCGAACGGCGGCCTGGTAACACCAACGAATGGGTCAGTGGGAACCGAGCTGCAACAGAACTTCAGTTCCGTAACCAACGTTCCGGTACGTTTGTATGAAGTCGCCGGATACTTTCAGGACGATTGGAAAGTGAAGTCGAACCTAACGATTTCGCCGGGGCTACGCATCGAACATGCGTCTAACCCCACCTGCGTGATCAATTGCTTTGCGCAGTTGAACGGGACGCTGGCCGATGTGGGAGCCGATCCGACAGCCCCCTACAACACGCAAATCGAATCTGGCCGACATCAAGCCCTGAACGGCTATACAGGGGTTCAGTGGTCGCCACGCCTGAGCTTTGCCTGGCAGCCATTCACCGGTTCCACGGACATGTGGAAGTCGAACTTCGTGATACGCGGTGGAGTCGGGATCTTCTACGACATCTTCCCAGGCGGAATCGCAGACAACCTGGCGCAAAACGCACCGCAGTTCAATGTGTTTAACGAATTTTCGGGCACGACCGCATGCCCGGGGTTTCTGTCCCCGAATCAGCCGGGGAACATTTTCGGCTGTGCCAGCTCAGACAATGCAGCGTTCCTGAATGCGTTTAACTCGGGTGCCAACACAGTTGCTCTGCCGCCTGGGTTCACGTTCACGGACCCGCATACCTCCGCACCGCAGTTCCAGAAATGGAATCTGCAAATTCAAAAAGGGTTTGGCGCCAACGATCTGATTAGCATCGGCTACAACGGAAACCACGGTATACACATTCCGTTGTTCAACAACGGGGTAAACGCATTTTGCGATCCTACCGTTGTCGGGACCCCGTGCTCTACCACCCCAGGTTCACCTGCTCCGTTCGTCGGACTTCCGACGGCACCCGTCACATCGCAATTCGGAACAGTTACGGACGTCACCAGTGGTGGAATATCGAACTATAATGGCCTGACAGCATCCTACCAACACCGCTTTAGCGGTTTGGGCGGAGGCCTGTTTCAATTTAACTACACCTACAGTAAGGCACTCGACAACATCTCGAACGGAGGATTTTTTGCTTTTGCGGCCGCGGGCAACATCTTGAATCCGCAGAATCCGTTTGACGTGAAGGGAAATTACGGCCCGGCGGATTACGATGCCCGGCACGTGATAAACGCCAACTACGTGTGGCAAGTACCCATTCGGAAGGCCCTAGGGGGCCATGGCTGGGCACCGCTCGTCGATGGATGGCAGCTTTCGGGTACCGTGTTCTACCGAACCGGCTTTCCGTTTACCGTTGTTGACACAGCGGAGTCCAACGCGCTCGCAGGTGGAAACTTCGGCGGTCCGATCTTCCCGGATGTTATTTCCGGGTCAACGCTGGGAACCTCGTGCAACAGCTCACGGTTCGCAGGGGGAACAGCGGTGCCTTGCTTGACCAACAGCCAGTTTGTCGCGCCCGGCACTGAGACCGGATTTGGGTTCCAAGGGTTGCGGGGCGCGTTCCGAGGACCAAACTACTTCGACACCGATTTCAACGTCCAGAAGAAGTTTGCGATTCCGCACTGGGAGCGGGGCGCGTTCTTGCTCGGATTCCAGTTCTTCAATTTGTTCAACCATCCAAACTTCTCCAACCCCGTGAACGACATCAACAGCGGCTCGTTTGGTACGATTCAGTCGCAAGTGAACCCGCCGACGAGCATTCTTGGATCGTTCCTGGGTGGCGATGCGTCACCCCGGTTGATCCAGGTCAAAGGTCAAATCACCTTCTAACCTGCGCTACGGCGTAGCGTCAGAGATTTACAGGGAGCGCTCCAGAAGCTGGAGCGCTCCTTTTTTTTGCTGCACGGATCGAGCGTTCAGGGCTGTGCGGGCGTCCGGATACGAAGATCGATTTTTCGGGTGCCTTTTTTGCGGTAGAATCGCTAGTGTCGTACCCGATAGGTGGGAACAGAGGCGCCGAGTTTGATAGAGTAATTCGCGATTGGCCGGATGATCTGCTCGACAACGCGTCGCAGACTGTAGGACGGAGGGAGTTACGACAGGAAGTTAATCGAGATAGGAGAAACAACTATGCGGAAAACATTGATCGGTAGTTTAGCAATTTTATTGATGGCAGCGATGGTTTGGGCAGGAGACGTCTGGAAGTCCAAGCCGTATCAGCAGTGGGATGAGAAGGACGTAATGGCAGTGCTACAAACCTCGCCGTGGTCAAAGGTGAATGTTACGGCATCTGGATCGTGGCATCCGGCCGACACGACACCGATTACGGGAGGATCCGTTGGATACGGGGGCAGTGCCAACGATACTTCGCACACCAACGGCGCCATGCCCAATCAAGCCGGCGGCACCGAAAAAGAGGCGAATGCGGGCTCTTCGGTGTACAACATTTATTGGTGGTCATCACGAACGATCCGCGAGGCGTCGTTTCGGAGGCAAGTGCTGAAAGGATCCACCACGCAAGACGCGGCTGACAACGCTTTGAAAACAGCTCCGGATGACTATCAGATCCTCGTTGCCGGGCAGAACATGACGATTTTTAAGGCTCGCGGCGAAGACGCGTTCAAGAACACGGCGTTCATTCAGCTCAAGAAGACGAAAAAGAAGATTTCGCCTTCCAAAGTGGAGTTTCAGGAGACTCCAGACGGGAAAGTGATCGGTGCAATCTTCAGCTTCCCCAAGAAGGACGCCAGCGGCGAGCCGAGCATTGATCCGGATGAAAAGGAAATCGATTTCAATTTGCAAGTCGGGGATGCTTGGATTCGTACGCTCTTTATTCCGAAGCAGATGGTGGATAGTCAGGGTGAAGACTTGTAAGAATTTAAGCTGACTTAGAGTATCGGGTATTGACGACCGGCCTCGGCGATTTCGCCGGGGCCGTTTTTTTTTGTGTCCCCAACAAGCCGCAGTGGGTCGCCCAGAGAGATTCATCGAGAGACTGAAGAAAGGGTGGCGGACTTCCGGCGGGGGCGCTGCGATCGCCGAAATCAGGGCATTGCCGGCGCGTCGGAGGGCGAGGCGCTACGAATGGGAAGGCGCGAGGGCGTGGAGGCTAGCGGTGAAAGGTGGGCCGGCTATGCCGTTCTCGGTGATTATGGCGGTGATGTAGCGGTGGGGGGTTACGTCGAAGGCGATGTGGGCGGCGCGGACGTCTGGCGCCGTGCGTACGCCGGCTGCGTGTGTGACTTCCGCGGGGGAGCGCTCTTCGATGGGGATTTGGTCGCCGCTGGCGAGCGAGAGGTCAATAGTGGAGATAGGGGCGGCGACGTAGAACGGGACGTTATTTTCTTTGGCCAGCACTGCAATTCCGTAGGTGCCGATTTTGTTGGCGGTGTCGCCATTCGCGGCGATGCGGTCGGCACCGACCACTACGGCACCGACGCCGCCGGTCCTGAGAAAGTGGCCCACCATGTTGTCGGTGATTAGTGTGAGCGGGATGCCGTCCTCATTGAGTTCCCAAGCGGTTAGGCGCGAACCTTGAAGAAATGGGCGTGTTTCGGGAACCAGGACTTCGATCTGGTTGCCCTCTTCGATCGCTACGCGAATTACGCCCAGCGCGGTGCCGATTCCTGCGGTGGCTAGCGCGCCGGCGTTGCATTGCGTCATCACGCGGCCGGATTTCGGCATCAGCGCAGCGCCAAATTTTCCGATGCTGCGATCGCCGGCGCGGCGCTCTTCGTGCACCTGCAGCGCTTCCTGCACCATGGCCGCACGAATTCCTTCCAGGTTGGCTGCGCCATTTCGCGAAGCGGCCAGTGCCAGTTCTTCGAAACGGCGTTTCAAACGCGCGATCGCCCAGAAGAGATCCACGGCGGTGGGGCGGGTGCGTGCGAAAGTTTCACAGATGATGGGAAATTCGGTGCGCAGATCTTCGAGTGTTTTGGCTTCGGAATGCTGCACACCCAGCGCGATGCCCATGGCCGCGGCCACGCCGATCGCTGGAGCGCCGCGAATGATCATTGTCTTGATGGCGTTCGCGACGTCGCGGTAATCCGTGTAGGTGTGATGGACCACTTCCGATGGCAGCTTGAGCTGATCGAGCATCACGACGCCCGCGGATGTCCACCGGATGGGTTCGACTGTTGGCAACTCTTATGTCTCCGTCACTGGTGCGCGTTGGACGCAGCGCACAAATTTCTATTGTAGCTGATTTTGCAGCGTTCGTTGCAGGACGATTCGCTCGCAGCGCTCGGTCGTTCGTGCGGTTAAGGCGCGGCAGGGAAATGACGGAAGCCGTGCGAAGCTACCACGAAGCCGAGAAACAGGCATGAATTGTAGCTGACGTGCAGCAGGTAGCTGGCGACGACGGTGTGCGTCCTGGCGCGAGCGTAGGTGAAAACGATTCCGACCAGGACCAACAGCACGATCTGCGCCCAGCCTCCCCATAACTGCGAGGCGTGCAGCAAACCGAAGAGCGTGCCGGTGACGATGATGCCGGTGTTGACGCCGAAGCTGCGCGCGATGACGGGATAGATATAGCCGCGGAAGATGGTTTCCTCCAGCACGGGCGCGAGCAGGACGGCCATGGACATCAGCAGCAGAGCGCTGCGGCGATCCTGGAAAAATTGTTCGATGGGCGTCCCTTTGGGAGCTTTGAAAACCGCGGAAGACATCGTCACCAAGATCGCGAGCATGAAGCCACCGAGAATTAATCCGAGATAGGCCGCTGCGCGAGGTGTGTGGCCGGTTTCGAGGGGTCGCCAGCCGATGGTGCGCCAGAAAGGCGCGCGAAAGCTGTGGCGCATTTGCGCGGCGAGATACGCCAGCAGGACTAGGGACAGCAGCGCTTGATTCAAGATGAGGAAAAGATTCTTGTCGCCGGCATCTTTTTGGATTTGGTGAAAGCTGAGTCCAAAGATCGCGAATGCTTTAATGAGGAGCAGGCTGATGACGAAAGTTCCGAAGAAAGCGACAACAACCAGAATCAGCAAGTCGAGCCAGCCCCACGGGACGCGAAGCTCGTCAGGGAGCCGCGGGTCAATTGGGCCCAGATAGCCGGGGGTGAGGGAGGCCTCAAAGCGCGAGCCTTGCGGTTCCGATCCCGACTCCGGCGAGTGCGCGGATTCAGGCTGCGGAGGATTGTTATCGTCGGAAGTCATTCGAAAGCGATATCGCTGGTCCTCATTCACTATACTTCAATCGCTGCTGCACGAAAATGCCCAGGCAAGGCACGCCATCGCGCTACTGCTGTTCCGCCGATCACTTATCCTTCGCGCCATTTCCGCCATTGGAGTTTGCGCCGTTGCCGTTCAGGGCGCGGGCGAGAATTTGTCCAGTGTAGGATTTTTTCACGCGCGCCACTTGTTCGGGCGAGCCTTGAGCAACGATGCGGCCGCCCTCTTCGCCGCCTTCGGGGCCGAGATCAATGATCCAGTCGGCTTGTTTGATGACGTCGAGATTATGCTCGATGATCAGTACCGTGTTGCCGAGCGCGACAAGCCGGTTGAGAACGTCGAGAAGTTTTTTTACATCGTCGAAATGCAACCCGGTGGTGGGCTCATCGAGAATGTATAGCGTGCGTCCAGTCTGGCGTTTGGAAAGTTCACGCGCGAGTTTGGTGCGCTGCGCTTCGCCGCCGGAAATGGTGGTGGCGGATTGTCCGAGTTGCACGTAGCCGAGGCCGACGTCCACGAGAGTTTGGAGTTTGATTTGGATTGCGGGGATATTTTCCAGGACTTTCAGAGCTTCTTCGATGGGCAGATCGAGAAGATCGGAAATCGAAAGGCCTTTGTAGCGCACGGCGAGGGTTTCGGCGTTGTAGCGCTTGCCGCGGCAGACTTCGCAGGTGACGTACACATCGGGCAGGAAATTCATTTCGATGCGGCGCTGGCCGTCGCCCTGGCAGGCCTCGCAGCGTCCGCCTTTTACATTGAAGCTGAAGCGGCCGGGGCGATAGCCGCGCTCGCGAGATTCCGGGAGCATCGCGTAGAGTTCACGGATCGGCGCGAAAACGCCGGTATAGGTGGCGGGATTAGAGCGCGGCGTGCGGCCGATGGGCGCTTGGTCAATCTGCACGACTTTGTCAATGTGTTCGATGCCGGTGATGGTGCGATGCGCCCCAGGTTTTTCCATCGATCGGTAAAGTTTCGCGGCGAGCGCGCGGTAGAGAATGTCGTTGATGAGCGTGGATTTTCCGGAACCCGAGACGCCGGTAACGACGGTCATGAGGCCGAGCGGCAGAGTGACATCAATATTTTTCAGGTTGTGGCTGTGAGCACCCAGAATCGCTATGGATTTTCCGTTGGGGCTGCGGCGCGTTTCGGGGACCGCTATTTTCACTTTGCCCGAAAGATATTGGCCCGTCAGTGATGCGGGATTGGCGGCGATTTCCGCGGGAGCGCCCGCTGCGACGAGGTAGCCGCCGGCTTTTCCGGCGCCGGGGCCAAGATCAACCACGTAATTTGCGCGGCGGATTGTTTCTTCGTCGTGCTCGACTACGAGGACGGTATTGCCGAGGTCGCGCAGGGTTTCGAGTGTATTGAGCAGGCGCCCATTGTCGCGCGCGTGCAGGCCGATCGAGGGTTCGTCGAGGACATAGAGGACTCCGCGCAGGCGCGAGCCAATTTGAGTTGCCAGGCGGATGCGCTGGGCTTCACCGCCGGAAAGCGTGGCGGCGGAACGATCCAGAGTGAGGTAGCCGAGGCCGACGTTGAGAAGAAAATCGAGGCGCTCGGAGATTTCGTCGAGCGGGCGTCCGGCAATTTTGTGCTGGCGCAGAGTGAGCTTCGCGCGGATTTTATCCACCGCGGCGCGTGCGGCGGTGAGCGGAAGTTCGGTGAAATCGGCAATCGAGAGGCCGGCGATTTTCACGGCCAGGCTCTCGGGGCGCAGGCGACGCTCGTTGCACGCGGTGCAGGGAGCGGGCGACATATATTGCGTGAGCCATTCGCGGTAATTGTCAGATTTCGATTCTTCCAGGTTCGATTCCAGATGCGCCAGCAGGCCCTGAAAGTTGAACTGCTTGGCATTTTTGCCGTCGGCGGGATTGCCGTGGAGAATCAGGTTCTGCGTTTTACGCGAAAGCTGTTCGAAGGGCGTATCTAGATCGAATTTGTAGGCTGCGGCGGCCAGGCGCATCGTGCGCTGAAGGTACGTGGAACCCGAACCGGGGCCGAGGCCGCCTTCAAAAAGCGGCTTCGTCCAATCCACGATCACTTTCGACGGATCGAAATCGTATTTTGAGCCGAGGCCGTGACATTCGGGGCACGCGCCGTAAGGCGAATTGAAACTGAAGGAGCGCGGCTCGAGCTGCGGAACGGAAATGCCGCAATCGGGGCAGGCGAGTTTCTCGGAGTAAACGTGCTCTTCACCGCCGACGACCACGATGGTGACGAGCCCTCCGGTAAGCTTAAGCGCGGTTTCGACGGATTGCTCGAGGCGCTGCGCGATGCCATTTTTCAGCAGCAGGCGGTCGACGACGATTTCGATATTGTGATTCTTACGGCGGTCGAGCGGGATTGGCTCGTCGAGATTGACCAGGTCGCCATCCACGCGCGCGCGAACGTAGCCTTCCTTGGCGTATTTTTCGAGTTCCTTCTTGTATTCACCTTTGCGGCCGCGAACTACGGGCGCGAGGACCATGATGCGATCGTCCGGCTTCAGCGCCATGACGGACTGCACAATTTGTTCGGTGGATTGGCGCGTGATGGGCTTGCCGCAATTGGGGCAGTGCGGCGAACCGATGGCGCTGTAAACCACGCGCAGATAGTCGTAAATTTCGGTGATGGTGCCGACGGTGGAGCGCGGCGAACGCGTGGTGGTTTTTTGTTCGATGGCGATGGAAGGCGAAAGGCCTTCGACGGAATCAACGTCGGGTCGTTCCATTTGATCGAGAAACTGGCGCGCGTAGGCCGAAAGAGATTCGACGTAACGGCGCTGGCCTTCGGCATACAAAGTGTCGAAAGCGAGCGAGGATTTGCCGGAACCGGAAAGACCCGTGATGACCGTAAGCGTGTTGCGGGGTATTTCCAGATGAATGTTCTTCAGGTTGTGCTGCCGGGCGCCCCGGATAACTATTTTTTTCAGGCCCATATTGGGCTGGGATGCTCCCTACAGGATGCAGCGTCATACACTGGGTAAAATGCGCCCAGTGTAATCTACCAACATAACAAGGAGGACAAGGTGCGGTCAAGGAGCGCGCGAGTGCGAAAAATAAATCGAACCCATGTGCGACGGTAGCGTGTAGGGGGAAAATTTGCCCTGGAGCTTGGATTTTTTACTTGGGGGCGAAACTGGTAAGTCTCTTGTTTTCAGCATGTTCACTTTGGTTAACGGCGTGCGATGGGTATGTGCGTCAGAGGGAAGGAAAGCCGAGGATCCCTATAGGGGATTGAGGGCTGGGCCGGCTTCCTTCCCTCGGCCTCTCTCGCCACATTCATAACTCTGATACGGCCATAAAAAGGCGGGAGCGTCTTCATTCGGTTGGTTCTGCTTTATCGCGGTGTTTTCGGTTTCCTGCGAAATCCAATCCATTTAAAAATGCGTGGGAAGAAAATTTCCATTCCCGTTTACAATCAAGGAACGGCTGGGGCGTGGTCCAATTGGTAGGACACCTCACTGTTAATGAGGACGGTGTTGGTTCGAGTCCAACCGCCCCAGCCAGAATCTCCCTGCTGGTTCGCTCGCCGCTCGCGCTTTAATTCCCCTAATCTTTGATGACAGGAAAGCCGGCTTCCGTCCAGCCGCGCCAGCCGCCGTCCATGGAGACGACGTTGGTGTATCCCATTCTTTGCAGATTGTCCGCTGCCAGGGCGGAGCGGAAACCGCCGCCGCAGTAGAGGACGATGGTGGCGGATTTGTCGGGGATGGTTTTTTCGATGTCGCGCTCGATGATGCCCTTGCCGAGGTGCACGGCATTGGGAATGTGTCCGCGGGCCCATTCGCTTTCCTCGCGGGTGTCTACCAGGATCAATTTTTCGCCGGCGTCTAGTTTCTTCTTGGTGGCTTGGACGTCTTCTTCTTTGATTCGTTTCTTCGCGTCGGCTACCAGTCTAAGAAAACCTTCCGGATGATTGGGGTGACTCATTGTTTCACCTCGTCGTTCGTTTCAATTCCAAGGCAAAAACATAACACGATACTCGTCGCATCGTCACTTCATGTCGCGCCAGTTGGCGCCAACCTTGGTGTCGGCCACCAGCGGGACGCTTAGCTTGTGGATGCCTTCCATCACTTCCTTGGCGAGCTTGGTGAGGCTGGGGATTTCTGCTTCGGGGCCTTCAAAGAGCAGTTCGTCGTGAACCTGCAGGATCATTTGCGATTGAAAATTCTCCGCAGGTAGCCGGCGATCGAGTTCGATCATGGCTAGCTTGATCAGGTCGGCGGCGGCGCCTTGCATGGGCGTGTTCATGGCGGTGCGCTCGGCGAAATTGCGCATGTTGGGCTGCGGCGAATTGATTTCGGGGATTTGGCGGATGCGCCCGAAGAGTGTGCGCGTGATGCCGGTCCGTCGCGTTTCCGCGATCTGGCGGTCGAGGAAATCTTTCACGCCGCGGTAACGCTCGAAATATTTGGCGATGAATTGTGCAGCTTCTTTTTGGTCAATGCTGAGCTGCTGGGCCAGGCCAAAGGCGGAGAGGCCGTAAATCACGCCGAAATTAATGACTTTGGCTACGCGGCGGTGCTCGCGGGTTTGCGCGAAGGGAGCGACGTCGAAAACTTCCTGCGCGGTGCGCGAGTGGATGTCTTCCCCGCGACGGAAAGCCTCGACGAGGACTGGATCGCCGGAGAGATGAGCGAGAATGCGCAACTCGATCTGGGAATAATCCGCGGAAAGAAGCTGGCAACCGGGTGCGGCGACGAACGCAGCACGAATTTCGCGGCCAAGTTCCGTGCGGATGGGAATATTTTGCAGATTCGGATTTGACGAGCTGAGGCGTCCCGTTGCGGTGCCGGTCTGCGAAAAACGCGTGTGCAAGCGGCCGGAGACGGGATGGATCAGCCGCGGCAGCACGTCGGAGTAAGTGGATTTGAGTTTGGCGAGCTCGCGATATTCGATGATTTTTTTGGGGAGCTCGTGGACAGCCGCAAGTTCTTCGAGGATGTCGGCGGCCGTGGAACGCGCTTTGGCGCGGCTGCGGCGCGGAGGCTGAAGCTTTAATTTATCGAAGAGGATTTCGGCGAGCTGCTGCGGGGAATTGATGTTGAATTCGACACCGGCGTGGCCGTAGATAGATTTTTCCAGCTTGCCGATTTCCTCGAGCGTGGTGGCGGAGATGCGGTCCATCTCGACGGGGTCCACGCGCACGCCGGCGGCTTCCATGCGGGCCAGAACTGCCGCGAGCGGCAAATCAATTTTTTCGTAGAGGTCCAGAAGGCCTTGGGCTTCGACTTCGGCGCGGAGCACCGGCGCGACGCGCAGCAGAAAATCGGCGCGTTCACCGAGCGCGCCAGAGAGTGTGCGATTCAGATGGCGCAGGACGACTTCGGCGAATTCGTGGTTCGCAGTGGTGGGCCGCAACAGATAGGAATAGAGCATGGTCGCGTGGCGGATTCCGGCGACAGAATTCGCAGGCGCGGTCGCGGCTGATTTTTTTGCGCGTTTTGGCGTCGCCGCGGTGCCGCCTTCACGAAGATCCGCGCGAGCGGCGAGCAATTGAAATAATTTTGGATTGTGGACGACTTTCGCGTGCTTGGAATCGGCGAGCCAGTCCCGCATCGCGGCGAGGGTCTTGTCTGCGACGTCGTTGGCGGCGATGCGCGCTTGGCCGGGTTTGGTGGAAACCTCGACGGCGAGCACGCGCGTGCCGAAACCTTCTTCGTCCGGGTCCTGCGCGTCGAGAGCAAGCCACGCAGCTGTTTCCTGCTTGGGCGGAATCGCGTCGAGATACTTTTTGAAAGCCGACGGCGGCTCGATCGGCGCGTAGTCCGTTTGCTGAGCGTCGGCGAGCGGCGCGAGCTCGCGCAGCAGAGAAGTGAATCCCAGCTCGGAGTAAAGCTCGCGGAGCGCAGCGGTGTCTGGCTCGCCAACCTTCATTGTGTCCAGGTCGAGCACGACTGGCGCGTCTGTAGGAATCGTGGCGAGTTTTTTGCTGAGCGTGACAAACTCGCCACATTTTTCCAGGGCTTCGCGGTAGCTCGCGCGCTTTACTTCACTCGCGCGTTTCAAGGTCTCTTCGGCGCTGCCGAATTGTTGAATCAGTTGGCGGGCGCCCACTTCGCCGATGCCGGGCTTGCGGCGTTCGCCGGGAGCGACCTTTTCATTGGGATCGCGCGCGCCGGGAATATTGTCAATGGAATCGCCCATCAGAGCCATCACGTCCGCGACTTTGGAAGGCGGCACTCCCATCAGTTCTTCCACTTTTTTTTCATCAATGATCAGGTCGGCTTTGGTGGGATTGAGAACCAAGACGTTCGCGGTGACGAGTTGCAGCAGGTCTTTATCGCTGGTGACGATAAAAACGTCGAGATTTTTCTTGGAGGCGACGCGCGCAAGAGTGCCAATCACGTCGTCCGCTTCATAGCCGGGATATTCCAGGATGGGCAGGCGCATGGCTTCGCAATAGCGGCGGACGAAAGGAATTTGCACGGAAAGATCGTCGGGCATGGGCGGACGCTGGGCTTTATATGCCGCGAAAAGCTTGTCACGAAAAGTGGGCGCGCTGACGTCAAAGGCTACGGCGACGTAATCCGGCAGGCGGTCTTTATTCGAAAGCAGGCGGCGCATCATGGTGGCGAAGAGGTAGGGGACTTTGGTGGGGATGCCGGAGGAAGTTTGCAGACGGTCCATCGGGGCGAAATAGGCGCGGAAGATGTAGCCCATGGCGTCAATCAGGAAGAGGCGCTTGCGGTCTGTAGGAGGCATGCTGGCTTTCCGGCGCGTGGGCGCGGGAAAGAAAGTATAGCAGACGGGGAGACGCGGTCTACTTCGGGGAGCAACTGGCCGCCGCTCGCCGTGCTTGTAGGGATGTTGGTGACTGGTAGACTGTTCGCATGTATTTGACGGACGTCGAAACGGGGCAGAGCGTCTTTTTCGAGGAGCTTTCATGATCCGCGCACTGGGAATGTGCGTACTTCTGATTTTCGCGGCAGGCTCGATGGCGGCGCCGCTGCAGGACGAACAGAGCCGTTACGTCGTGAAAACGAGCAGCAAGATCGAGTTCCACGCCACCTCTTCATTCGCGAAAGTGGTGGGAGTGTTTCACATGTGGGACGCGAATATGAAGATGCCTGCCGGCAAATTTGCAGACGCTTCTTTGGCGCTGGAAATTGAGGCGGCAAGCGCAACGACGGGGAGCGGGTTGCGCGATAAAGAATTGAAGGGGAAGAACTTCTTTTCGGTGCAGGAGCATCCGAAAATTCATTTCGCTTCGAAGAGCATTACCGCCGGCGATGCTCCCACGAAATTTCACATGGATGGAGAACTGACGATACGGGGAATCACCCAGCCGGTTCCAGTTTCCATCACGCTGCTGCGCCAGGACGATGGCCATGACTGGATTGACGGAAGCTTTTCGTTCAACCGGCGGGATTTCGGGATGACGCATAACCTGCCGTTCGACAAGATCGCCAACACCGTGGTGGTGCAGTTTCACCTGGATACGGTGAACGGCATCGCTCCGGTGGCGCAGAACTGAAACGTTCGCGCGACGCGTGCAATCGGCGGCGGAGTGGCACAGCAAGAGATATTCGTTAGGGGCGCGGCATGGAAGAGGGCGCGCCTGAAGATGCTTTCCACAAAAACGTTGCCTGCGAGATAACTTGCTTGACTCCCCATCCCCCTGAGGCTTATAGCTATTGCAGCAATTTTGAGGGGTGGATTCGTGGGGCCCGGGGAGTCGTACGTAGTATTTATCGCGCTCATTTTCTCTTTTGATAGGACAAGCCTGCCTCGCACGCCGTATAAGCCTAACAGGAGAAAGCCATGAAGAGTTTCGGCCGCTGGGGTGTAGTCGTTGCTATCGTGTGTGCGTTTTTAATGATGACGCTGGCAGCAGCGCCAGGATGCGCGCAGACATTTCGCGGAACGATTCAGGGCACGGTGACGGACAGCACCGGCGCGGCGCTGGTGGGCGCGACGGTGACGATCCACAACGTGGACACCGGAATTGACCGCATCACGCAAACGAACACGGACGGAAGTTACCTGGTGCCGGAACTGCAGATCGGCACGTACACCGTCGCTGTTTCGATGAGCGGATTCCAGAAAGCGGTAACGACCGGCGTGGTGGTGGACGTGGCGTCCGAGAAACGGATTGACGCGGTGCTGAAGCCCGGGCAGGTGAACCAGCAGATCGTGGTGGCGGGCGAGGATTTGCCGCAAGTCGATTCGTCCAACGACACGTTGGGTGGAACGCTTACGCAGGACACCGTAAAAGATCTGCCGGTGAATGGAAGGGACTACACGAAATTGATTTTCTTGAATCCGGGGGTAGCCGGCTCGCCGGACCAGATTTCGGATTCGCCCGGATCGTACGGCGAATTTTCGATGAACGGTGCGCGCGGGAGGTCGAACAATTATCTGCTCGACGGCTCGGACATGAACGATGGCTACCGGAACGACCCGGCGATTAACCAGGCGGGGGTGTTCGGGACGCCGTCAGCGATTTTGCCGATCGACTCGATCAGCGAGTTGAACGTGCTGTCGAACTATCAGCCGGAGTTCGGACGCAATGGCGGGGCAGTCGTCAACATCGTGACTAAGAGCGGGCAAAACCAATTTCACGGAGATTTTTTCGATTATTTCCGGAACAACGTGCTGGACGCGCGGAACTATTTCAATTTTGTGGGAGAACCGCAGGCAACATTTAAGAATAACCAGTTCGGCGGCTCCCTGGGTGGACCGATTATCAGGGACAAGACGTTTTTCTTTGTGGATTACGAGGGGCAGCGGGAAGGAGTAGGCGTCGTGACCTTGGCGTGTGTGCCGAATATTACCGCCGCACAGGCGAGTAACCCAGTCATCGCCGCACTGCTGGCGCGGAATCCCTGGCCCGCTCCGAATATTGCGAGTTCAATACCGACGGATACCGGATGTCCGAACGGGCCCGATGCGTCAATTACTTCACCCTCCTTTAACAATCTGACCAGTCTTATCGCGAAGGTGGACCACACATTCGACCAGAATAATACGATAACGGGCCGGTACTTTTTTGGCGACAGTGTGCAGTCGTTTCCTTTGGCGTTGACGGCAAGCGGCGGCCAGTTGCCCGGTTTTAACACTTTCACACCCACGCGCGTACAGCTGGTCTCGCTTTCCTACGTCCACATTTTCTCGCCGACGAAAATCAATGAAATGCGGTACGGGTGGAACCGGTTTGCCGAAGGATTCTTGCCACAGGACCACGCGTTTGATCCGAGTACGATCGGGCTCTGCAATGTGGCAGCGACCACGCCCTCATGTGTGAGTTCGGGCCTGCCGATCATAACGGTGGGCAGTTTCTCGCAGCTGGGCGCATCTTCGTCCGACCCGCGGCATCGCGTGGACAGCAATAACCAATTCATTGACGGTTTCTCCTGGAAGCTGAACAAACATGATCTGAAGTTTGGGTTCGAATTCCGGCGCACCAGCATTCAGCAGTATTTTGACAAATATTTCCGGGGCAAACTCGAATTCGATGACACGGAGGATTTCCTCTCCGGCACGGTCGATGGCGGTTTCAACTACAACGGAGATTCGACACGCCATACGCATCAAAATAACGAGGGACTCTACGCGCAGGACAGCTTCCACATAAATTCTCGAGTCACGCTCAATTACGGTTTGCGCTGGGACTATTACGGTGTGGTGGCGGAGAAGAACGATCTATTCAGTAACATCACGAACCTCGATCCGGTGGGAGGAACCTTCACTCTAACTCAAGTCGGTCAACCCGGATTAGGCCAACTGTATCAGCCGGATCACAAAAATTTTGCGCCGCGCCTAAGCATCGCGTGGGACGTGTTTGGATCGGGAAAGACAGTGGTGCGCAGCGGATTCGGGATGTTCTACGATGCGTTTTCTCAAGATTTCTTTCTGGGACATTTGCCTTACCCGCCGTTCTTCGATCCCGGGCCAGCGTACAACAATATCGGTCCGTTCCCGATTATCCCGGCGGGTGTTACGGGCACGATTGCATCCGGCGTACCGGTTTACGGTACGCCGAGTTGCAGCAGTGTTGAATGCGATGTGTTCGCGTTCGACCGGAATATCAAGACCCCCTACATGGAGAATTACAATCTGAATATCGAGCAGCAGGTCTCCAGAAAAGTGATGGTGCAGGTGGGATATGTCGGCTCGCAAGGGCATCGGCTGTTCCGCTTTGTGGATTTAAATCAGCCGGATCAGGCGACGATTACGGCGACCGACGTTGCCTTTGCGCAGACAAACACTTCCTCAACCGGCGCAGCCTGTTTTCCGAATGGCGGCCCGGGGTGCATTCCGACGTTCGGCGTGCCACGCGTTTACGGAAATAATCCTTACGGTGCGTTCTATGTGATGCAGGAACAATCCTCGGCGAGGTCGAACTACAATTCGCTGCAAACGAGCTTGCGTGTGAACGGGTGGCACGGGATTACCTCAATAGTGAATTATGTGTGGTCGCATTCCCTGGACACTGCCAGCGACGGTGAAGATTTTGAACCCAATGCGGCGCAGCCGAATGACAGCACACGGCCGAATTTGGAATATGGCAATTCCAATTTCGATATTCGCAACCGCTTTACATGGATATTTGCTTACGATTTACCGCTTGTGGGTGGAAGTTGGCAGAAATTGAAAAATGGTTGGGGATTAAACAGCGCGGTGACGCTGCAGAGCGGGCAGCCTTTCAATTTGAATTATAATTTTGAAGACGACTTCAGCGGAAGCGGCGAGGGCGACGACCGGCCCGACGTAGTTGGCACGCCCAAATATAATTTTCATAATCCTGCGCAATTTCTGGACCTGAGCGCGTTTGCGACCCCATGTACGCCGCTGTCCCTTACTCCCCTAGCGGATTTTATTGCGTCAGGTGACGCACCGGGTCAGAACTGTGTGCCAGGGACGCGGCATTTCGGCGATCTGGGACGCAACTCGCTCCGCGGTCCGAGCTTCAAGCAATGGGACTTCGCAATCTACAAGAACACGCAGATTAACGAGCGACTGGCGCTGCAGCTCCGGGCGGACTTTTTTAATTTGTTGAATCATCCGAACTTTTCGAGTCCGCTGCTGCCAGCGTTCATTGCCGACGCGGGGCAACAGGGCATCGGCAACAACGGCGTGAGCGAGGGCTTCTACAACTTGACCGCCACCGGCGACGTCGGGATTGGCAACCCGTTCCTCGGTGGCGGGGCGCCTCGCGGGATACAGCTGGCGGCTAAGTTCACATTCTAATTTGTGACCGCGCAGCATCGAAGTTCGATCAGCGGCGCGAGGTGAAGCAGCACGAGCGGCCCGGCGGTCGTCTAGTTTAGAGGCGGCCGGGCCGCTCTTCTTTTATGGCTTCTTTTGGTATAAGTCCAATAGCTTGTTTAGGATGCCGCGTTCTCCGAGAATTGGCAGTGTTGCTGGGTACGCCAAGCCTTAGGCTGCACGGTTCGCGGATAAACGAACGCAGCCCAAGGTTTCGAATTTGTGGCGGCCAGCTTTAGGTGGGTGCCTTACCTTTTAAGTTTGCGGTTCCCGTCGCCGCACCGGCTCTAAGAGCAATGCCCTTCGCGGAACACGGGCGATGTACACACACAACGTTTTGCATTTTGCGCGCCGTAGGGGGATGATGAATCTGTGAAAATGTCGAACAGCACTGCCGGCCGATTCAGCGCCCTTTGCGCTACCCGCGATGCGACGAGCATCGTCATCCTGCCTGCCCAGAGTGATTTTTGCGAAGGGAGGCAGGGGACTTTGATGCATGCTGGCCCCGCCTGGCTGTCGCAGGGGGGAATCTCTGCCGCCTTCTTTTGCACCCTCCGCCTTCGGAAGCGCCAATTTCTATTCGATACAAATGAACGGTTTTCTTTAAGCGCTAATTTTGCAACTCCAACAAAACAAAGCACTTCATTTTTTCTATTCAGTACAAATGAGCGGCCACCAATTACCACGCATAGACAGTTCCGGTGGCCGAAAACCTCATTGTGCTCGGGTGCGCACCGGTCCACTTTTTCGCAAACCATATACTTGCTCGCTGGGGACGACGAAGGGTCCGGACAGAACCCGTCTGGGAGAAACGACGCGGCGCAGCGTAAGCCACTGAAATGTCACGGATTTGAAATATTTCGATAGGATCATGCGTATTCATATATGGAGCGACGTAAGAGCATCGGCGAGATGAGTACCGCGGAACTAGCGGATTTGCTATCGCAGGTCCGGGCGGGCGATTCAGACGCCTGGGGCGACTTGTATGGCCAGTATGCTCCAGCGATTTTCCGGTTCTGCCGCCGGGCATTGCCGACGCGCGAAGATGCGGAAGACGCCACGACCGAAATATTCATGAAAGTACGGCAAAAACTCGGGATGTACGACTCGTCGCGTCCCTTCACGGCGTGGCTATACAAAGTGGCGAGCAATCATTGTTGGGACCTGCTGCGGCGCAGGCGAATTCGTCAAGACCTGGAAACAGGAGACCTGGAGACGCTGCCGCTTGAACATCCCGATCCCAGCCAGCTGGAACAATTGCAAATAGATCACGACAGTAAACATGTTCGCGCCGGCTTGGCGAAATTGCCGGACCGCGCGCGCATGGCGCTGGTGCTGCGCTACTACTCGGAGATGAGTTACGACGAAATCGCGGACACGCTGGGAGTGCGGCGCGCGTTCGTGGGAGTGCTATTGCTGCGCGC
>Ga0210390_10000906_pt1 | contig 29887 bp, 21 predicted proteins | sample IncBWH11OmetaG_FD_161050 | JGI IMG/M metagenome (GOLD analysis project Ga0210390, IMG submission 161050) | Forest soil microbial communities from Barre Woods Harvard Forest LTER site, Petersham, Massachusetts, United States - Inc-BW-H-11-O ...
ATGCGCGACGAAACGCGCGGCTTTTGGGTTGGGCGTAGCAGAATCTCGCTGACGAACGATTGCGGGGCTTGCGTTACCAACATCGCTACCGTGTGAGCTACGTCTTGCGGTTGCAGCATCTTGGTTTTATCTTTTCCCGCGTGCGGGCTCAATTCGGTGTCTACCGAGCCAGGACAAACCACCGAGACTCGAATATTGTGGATCCGGAGCTCCTCTGCGGCGGAATAGCTCAATCCGTTGAGGCCCCATTTCGAAGCCGCGTAGGCCGCACCATTTGGCAAAGCGTTCTTGCCGGCGAGCGAAGAGATATTGATGATGTGTCCACTACGGGCCCGAATCATCAGGGGAGCGAAAGCTCGAATGCAGTAGTAGACTCCGCGCAAGTTGGTATTCAGCACTTGGTCCCAAGACTCGGGCGGAAGTTCGTGCAAGGGACCTCCAAAGCCGCCCACCCCGGCATTGTTGACCAGAATGTCGATCCTGCCGAGTGTCTGGTCTACCTGGGCGGCCACGGCCTCGATCGAGCGGAGGTCGGTTATGTCACACTGCAGTACCTGGGAGCGCCCGCCGGCCTTCGAGATTGCATTCGAGGTGGACTCCAGCGGCTTCCGGGTGCGTCCGCAAAGTACGACCAGGGCTCCCATACCAGCCAGTACACCCGCGATGGCAGCGCCAATGCCACGCCCCGCACCGGTGACGACTGCGACTTGTCCGGCCAGACTGGCAATATTACCAGTCTCTTCCATGGGACCTCCAAGCTAAGATAGTTATGTTGGCAGGCGCAACCAGCATGGCGCTAACTCACATCTTACAAGACTGGCGGGGGAGTATGCGAAAGTAAGCTTGCCTTAGTTGAGCTACATACTTATAATCCGGCTCACCGGAAATAGTCTTGGCCTGTTGAGGTTCACCGGCGGGTGCTGGGTTTTCCGGGCCTGTCGCATGAGCGTAGGCTCATGTTCTGCAAGACCGGGTGTTAGGCTTGGGTATGCCCGGGTAAGAATGCCGTCTGTTTTCCCGACAATTCTAAGGAGCCATTTCAAAATGAAGAAGAGTCTAGTGGCGATTGTGCTTACGTTTGCTGGAATAGCCTCGGGTCAGCAAGCCACAACGCAACCGCAAACACAAAGCGCGGCGCCGGCCGCGTCTCAACCGCAACCCAAGAAAGAGATCAAGGATCCAGCGGAATACAACGCTTACGTCGGAGCGGTACAGCAGACGGACGCGGCCGCGAAAATCAGCGGCCTGGAGGCTTTCCTCAACCAATATCCCAACAGCGTAATGAAGGAAGACGCGCTGGAATTGCTCATGGGAACCTACCAGCAGGCAGGGAACCAAGCTAAGGTCATTGACGCCGCTAACCGGCTATTGACGGCGAACCCAAATAACGTACGGGCGCTGGTGTTGCTGGCCTTCAACGAGCGCGCCGCCCAAAAATGGGCGGATGCCAGGCAGCATGCCGAAAAAGGATTGCAGGCCCTCCCGAATATGTCCAAACAGGACGGGGTCTCGGATGCAGACTTCGCCAAACAGAAGATCCAGTTGGGCGGCCTGCTAAACAGCGTAGCGGGTTTTTCTGCTCTCCAACTGAAGGACAACGCAGCTGCGGAGAAATATCTGCGCGCTGCGGTGGAAGCGGACCCGAACAACGTCGAAAATGTTTATCCTTTAGCCCTCGCCAGCCTAACTGCGACTCCCGAGGATGACGTCAACGGACTTTTTTTCATCGCCCGGGCTGCGAACCTGGTGAAGGATCCGGCCGGCAAGGCTCAGATCGTAAAATTCGGCCACAGCAAGTACGTGAAGTACCACGGTTCAGAGGATGGCTGGAACGAACTTCTGGCGCAAACTGCAACCACGCTGCTTCCGCCAGCGGATTTCACCATCAAGCAATACGTTCCCCCTACTCCCGCCGAGCAAGCGGCCGATCTGGTAAAGACCAAGGCTCCGAAAGATATGAGTTTCGCCGAATGGGAACTGGTGCTTTCTGCCGGTGCTCCGGCGGATGCTGAGAAAGTTTGGTCTGTGATTAAGGGTGTACCCTTGCAGATGGAAGGTACCGTCATGAAGGCGGGTGCGACCGAACTGGAAATCGCAGCCAGTCAGGACGACATCGATGCCAAGCGGGCTGACATCGTCGTGACTATGGGTGGAACCATTCCTGCCAAGCTGATGCCGCAGGTGGGTGCCACCCTGGACTTTGAAGGGACGCCGATTTCCTACACGCCGACCCCGTTTGTCATGACTATGGAAAAAGGCGCATTGCTCACTAAGGCTGCGCCAGCCAAGAAACCGCCTGTTCATCACCATTCCACTAATTGAGGGTGGGACAGGGCTTGACCATTTACCAAGGCAGCGTGTGAACGCTGCCCTAACTTTTTCGTTGTGATTTCTGAAAGAGAAGTTACAGAAAAATTCTCAGCGGACCGCTTTCTTATCGTAAGCGGCGGGGCGAGCACTGCGGGGAGGACGTTTGACTCCGGCTCGCAGTTGCCGAATATCAATCTTCAATTCAGTGATGGTGCGGCTCAGGGTGTTGCGATGCATCCCCAACTGGCGCGCGGCCCGGCACTGGTTTCCGTTATTTTCCTGCAGCACTGTGAGGATGAACCGCTTCTTGAATTCGCGCACCGCCTCGGAATACAGAATATTGCTTTTGTACATCTGCAGGATGAGTGCTTCGAGCTGATCTCTCACGGGGCATCCCTCTTTCTTTTAGAAAGCTGCATTGAAAAGCTGCCAAGGGCACTTTTCTCTAATTGTAAGAATTCTGTTTTGACGCCGCAGCGTGCGGCGTCTACATGCGTTGCCGTTCATGGCGCAGCAGGTCGAGTCCTTGATAAAAGCGCGACCGCAATTCCGGCGGCGCCGCCCAAATGGCGGCGCGCCCTACTACCAGGAAATACGGCGCCAATTCCGATCCTTCCAGCCACGCCGACGTCGGCACGAACGCTGCCATGCTCATCAGGACCACTGCTGCAATCAAACATCCTCGCAGCAGCCCCAGCGCCGCACCCAAAACCCGGTCCACAAAACTAAGTCCTGCTTCTTTGACAACATGGCGGGTGATCCTTCCCGCGATTCCGGCGAGGAACAGCACCGCCAGAAAAATAATAAGAAAGGCCGCGATTTCGCCCAGCCACATAGATTTCATGTGAGGCGCAAACCGCGCGGCCAGCCGCTGGTAGTTCCACGCCGCCAGCAAGTACCCAAATATCAGGCCTGCGATGCCAAAGGCTTCGTGAAAGAAGCCCGAGATCACAGCCTGAACCACTGACACTGCGATGACCGCCACGATGACCCAGTCCGCCGCCGTCACCGTGTTCCCCCACCAGCAACTTCTGTACTAAACATCCAGCTCCTGCCCGGTGAGCTGGCGGAAAGCCTCCAGATATTTCTCGCTGGTGTGGAGCGCCACGTCCGCGGGCAGAGCGGGAGCGGGCGGCTGCTTGTCCCAGCGAATTTGTTCCAGGTAGTCACGAACATATTGCTTGTCGTATGATTCCTGCGCCCGTCCGGGCTGGTACTTATCCGCCGGCCAGAAACGAGACGAGTCGGGAGTGAGCACCTCATCCGCCAGGGTGATGCCCTTGGACGTCATGCCGAATTCAAACTTTGTATCGGCAATGATGATGCCCTTCTGCTGAGCGTAATCCGAGGCCTTCCCGTAAACCTTTAGACTGATATCGCGAAGCTGGCGGCTCAGTTCTACGCCCACGATTCGCGTCATCTCCTCGAACGGAATATTCTCGTCGTGCCCGGTGGTCGCCTTGGTGGCAGGAGTGAAGATGGGCTGCGGAAGCTTGCTTGACTCCTTGAGTCCTGCGGGCAGTTCGATGCCGCAGACGCGGCCACTGGTTTTGTACTCCTTCCATGCGGATCCGGAAATATAGCCTCGAACCACGCATTCGACCGGGATCATTTCCGCACGCATCACCAGGGTCGAGCGGCCCTGCAGTTGGTCGGCATATTTCTGTGCGGCCGCGGGATAGCGCGTCACATCGGCCGTGACCACGTGGTTGGGCACAACGTCGCGGAGGAAATCGAACCAGAAGAGAGAAATCTGAGTCAGTACTCGCCCTTTATGCGGGATGCCCGTAGCAAGTACGTAGTCGAAAGCGGAGATGCGATCGGTGGCGACGAAGAGAAGATGTTCAGCGTCGAGTTGGTACACATCGCGGACCTTGCCGCTGGTGTGCAGTTTCAGTTCAGGGAAGTCGGTACGCAAAAGAACGGAGTCGAGAAGTTGGGGGCTCATGTTGAAATTCTACAGTTAGAAAACGTGGCGTATTCTAACCTGCCATAAATATTTGTCAACGGCATAAGTCACAATGGAACGTCGAGGATTTGCATTCCATTGAAAGAAAAAGTGTTGACGGCAGGTGGACGCCTTGAATCGGCTTCAGGTGCGGCTTTTCAGAATATTGGGTTTGTGGAAAAGCTGAGGATGACAGAGGATAACTGGGAAGAGACGAAAAATGCATCGATGCGGACAACTAGCCTTCGCGGCACTTCCATTTTTCTATGGTTTGTTTCACTTCCTCTTCAGTTGCAAAGTCTCCACGATCGGCTTCCAGCAATCCGTTCTCGATTTCTGCGATTTGCCGGTTGTTCAAGGCAACATCCTTCTGCATCGCTTGCGCCTTCGGCTGGGAACGGGATCCCATCACGCGGTGGCTCCGAAGCGGACCGAAACCAGCTTGGAAACTCCCGGCTCTTGCATGGTGACGCCATAAAGCACCGGCGCGATGCTCATAGTCTTTTTGCTGTGGGTGATCAGTACGAACTGCGTCTGGATGCTCATCTCCCGCACCAGTTCGGTGAAGCGCCCGATGTTGGCTTCGTCGAGCGGCGCGTCGACCTCATCAAGGATGCAGAACGGGCTGGGCTGATACTGAAAGATTCCGACCAGTAGCGCCAATGCAGTCAAAGCCTTCTCACCGCCCGAGAGCAGCAGCACATTCTGCAGCTTCTTGCCGGGAGGGGACGCGACAACGTCGATGCCGCTTTCCGCGCTGTTCTCTTCATCGGTTAAACGCATGAAGGCATGCCCACCCCCGAACAGTTTGCGGAACGTGGTCTGAAAGTTTTCGTTGATTTTGTGGAAAGCCTCTTCGAACTTCTGCCGCGAGAAGGTATCGATTTCCTTGATGGTTGCCTGGGTGTTCTGAATCGAATCCAGCAAATCCTTTCGTTGCGTGTCCAGAAATGCGTGGCGCTCGGCCGTTTCCTTGTATTCCTCCAACGCCATCATATTTACCGGGCCCATGGCGTCGAGCCGGGTGCGCATCTCACGGTAAACCTGATCCTCTGCCGCTAACTGCTCCCCGCTGGCGATCGAAATGGTTGTGTCGGCGGTCAATTCGTGACGCTGTATGCCCAATTCGTTCAGGCAGGTCTCCGCCATGTACTGCGCGTCAGACTGCAACTTCGCAGCAGCGGCTGAGAGCTCACCACGACGGTCGCGAGCTTGGTCGAGTAACTGCCGGGCGTCGCGCAGGGCGTCCTCGATCTCCACCAACCGGGCGCGCACTTGGTCGGATTCAAATTGCAACAACCCGTCGCGCGCCTCGGTTGTATTGCGCTCGGCTTCGAGTTCTTCCAGTTGGGCGATCATCTGCAGATTCTCGGTTTCGCGCTGCAGTCTCTCTACGGCGGAGGACTCGATCTGCGTCTGCAGGGAATCGGCGCGCGCGCTCATGTCAGCGACCAACGCTTCGATTTTCTCCAGCACGGCGGTCGCGGACCGATGACGTTCCTCCAGCGTCGCCACGCGGGCCAGTTGCTGGGAAGCGTTCTGCGCCGCCGAGTCGCGGCGCGTGCGTGTACCTGCAAGTTCTTCGTTCGCCTTAGCCGCGAGCGCTTCCAATTCTTCGCGCTGCGTTTGTAGAGCCGCCAATTCGGTTTGCCGCGAACTGATTAACGCCTCCTGCTCGGCGCGTTCGGAAGCCAAACGCTGGATCTCCTGACGACAGGTGTTCAACCGCTCGCTCACTCGATCCATCTCTGAATCGAGTTGCTGCAGCATGTGACCAGAAGTCATCGCCTGCTTTTCCGCTTCACGTTTTTCAGCCTCGAGCCGATCGAGCCGCGAGGACAGCTCTTTGATCTCGCGTCCCAAGGTCAGTACGCGAAGCTCGTCATTACGAAGTGCCACCTCCAACTCGTTTAGCAGGCGCATTACGTCACGCAGCTCGCGCTTCATCGAGAGCGGGCCCTCGGCGCGCTGCTTGCCGCCGGTGACAGTCACGTTATGGAAGCATTCGCCCGATTGCGAAAGAAAAAATGCGTCTGGATTCGACAAGGCAAGCTCACGCGCGGCCGCAGGTTCCGGAACGATGTAGCCGTCGCGCAGTTTGGGCAGGATGACTTCCAGGGATCGCCCGAAGCCGTTCAGCACGCGGATGGCGTGCTTCAGTGGGACGATCGCGTGGCCGGGCGTCGCCGCGCGTGCCACCTCATCCACCGCGAAGGAAAACTTGGCTTGCGAGTCCTCGGGATGCACCAGGAATGTTGCGCGACCGTCGACATCAGTTCGCAGCAGGCGCAAACCTTCGTCGGCCGCGTCCCAGGATTTCACCACGACATAATTCAACTCGTCGCGGAGAAAGTCTTCGACTACACCTTCGTAGCGCGGTTCGACCTCGAGGAAATCGGCCAGCACGCCTGCGGGAGCCAATCCGCCATTCATCACGCCCGATTGAAACAGTCGGCGAACCGACTCTGTCGAGTAACCATGTTCAGCGATCACCGCTTCGAGCGATCCCTTCTTTCCAATCGCGGACGCGTATTCGGCTCGCAAGCTATCCAACCGGGTCTTGGCTTCGGTCTCATCGCGACGTTTGGATTCGAGCGATTCACGCGTCTGGAGAATTTCTTCCGTTAAACCTGTGACGCGTTGGGAGACAGACTCAAATTCGAGCGCAATTTGGCCACGCTGGCCGCCGAAAGCCTCGACCTGAGAGCTCGCGGTTGCCATTTCAATTTGTAAGCGTTGCCCTTCGCGTCCCACCGCCGCAAGACGTTCTTCCGCTTGGGTGAGCAAGTTTCGCAGGTTAGACGTGAACGCGACTACTTCCATGACAGCAGTGCGAGATGCTTCCTGCCGGTGCTCCAACTCCGCCAGAGCATTGGCTGCGTCCGCAGCGGCTCGCTGGCATTGCGCCAGTTCTTGCTGCGCCGTGGCAAAATCGGCCGCGGCCGACTCCAGCAGCTGGCGATTCGAGTCACGCTCGGCTTCGAGAGCCGTCAAGCGATGCTGTGCCTGCGCCAACTCAGCCTCGGAAGCGGCCGAACGCACCAATAGTTCCGCACAGCGCTCTTCGTTGTGACGGCGCTGCGCATATGCCCGCTCACTCTCCAGTTTGATCTGATTGAGGCGCTCGCGGTTTTCGCGAATCTCGGTCTCAATGCCATATCCTCGCTGAGTGCGGTCGGCGTGCTCCGCTTCGAGTTGCTGGACGGTCTCGGTTCGGTGACGCATCTCCTCCGATAGCGTGTTGATTCGCTCGTCCAGTTCCAGACTTTCGCGGTCCAGTTGAGCGAACTTGCTGGTCAGCACCAGACGCAGCTTGGCCCGCATCTCTTCCCGCAACTTGGCATAACGCTCGGCCTTCGACGCCTGCCGCTTAAGAGAATTCATCTGCCGCGTGACTTCCTCGAAAATATCGTTTACCCGCGACAGGTTTTGCTTGGCGTCCTCCAGGCGCGCTTCAGCTAAGCGCTTCTTAGTTTTGAATTTGGTGATGCCTGCAGCTTCTTCGAGGATCGCGCGCCGGTCCGTTGGACGGCTGCTCAGTATCTGTCCAATGCGTCCCTGCTCAATGAGCGCGTAAGACTCCGGCCCCAGACCCGTGCCCATGAACAATTCCTGAATGTCGCGCAGGCGGCAGAGCTTGCCGTTCAGCAGGTACTCGCTGTCTCCGGATCGGAACAGACGGCGCGTGACCACGATCTCGCCCGCCCGAAAGTTTTGCTGAAATTTTCGGCGGCGGATCTTCAGAACGACTTGCGGGCCCGATTCGATGGAGGTCCGGGTGTCGTCGTCCGGCCCAAAGGGCGAGACGCTCGTTTCTCCATCGGAAACCCCAGGTTGCGCCTCTTCGGTCAAACGCTCAACTTCCTCCGCAGCCTTGGCTCGCACTTCGGCTTCGTCCCAATCGCCAGTGTCCGCGGGCAAATCATTCTGCACTTCAATCTCGGTGGGTTCGTGCGCATCGGGGCCGTCATACACTTCCGGATCGATCAAGGTGAGCGCGACCTCGGCCATGCCGGTGGGCTTGCGATCGCGCGTGCCGGCGAAGATCACATCCTCCATCCGCGAACCGCGCAAAGTCTTGGCCGACTGCTCGCCTAACACCCAGGAGATCGCATCCGCGATGTTGGACTTCCCGCATCCATTCGGACCGATAATGGCCGCGATGCCGTCCCCATGAAACTTGAGCTCGGTGCGGTCACAGAAAGACTTGAAGCCGAGAATCTGAAGCTTTTTCAGTTTGAGCAACGTCTGCTCCTTCGGAACCAGTTAACCAATTGGATTCCTCCATCGTTCGCTGCAGAAAAACCTCCCCTTGGCTGGGCGGGGCGGACACAGATGCAAGCTACTGTAACGGTGAAATTGCACCGGGGTCAAGCAAGAAAACACTATATATAGGGTGCCCTTTTGCACAACCACGTCATTTTGCACACACAATGCAGCATCGGCATGTGAAACGGGTGCGGAAAGAGGAAGGAAGGGAAGAATCGCGAGAGCGAAATAAGCCTAGCGCAAAAGGCGACCGAAAACAACGGTCTGGGAGTGCTGGTAGAGGGTGACTTCGCAGTGAGGGCCCGTAAAGCACAGCTCGGTGGCTTCCCGGGTACGCTTCACAGTCCGATTCTAGCATCAGACGAAAAAGCCCCGGCAGAATTGCCGAGGCTTCGAAAAACCCACCGAGCTGCGCTCGGTCCGGACTGCCGAGGGCGCCTATTCCCACGTGAGCTATGCTGCTACTCGCCCAGCTTCTCGAAGAACAAGCAAATCGATTCGATCCCGCGATGGAAGTTTGGGATATGAAACTTCTCGTTGGGAGCGTGCAGATTGTCGTCGGGCAGGCCGAAGCCCATCATGACACTTGGAATCTTCAGCACATCCTGAAAGTCCGTGACGATTGGAATCGAGCCGCCGGAGCGAATGAAGACTGTGTCTTTCTTGAAGACTTCATGCATGGCCTCGGTCGAAGCTTTTACATACTTGTTGTCCGTACCCACCACGCATGCGGGGCCTTTGCTCCACACCTTGATTTTGGTTTCAATGCCTTTTGGCGTGAGTTTCTTCACATAAGCGGTGTAACGTTTGAGGATGTCGTCGGGGTCCTGGTTCGGAACCATGCGCATGGAAACTTTCGCCGAGGCTTTTGCCGGGATCACAGTCTTGGCGCCGGGAGCGGTGAAGCCGCCGGGCATACCGTGAACTTCGAGCGTGGGCCGCGCCCAGGTGCGATAGAGCACCGAGAAGCCCGGCTCTCCGGTCAGCACCTTGGAACCGACTTCCGTCTTGCGATAGTGCTCTTCGTTGAAGGGCAGCCGCTTCCATGCTTTCAGCTCGGCCGCGGTTGGAGCCTTTACGTTCTTGTAGAAGCCGGGAATCAGTATCTTGCCTTTCGCATCCTTTAGTTTGCTAATGATCTCAATGAGTGCGAAAAACGGATTGGGCGCCGCGCCGCCGTACATGCCGGAGTGCAGATCAGTCTTCGCTCCAAACGCTTCAATCTCGGTGTAGACAAGTCCGCGCAACCCGACGCACAGGGTTGGAAGATCGGGCGCGAACAACTCGGTATCGCAGACCAGAGCGAAGTCAGCCTTGAGCTTGCTCTTTTGCTTGCGGACATACTCGGCGATCGACTCGCCACCGACTTCCTCTTCGCCCTCGATGATGAACTTCACATTCAGCGGCAGCTTGCCGTCGTGTCCTTTCATCAAGGCTTCGATGGCTTTGATCTCCATCCAGAGCTGGCCTTTGTCGTCCACGGCGCCGCGGGCGTAGATGTTGTTGTTGCGCTCCGTGGGCTCAAAGGGTGGGCTGATCCATTCGTCGAGCGGATCGGGCGGCTGCACATCGTAGTGCGCGTAGCAGAGTACGGTCGGCTTGCCGGGAGCGTGCAGCCAGTCCGCGTAGATCAGCGGATGACCCTTGGTGGCGACGAGTTCCACGTTCTCCATGCCAATTCGCCGGAGCTCGGCGGCCACAACGTCGGCGGCTTTCTGCACGTCGGACTTATGCTCTGGCGCAGTGCTGATGCTGGGAATGCGAAGCAGATCCTTCAGTTCATTTAAGAAGCGCTGCTGATTCGAACGAGCGTAATCCACTGCTGGGGAAGCCATAGATGTGTGCCTTTCTTTCGCGCGAACGCGATCCACCTGCGATGAGGTCCACTAAGAAAACGCTCTAGTATAGCTGAAAACGGATAAGGTATTTATCGCCAAGCTGAGGAAGCTCCTGGAAAGATTGTCGCAGCGAAAGCCGCCATCACGATGCGCTATGCTGCCTGTGTGACCGAAGGCGATCAAACCGGAAAAGAAGAGGCGGGAAGAGAACAGCGCCGCGTTGGGCTGTGCTTCGACTGCCTGCACGCTCACCGGATTCAGTCCGCACGAGGATCAACGTTCTATCGTTGCAAACTCTCGGACGCCGACTCGAGCTTCCCCAAGTATCCTCGCCTGCCTGTGCTCTCCTGTGTCGGCTACACTCGAAAGGTTTAGGTCGATCAGCAGAAGCGGTGAGCGCACCGTTGCCGTGATGTCACGAATTATGAAGTCTAGAATGGCTATTGTTTAAAGACCAGCGGATGCCCGCCGACTCGCGACCCTTTGAGGTCCAGCGTCACTTCGACGCGATCGGCAAGTTTGCTTCACCGAGAATCTAATCGAGCTGTCTTCCGGAGGAAACACGCGGACACGAACAGACAAAGCATAGTCGCATGCCGCTTAGTGTGTGCCTTCCAGCTTACCTTGCCAACGAAAGATCGAACGGTTTTCTGCAATTGGCTTGACTTCGTCGAGGCCGGGGGTAGAATTCAAAAAACGCTCCTCGCCTTGGAGGTTCGCGATGAAGGCATCAATTTTCCTGTTTGCCCTCTTAGCCTCGGCTTCTTTCACTTGGGCACAACGGGCTGGCTTTAGCCCCCAAAAGAGTCCCGAGCCGCCTACCCCAACGCCCTCCGCTCAGTTCGAAGTTGCCAAAGTCCAGTCGGGGCAACGGGTAAGCACGCCAGTCCAGCAAATGCCGAGTGCTGATATGGCGAGGCTTAAGCAGGATGCCGATGAACTCGCCAGTCTGGCACAATCCATCCCGCCCGACGTGGACCAGACGACCAAGGGAATGCTGCCCAAGGATCTGGATAAGAAACTCAAGCGAATCGAAAAACTGTCCAAGCAATTGCGTTCACGAATCTCTCCGTGACACCTTGCCAAGCTATTAACTGCGCGCCGGCGGCAATTCATGATGGCTAGCTGTTTTCGTGCCTATCGGCTATGATCTCAGCCTTGCCCACATGAAATCGGTAACCCTCTTAGTGATTCTGTGGTTGTTGCTCTCCGTTGTCGCTCCGGCGCAGGCGAGCGCACCGGGCGGGAACCCGCCCCCCGGAGCCAGTGCTCAGGCTGTGTTCACTGCCGACGGCTTCGACTGGCGCGAGATGGTTCCTTATCTTTTCGTGGCGGCTACCCAGCCCACAGAGCAAGGTATCCAGACGGTACTGGAAAACTCTAACGTGCTTCGTGTCTACGTTGCGAACGAAGTTCGGGCAGAGTGCAAGCCGGACAAGAATTCCTGCCCCGCTACGCGCGACAAGCTGGAGAAAGAAGTGATCAAAAGGATCGGCGACATCGCACGCGAAGGGATTTTCAGCCAGCACAAGAACGCAATCGTGGACTACAAGCTGGCGCGCCAGCCTTTTCCTTTCTCCGAAATTGCGGCGGTCAAAAGCGAGAAGCACCCAGACGCCTACTTCATGCTTGCGCTTTCCGATCGCAGCTACACTGCTGCACAAGTGCAGGCCAAGTACGGCGCGCCGTATGACACGACTATCTCTCAGTGGTACAGCGTCTTCAAATACCGTTTGGAAAGCGCCGATTACACCAGCAAGGCAATGTTCGAGATTGATCCCGTGGATGGCGCGGTCATAAAGATAGCGATCAGCTTGAAACCCAAGAAGCCCAAAAACCGTCATTGAGCGTGGCCAGCCGACTCTCAGTTTATGAAATCGCCTGACCACGTCACCTGAAATACAAGCGGTTGACCTCCGACCCGAGCGGACGGATAATAGGGGTCTCTGCTGACTAGGAGGTCCTCATGAAACGCTCTCCAGGGGCCCGCAAGACAACTCACCTTTCCGATTCAGTCCAAAGGCGTCTTAATATCTATGCGCTTGCGGCAAGTGCAGCCGGAATACTGGCATTGGCGCCATTTGCCGGAGCCAAGATCATCTACACGCCGGCTCATCGACATCTTCCACTTAACAAGGACTTCTTTCTCGATCTGAACCACGACGGCTCCAACGATTTCAAGTTCAACCTTTCTTCCCGTAAGAAATCGAATCTTCGCAGTTTTATCGCACGCCTCGATGTCGAGGGCGTTAGGGCGGGCAACTCAATTGTGTGGCTTCATTCGACTATCCACGAGGGGGGATCGTGTGCGGTTCCATTGACCAAGGGGCAGACAGTCGGGCCCAAAGGGGCGTTTATCCAGGGGCCCGCCACCATGTTCGACACTAACGCTAATACCTCTTTTCGGACCACTTACTGTGCATGGCAACATGTGAAGAACGGGCAAGCCTACCTCGGCTTGAAATTCTCCATAAAAGGCAAGACCCACTATGGCTGGGCGCGGCTTGGAAATGTCTTTGGGGGCCCAAATGCCACTGCTGAGCTGACAGGCTACGCCTACGAGACCATCCCCAACAAGCCGATCGTCACCGGAAAGACTAAAGGGCCGGATAACAGCAACGTCGAAGAGCCGAATGCATCTCTCGCCGCACCCACTCCCCAGCCAGCCACAATCGGCATGTTGGCCCTGGGATCGCCCGCTCTCTCCATCTGGCGGCGGGAGGAACCCGTAGGCGTGAGCGCGCAATCGAATTAGCTTAGGCAGCCAATCTCGGATATTTGTCCAGCGTCAACCTAGGCGGCAACCCGCCTTCGGATAGCTATGGTTAAATCGTTGTAGCGCTCATTGACCAGCAGTCCAAACTCTGGCAACTGGGAGCGGATTATCCAACTCTTAAATCACTTCGACCAGGGCGGCACCACGCCTGTCATCCTCGCGTACGCAACCAGCTGGCCCATGTGCTCGTTGTTATGAACGATCATTCGCAGGTAGACGCTGTCCACTGTCGTGTCTGTATTGAAGAATTTCGTTTTTCGCTGCAGGTCCGCGGGCGTTTCAGCGGCGCGAGCCTCTTTGACCGCCTCCAACGAGCGCTTCAGCCAGCCAATCACGTCGGCCTTGGAAGTCACCGTCGTTCCCATGCCGTCCTTGAGGTCAGTCGGCATCTTGAGGCCGATCGCGTTCAGCATCAAGAAATTTGCTCGCACGATGTGCATATAAACTTCGCTAGTGGAGCGGACTCCGCTCGCTGGCCGCCAGGTGAATTTGTCGGGCGGCGTCGCCTCGGCTAGGGAGATTAATTGCTCGGACACGTGATTCCATTCGCCCTCGTATCCCTGAAACAGATCTGGCGCTTCCTGAGCGAATGACATCGAAGCGTTCATTAGTAAAAACAGCAACACGGCTCCTGCCAACTTTGTTTTCACAGGGGTAGTTCCTCCCAGGGGAACACTGCTCTCCGCTGATTATTGCGAGTAAGCATCGGCCGGCAATTCAGCCTGACCTCAGCCCGTTTAGACGGTTGTCCACTGAAAAACGTTAGGCTCGTCGGAGACATTTCTGCGCACACTTCACCCACGTAGTCTTGGCGATCGTTCATCTCAAAGAATGTAACGGTCTCCCTGGAAAAGAGCCGTGACTGACCGCAAACAGATGGTTGGCATGGGACCTTTCTTCATGCTTCGTTGTGACCGGATTCCGGTCGTGCTGACCTGGTTACATCAGCCACTCAAGGCATCGCGTTCGCAGAGAGGACTACAATTCATCGGCCCTGATTCAGCCTGTCGAGGTAGTGTTACGAGACTAAGAGCATTAGAGGCGACCGCCGCGTAGCGCCAGCCGATATTGATCTTTAGAGGGCGCCGTTTATTTTCTCGCGTCAAGCTAAAGAGCAGCAGCGGTTGGCAGGAGACATTGTTTCACTTGATAGCGATCCGGGAGCCTTGATGGTATAGACGCCCGAGTTTCCGATAAACGTTGACCTTGTTCTTTATCCCCCGTAAAACTCGACTGGAAGAGAAGGGCTGACACAGATCATGTGTTTTCTGAAGACCCACGTCCACGAAAGTGATTCGGAGCAAAGACGGAAGGTGGGTAGCCCCTCGTTCCCGAAACGGGAGGGATCCCCTACTTTCGTGCGCCAGGAGGTCGCGGGTACCGTTGACAACCACCAATCTGGAGTTGACTCTGGCGTCAGAGGTGTTTCTACGCCCATCGGTTGTTTGTCAAATCTTAGATCGTCCCCTCCAGACGATCTCCAATCAGGGCTTGGCGCCCGCCTCATTTGCTTCGGGAAAACCGGCAGAAGCCGGTTGAAGGTTGTAGGCAATGACCTTCGGAGCAGCCGCGGCCCGGGGGGAGTCCAAGAGACCGGCCTCGCGCCCAACTACCTCGAACTGGAACTCATAGAAAGCCTCTTGCTGGCGAATGCAGATGTGACGCTTTCAGTCATTCAGGGACTAAAAGCCATGGGATTGGCTGTAGCGATTGATGACTTCGGGACTGGCTATTCCAGCTTCAGTTACTTGAGACAGTTCCGGGTCAGCAAGCTCAAGATCGACCGTTCGTTTATTCGGGATGTAGCCGTGAATCCGGATGATGCGGCGATCACGAGCGCAATCATCAGCATGGCAAAAAGTCTGAAGCTGAAGATGATTGCCGAAGGGGTCGAGGACGAAGCCCAGATGTCATTCCTGCGGGCACATCAGTGTGACGAGATCCAAGGGTATTATTTCAGCCGGCCTTTAATAGTTGAGAAAGTCGCGGACAAACTGCGGGCCGGCAATACCGACCTCCAGGTCCGGGCACAGGCAAGCGCCGGGCAGTCATGAAAAAGCGTTGGTAAGGAGGGTACGTCATTATGGCAATCGGCCTTACGCTCTTGGTGTCTGCTGATTCCATCACCATTCAGCAGTTCGGCCACGCTCTGCAAGCCTTGTCCATTTCTCCCGATGTCTGCCGGGAAGTGCCAGCCGCAACTAATCTGTTGAATAGCCGAAAGTTCGATGCCGTTATCGTTGACCTCCAACTGGCAGGAGAGCCCGGATTGATTTTGGACGAGGTGCGCCGGTCTTCCTGGAACCGAACCGCGGTGACGTTTGTCATTATCGGCAGTCATGCCGAAGACACAGCCTTTCGGAAGAAGTCGCAGTTTGTCTTCGAAAGGCCTCTGTCGGCGAAGTCGATCGGCAACATACTCAGGCCTGCTTACGGATTGATCCTCAGAGAGCGGCGGCGCTATTTTCGATGTCCGCTCTCAATCCCTGTGGTCATCCTGCGGCGAGCCCAGCCGGAGGTTCGCTGCTACAGCGTAAACATCAGCGAAGGGGGGATGGCGCTGAGCACTTCGGTTGCGCTCGACACCGGAGAAAAAGTACATGTCCAGTTCACCTTAACGGGTCAAAAAGTTCCATTGTTGGCAGAATCAACGATCTGCTGGGGTAAAACCGGCCAGATGGGAATTCGCTTTGAGTCGCTTTCGCAGGAGCACAAATCCGAACTACAGGGCTGGCTGTCGCGAAAGCTGGAAGACATGCTCCCGGAATTCGTCGCCGGGAAGTTCCGCAGGACTGAAGCCCCCGCTATACCGAAGCCGGGTGAAGGAAAGCAAGGTTAAGAAATATCCGGACGAAAATATGCAAGCGGTCATAAAGCCGTCTAACCAACCCGACCTAAAGAGTCTAGAGTCTTTCCATTGCACAATATGCCTGTTTCGCCCTTAACGAAACTTCAGAACCGCCGGGGCTTTTACCTGCTCGGGGAGCAAGCGCTGTCGGTCACACGGCGCTCTCGCCTTCTGCTCGTTGCGAGGCTTGGGGCGCGGTCGAAGATCACAAGGAGACTAATGACTCGGAAGTTGCAGCACGGCGTGCACGACAAGCGGAGGATCAAACCTTGAAGCCTGAAAATCAGTCCGCCGACGCCCGTCGCCATCCCCGTTTCAAGATTGAGGTTGACATTATCATCAAGTCGCGGACCTGCGGTGTGCTGAAAGGCCGTACCGTGGACATTAGCGAATCTGGGGTCGCAGCCATGCTGACAATCGAAGCCCCCATGGGCGAGGTAGTGGAGTTGAGCTTGACGCTTCCCGGCGGTCCGGTGACGCTTAACGCGACCGTGCTCCAAAGGAACGCTTTTCGCTATGGCTTCGAGTTTGTTGACTTGGACTCCGTGCACGAAGTGGTTCGCCGCACATGCCGTGACCTTGCTGTCGAATCTCTAATCTTGTCCAGTGGCCGATAAGAGGGGTTCGGACAGTACCAGCAAACCTGATAGCAGCCGGGCAAATAGATTTTGCGACACTGGTAGACCCTCGCCTCCCAGTTGGTTCGGAAGGTGCCGAATTTCGATCCCCTTCTCTGCTCCGCGTTTCCCGAAACGGGACAGCCCCCTCCTTTCGTGCGTCCATTAGGTGCGGGTGACATTGACAAGCACCCACCTGGAGTTGACTCTGGCATTAGAGGTGTTTTACGCCCATCGGTTGTTCGACAGATTATAGATCGCCTCCTCCAGACGATCTCGAATCAGTGGTTTGCGCCCGTCTAATTTGCTTCAGGAAAACAACCAGAAAGTCGGCCAAGGATGGCAGGGTAATTGGCTCTCGGAAGCACCTTCTTCACATGTTTGGCACATCCCATGCGCATATGTCTTGATTCTGACAAGAGGTTGCAATGAAGCCCGCACTCTTCGATAGTTCCATCCTTGCCACCGCGCAGCAAGCGGTTGAATTTGTCAGCAACATTCTCGAATCCTCCACCGAATACTCGGTGATTGGCAAGGATCTCGACGGAAAAATTCTCTTGTGGAACGAAGGTGCCCGCCGCATGTACGGCTACGAGGCGGAGGAGGTTGTCGGCAAGCTGAACTCTGAGGTTCTGCACACTCCAGAAGATGTCGCTTTGGGCAAGCCGCGGGAAATCATGGAAGCCGCTCTGCGAGACGGCAAATGGGAGGGCGTGATTGGGCGACTGCGCAAGGATGGCAGACGTATCAGTGCGCGCCTGGTGATTACGCCGAGGCGCGACTCTCAAGGTAAGCCGGTCGGCTTCCTCCTCATTTCCAAGGACATCTCCAACGAGATGCGTTTTACGGAGGAGACGAGAAAAGCGAAACTCTTTGATAACGCCATTGTGGGCAATGCGCAAGAGGCGGTTGATTTCATCGCCAACATTCTGGAGTCTTCCACTGAGTACTCCATTATCGGCAAAGACCTGGAAGGAAAAATTCTGCTGTGGAACGAAGGTGCGCGCCGGCTCTATGGATACGAACCCTCGGAAGTAGTGGGCAAGGCCAACTCCTCCATGCTGCACGCACCCGAGGATGTCGCCAGCGGCAAGCCCCGCGAACTGCTCGACGCCGCACTGCGAGATGGAAAGTGGGAAGGCACCATCCGCCGTCGGCGCAAAAACGGCCAGCTCTTTACCGCTCGCGTGGTCATCACGCCACGACTGGATTCCTCGCGCAAGGCGATTGGGTTTCTCCTGATTTCGAAAGACATTTCCGATGAAATTCGTCTCACCGAGGAAGTGAAAGCAACGCAATTCTATACGCGATCGCTGATTGAATCCAACATCGATGCCTTGATGACCACCGATCCTCTGGGGATCATCACGGATGTGAACCAGCAGATGGTGGCTTTGACCGGCTACCTGCGAGAGGATCTGATCGGCGCGCCATTTAAGAATTTCTTCACAGACCCCGCCCGTGCAGAGGACGGCATCCGACTGGTGCTGCGCGAGGGTCGGGTCACAAATTACGAACTGACCGCCAAATCCAAAGACGGACGCTCGACCGTCGTCTCCTACAACGCATCAACTTTTCGAGACGAGGCTGGCAAACTGCAGGGCGTATTTGCGGCCGCCCGCGATATCACGGAGCAGAAGAAGCTTGAGCAACAGCTGCGTGAATCGGAGTCTTACAATCGCGGCCTGATCGAAGCTTCCGTGGATGGACTTATCACGGTCGATCCCTCGGGCGGCATTTCCGACGTCAACGAGCAGATGTGCCGCATGTCGGGCTATGCCCGCGAGGAGCTGACTGGGACGCCCTTTGCCGATTACTTCCAGGATCCGGAACGTGCCACCGCCGGAGTCAAAGAAACCTTCACCAAGGGCGTGGTCACTGACTATGTACTGACTCTGGCGCGGCGCAGCGGCACGCCCCTGCAGGTGTCATTCAATGCTTCGGTTTTCAAAGATGCGTCCGGAGATGTGAACGGAATTTTCGCTTCCGCCCGCGACATCACCGAACAGGCGCGCCTGCAATCGCAGTTGGGCGAGGAGCGGACTTACAACCGGGGCCTGATCGAGGCTTCGCTGGACGGCCTCATCACGGTTGATGCCGTCCTGAGCATTACCGATGTCAACGAGACCATGTGCCGCATGTCGGGCTACACTCGCGCGGACCTGGTCGGAACGGCGTTCCAGCAATATTTCACCGATCCGAAACGCGCCGCGGACGGGGTTCGCCAGACTCTCGACAAAGGAACCGTCACCAACTACGAACTTACGCTGCGCCGTAAAGACGCTCAAGAACTTCTGGTTTCATTCAACGCCGCTATTTTCAAGGATGCCAATGGAAAAGTCCGAGGCATCTTCGCTTCCGCCCGGGATGTCACCGATCAAGCTCGCCTGCAGGGCCAACTCGCGGAAGAACGCGCTTACAACCGGGGATTGATCGAGGCTTCGGTGGATGGTTTGGTCACGGTGGACGAGAAGATGCTGATCACCGACGTCAACGAGACCATGAGCCAGATGGCGGGAAAGTCACGCACCCAACTCATCGGTTCTTTCTTCCCCGATTATTTCGCGGAGCGCGAGCGGGCTGCTGAAGGCGTGCGCCTGACTTTCAAGGAAAGTTCGGTGACCGACTATGTTCTTACCTTGCAAGCGGGCGCCGACAAGCAAATTCCGGTGTCTTTCAACGCGGCGGTTTTTCGGGATCCGCTGGGCAACGTGCGTGGAATCTTTGCCTCCGCCCGCGACATCACCGCGCAGAAAAAGCTGGAGGGGCAGCTGCAAGCGTCTCAGTTCTATACCCGCTCGCTGATCGAATCGAACATTGACGCCCTCATGACCACTGATTCTTTAGGGATCATCACGGACGTGAACCAGCAAATGGAGGCGCTCACCGGTTGCAGCCGCGAAGAGCTAATCGGCAAGCCGTTCAAGGACCACTTCACCGAGCCGGTGCGGGCGGAAGAGGGCATCCGGCAGGTACTACGGCAAGGCAAAGTGACGAATTACGAGCTCACCGCCCGCGCCAAGACCGGTCGCGAGAGAGTGGTTAGCTACAACGCGACCACTTTCAATGACCAGGCCGGCAAACTCCAGGGCGTGTTCGCCGCCGCGCGAGATATTACCGAACAGAAAAAGCTGGAAGAACAACTGCGCGAGCAGCAATCCTACAATCGCGGCCTGATTGAAAGCTCGGTCGACGGATTGATTACGGTCGACCCGCTGGGCACCATCTCGGATGTCAACGAGCAGATGTGCCGCATGACCGGCTACGGACGCACAGAGTTGATCGGCTCCCGTTCGCCGACTATTTTACCGACCCGGTGCACGCCACAGCGGGAGTCAAACACACGTTTGAAACTGGCGTCGTCACTGAGTATGCTCTCACGCTCATTTCCCGCACCCGGCGCCTGCTCCAGGTCTCCTTCAACGCCTCCGTATTCCGCGATCCCCTCGGCAACGTGCGCGGCATTTTCGCCTCGGCCCGCGATATTACGGATCGCGTCCGTTTGGAAGAGAAGCTGCGCGAACAGCAAAACTACCTGCGTGGCCTGATCGAAAGCTCGGTGGACGGCTTGGTCACGGTCGATCCGACCGGCTTCATCACCGACGTAAACGACCAGATGTGCCGCATGAGCGGTTATTCCCGCGAAGAGCTCATCGGTTCGGTGTTCAAACAATATTTCACCGAACCCAACCAGGCCGACCTGGGCGTGAAACGCACGCTTACCGAAGGCGCGGTCACGAACTACGAGCTGGTTCTGCGCTCGAAGGCCGGACGTAAAGCTACCGTCTCTTTCAACGCGTCCATCTTTCGCGCGCCCGATGGACAGGTGCAGGGGATCTTCGCCTCGGCCCGCGACATCTCGGAGCAAGCAAGGCTGCAGCTCCAGTTGGCGGAGCAGCAAGTTTACAACCGATCGCTCATCGAAGCTTCTGCGGATGCGCTGTTCGCCATCGCGCCCGACGGCACCATCACTGACGTTAACGAGGAAGCGACCCGGCTGGCTGGCTACTCGCGTAAGCACTTGATCAATTCCCGCTTCTCGGAATACTTCACCGAACCGGAACGCGCCCGCGCCGGCGTGCAGCAAACCCTGGCGGAGAAACGCGTCATCAGCTACGAACTGGTCCTGATTACGCGCTACGGACGCAAGATCACGGTCAGCTTCAATGCCGGCGTCTTCACCGACACAGCCGGCACGGCGCTTGGCATTCTGGCGGCGGCCCGTGACATCACCGCGCAGAAAGGCCTCGAGAAGCAACTGCGCGATTCCCAGTTCTATACCCGTTCGCTGATCGAATCGAATATCGACGCCCTCATGACCACCGATCCTCTGGGCATCCTGACCGACGTCAACCAGCAGATGGAGGCGCTCACCGGCTGCACCCGCGAGGAACTGATTGGCTCCGCCTTCAAGACTTACTTCACCGAGCCAAGGCGCGCGGAGGATGGCATTCGCGTGGTGCTGCGCGACGGCCGGGTGACCAACTACGAGTTGACGGCGCGCTCAAAAACCGGACGGGAAACGGTAGTCAGTTATAACGCCACCACTTTCAACGATCAGACCGGCAAGCTGCAGGGCGTGTTTGCCGCCGCCCGCGACGTGACCGAGCGCAAGCGTTTCGAGCAAACCCTGCAGGAAAAGAACGTCGAACTGGAAAATGCCAGCCTGGCCAAAGACCGCTTCCTAGCCAGCATGAGTCACGAGCTGCGCACCCCTTTGAACGCCGTCATCGGCTTCACCGGTACCCTGCTGATGAAGTTGCCCGGCCCCCTGAACGAGGAACAGGAGAAGCAGCTCCGCACCATTCAGGCCAGCGGGCGCCATTTGCTGTCGCTGATCAATGATTTGCTCGATCTCGCCAAAATCGAATCCGGCAACGTCGAGCTAAAAATGGAGTCGGTGAGTTGTCAGGCGGTGATCGATGAAGTCAGCAATACCTTGCGGGCCCTGGCCGAGAGCAAGAACCTGCACTTTGAAATCGTACTTCCAGACCATGAGGTCAAGGTCCAAACCGACCGCCGCTCCTTAACCCAGATTCTCATTAACCTGACCAACAATGCCATCAAGTTCACGGAAAAGGGCACGGTGCGGCTGGAGCTTCGCGAAGCGGGAGAAAGTGGCCGCTCGACCGCTGAGATCCGCGTGACCGACACCGGATTGGGCATCCGCAAGGAGGACCAGCCCAAACTTTTCCAGGCGTTTATGCAGGTCGACAGTTCCTCGACCCGCGCCTATGAAGGCACCGGGCTGGGACTCCACGTCAGTCAGAAACTGGCCTCCATGCTGGGCGGCAGCATTTCGCTCGAAAGTGAGTATGGGCAGGGAAGCACGTTTTCGGTTTCTCTGCCGCTCGTCCGGGACCTCATAGCTATAGCCAAGGCCCAGGCCGGCCATTGACCGCACGACTCAAGCACTTGCAAAGGAGAAGATTACGGCACGCATCCTGGTGATCGAAGACAACCCGACCAATCTGCAGCTGGCAGTGTATCTGCTGCAAGCTTTTGGCCACGAGGTCAGCGGCGCCAAGGAGGGTGCCGAAGGAATCGAGATGGCGCGGCAGAACAAGCCCGACCTCATCCTGCTGGACATCCACATGCCGAAGATGGATGGCTACGAAGTGGCCAGCCGGCTGCGCGGCGATTCCGATTGCCGCTACATTCCAATTGTGGCGGTGACAGCGCTGGCCATGGTGGGGGATCGGGAGCACCTTCTCGCCTCCGGTTTCGATGGCTACATTTCGAAACCGATTGAACCGGAAACGTTTTCCGCCAAGGTTCAGGAGTTTCTGGGATTGCCCTTACGAAGACCGGAAGTTATGCCGGCGGGGGTAAAAATCGCGACAGACCAGCCCTCACCGCGAGCCCCCGTTGCAAAACGTGCGGTGCTGCTCTTCGTGGACAATACCATCGCCAACATCCGTCTGGCCCAAAGCCTGCTCGAACCGCAAGGCTACGAGATCCTGACCGCAGCATCGGCACGGGAGGGTTTGGATCTTGCCCGGCGAATCAAGCCGGATCTGATTGTCTCCGACGTTCACATGCCCAAACAGGACGGCTACGACTTTCACAGCATGGTTCAAGCGGATCCCGAACTGGCTGGGATCCCATTCGTCTTCCTGTCGTCTTCGGTCTGGTCGATCCGCGAAAAAGAAACCGCGCTGGCCCGCGGCGCTTTGAAATTCCTATCGCGGCCGATCGAGGCGGAAGCTCTGGTGGCTGAGCTGGAAGCTTGCCTGCCTCCGGACAAGCAAGCCGCGAAAGCACAAGGCAGCGGCGGCTGAAGCAGAATGGAAATCGCTGGATAACGATGAAAGGACTTTATGGCGCGCATTTTGTTGATCGATGACGAACGCAATGACCTGGAACTGATGGCGTACCTTCTGCAGGCTGCGGGACACATGCCGTTGAGCGCCGGGAATGCGGAATCCGCGGCGACCATGATGGAGTGCTGCACGGAAATTGACTTAATCATCTGCGACATCAAACTCGGCAACGCGAGCGGGATCGACCTTGTGAAAACCCTTAAAAGATCTGGCCGGTTCAGTAGTACCCCCATTGTGGCTGTGACCGCCGGCTCCCTTGGGCAATCGCATGAAGCCTTCGATGCCGGGTTCGACCGCTATATCCTGAAGCCCATTGAAGCCCAGACCTTCGTCGCCCAGGTCACCGACGGCCTGCTGGGAAACGCCAGCCCTCGGTTGGCTCCGGCGGCGAACCCCACGGTGTCGCCAGCTCCGTCCAAGACGCTGCCCGATGCCCGGCATCCAATCGTTCTCGCCGTGGATGACAAGTCGGCAAATCTGGACCTGATCAGTGTCCTTCTCCTGCCTGTGGGTTATCGCGTCATTACTGCCCGTGGCGTGGACGAAGCGCTTGCCCGAGCCCGCAAAGAAAGCCCTGACCTCATCCTGACCGACGTTCACATGGGAGACGGTACCGGATTTGATTTGATCGGTGCGGTTCAAAAGGACGAAATCTTGCGCAGCATTCCATGGTTGGTGACCAGTGCCACCTATCTCAAGATGGATACCCGGGCTAAAGACTTGCGCCTGGATGAAGGCAATTTCATCTTGCAGCCCTGGGAGCCTCAAGACTTTATCGCGAAGGTCCAAGGCCGGTTGCGGGATGCAGAGGGATCGGAGTGCACGAAAAGCAAGGCCCATGCAGGCTGAGGGCTTTACCGGAGTATGACGAGAATGTTAGTCAAGACGATCCACGGAGTTAGTGATACGGACGCACTGGGGGCATTGCCGAATCCGCCGGTAGATAAACGCCCGACTGTTCTGGTGGTCGATGATCGCGCCATCAACCGCGACTTTCTGGTAAGCCTGCTGAACTATTCGGGCTATCAGGCAGTCGAAGCAAGCTCACCGACCGAACTGCCGGATGTGGATCACCTCGATCTGATCATCACCGACGTTCACATGCCGGGCATGAATGGGCTGGATTTTCTTACCAGCCTGCGTGCCGATGCCATCACCCGATATGTTCCAGTCATCCTGTACACGGCGACTTACAAATCGCCCGATATTGAAGTCAAAGCAAAAGCGCTGGGGGCGTTCGCGGTTCTGAATAAGCCCACCGAGCCGGAGGTGATTCTTCAGCATGTCCGCGCAGCCCTCAACTCGAATCCCCAACTCAGCACGGCTGTAAGTCCAAAGGCGGATGGCGCGGTCCGTGATGCCGGGACCGTTTCACCCGCGCAGGCTCATCTCGGTTACCGTTCCGCGACCTTGATAGAAATCATGCTGGATCTGGCGGCGGAGCGCGACTTGGCGCGACTGGTAAGAAGTTTTTGCCATGGCGCAAAGGAATTGATCGATGCGCGCGAGGCTTCTGTCCACATCGTAGCCCCAGGCGAAAGTGAGAGCCACCTGTTCTTTTCCACCTCCAACCGGTCCACCGACTCGGACACTTTGTCTCTGTCGGCCTGCGATTGCGGGCTCATCGGACTGGCGAAAGAAGCCAAGGGGCGATGCCTGCGGAACGTCAGTGCAGCGGAACTGAAAATCGTTCTCCCGCCGCAGGCTGCCGGATCTGCCGTGCTTTATGTACCCATCGCGACACCTACGAACCATTTTGGCTGCCTCTGCCTGGTCGACAAAGTAAGCGGGGGGGACTTTAGCGACGAAGACCAGCGGCTCACCACCACTCTGACGACGAAGCTAGGCCTGGTTTACGAGAACATTCGGTTCTACGACGAAATCCAGCAATTTGCCGCCCGCCTCGCGGTGGAAGTTGAAGACCGAAAACGGGCCCAAAACGAACTCGAACTCAGCCGCCAGGAGCAAATCCGGCTGAAGGACGAATTCTTTTCCCATGTATCCCACGAGCTGCGGTCTCCGGTGATGGTGGTGCAGCAGTTCCTGGAGATTCTGCTCGAGGGCACTGCAGGTGAAATCAATGAACAACAGCGCGAGCACATGGCAATGGCTTTGCGAAACACCAACCAACTGGATGTGATGATCGGCGACCTGCTCGAGGCAACCCGGATTGAGACCGGCAAGCTGAGAGTCGATCTGCGAAGCATGCTGTTGTTGGAGGTGCTGAACGAAGCGGTTGCATCTGTGAAACCGATCGCACAACACAAGCACATCGCGGTCGCTCTCGAGGTGCCAATTCCCCTTCCAATGGTGATTGCTGATCCCAGCCGCCTTCGCCAGATTCTAACCAACTTGCTCGACAATGCCATAAAGTTCACGCCGGAAAATGGTGCTATCACGGTCCACGCTGGCCTTGATCAAGAGGATTCCAGCTTCGTGCGCGTCCAGGTGCGTGACACCGGCTGCGGCATGAGTCCCGACGAGACCGCCAGAGTCTTCGACCGTCTCTATCAGGTACCCAACGCGGATAGCTCAGCCCGCAAAGGCCTGGGCCTCGGCTTGTGTATCTGCAAGCAACTGGTCACATTGCAGGGCGGAAATATCCAGGTCAAAAGTCAGTCTGGCGCTGGCAGCATCTTTTTCTTCACCTTGCCGGTGTTCTCGTTGGCAACCCTGGTGGCGCCAATTCTGGCCGGGGACGTCGTTCCCGAAAGCGTGGTCATACTCACGGTTACGCTTGGCGATCACGGGGGCCTGACTACCAAGCAGGTGCTGGTGTCGCTTCGAGAAACTGTCGCGCGGTGCGTGCTCCCCGGCCTGGACGTGATCCTGCCCGACACTTACGACACTCGGAATGGGCACACGGTAGTGCTTTTGGCGCGCACCGATGAACGTGGCGCCCGGGTTTTAACCAAGCGACTGGAGGATCAACTGAAGCTGAACGAACATGTCGCCAAGGTGTCCTCTCCTCCATCGGTCAGGTTCTCGATTATTAACTTATCGGCTGCGCGTGAACCCCTGAGTTTGGGCGAACAACGGGCCGCTGCGACTGTGCAAATTGAAGAAAACCTCAAAACGATCATTGCGGATAGGAGCTGATCATGGCAGAGAAGAAGATCTTACTGGTTGATGACGACAAGGACGTGTTGCACGTCCTTAACCTGCGGTTGAAATCGCAGGGTTACCTGGTCGCGGTTGCAAGCGACGCAATTACCGCGGTCAGCGCCGCGCGTAAGGAGAAACCCGATCTCATTGTGCTGGATATCGGGTTGCCCGGTGGTGACGGTTTCATAGTTATGAAGCGGCTCCAATCACTGTACGAGTTTGTTCTCACGCCGATTATTGTGGTGAGCGCGCGCGATGCTGCCGCTACAAAGGATAGCGCCCTCAAGGCTGGAGCCGTTGCGTATTTCCAGAAACCGATCAAGACCAAGGATTTCCTGGAAGCCATACAGAGGGCTCTCGGACAAACTTCCGTTCTTCAGGGAGGATGAATGCGGGGCATCAGGGAAAGCGGAATACCGGCGGCGACCAGACCAAGAAAGTCCGGGTCGACGCGTCCTCACATGCAGCATAGTTGTGGCCAATATTTTAATTGTCGATGACGATCCGAACACCCGCCAACTCTATAAGGCGCTGTTGACGCCCTTTGGTCATGCGGTGCGTGAAGCTGTCGATGGAGTGGACGGCTTGAGCCTGGCTCAAACAACAAAACCGGATCTTATTCTCTCTGACATTGTGATGCCCAGCATGAACGGGTACGAGTTTGTCTGTGCCCTGCGCAAGCTTCCCGGCCTCGACGCGATACCCGTAATTTTTCAGAGCGCCAGTTTTCTTGACCGGGAGGCACATGCGCTGGGAACAAAATGCGGAGTCTACGACTTTATATCCAAACCTTGCGAGCCGGAAAGAGTCCTGGAAACCGTCAACCGCGTGTTGAGACTTCCACTCGCATTGGCACCCCCGCCCTCACTCACTCCGACGAAAGACCCGATCCCACTGTTGATTGACGCATTCCATGAGAAGGGGATGGAACTCGACACTGCAAAAATGCGGTTGGCGGCCCTTCTGGAACTGGGTTTGCAAATGTCTTACTGCACCGCGCCGCAGGAATTACTGGAGACGACCGCCAGGGCTGCCCGAAAAATCATCGGTGCGGATTATGCGGCGGTCGGAACACTAGAAGACAACGACGCCGAGTTCGGAAGCCTGGTCACCAGCGGGATGGTCTCAGCCACGGCCTTAAAGCTCGCCAAGCCTCCGGTCGCGGGAAGCTTTCGCGAAATTGCGCTTGAAAAGAAGTTGCTTCGGTTCTGCAGCCGTGCGGAAGAACCATGCGGCTTGACGTTGCCCCCGGATCATCCACCCGTTCACAGCTTTCTGGGTATGCCCGTCCAAACCGGCACCCGGGCCTACGGCTTAATCTACGTCGCTGACAAACTTTGCGGCGTCGAGTTCACTCTAGAAGATGAGCACCTGCTAGCCACGATCGCCGCCAAACTGGCAATCGCTTACGAGAATATTCTTCGCTACCACGACATTCAGGAACAAGCGTTGAAGCTGGAGCGCGAAATCAAGCAGCGCAAGCAGGCGGAGGACCGCTTCCGCCTTTTGGTCGAAACCGCGCCCACCGGCATCCTGATCTGTGACGGCCAAGGATGCATCACGGAAGCAAATACCCAACTGCAGCGGATGTTCGGATACACCAGCGAAGAGTTGGTCGGGCAGCCGGTTGAAATGCTCGTTCCCGAGCAACACCGCGGCACCCATGTGGGTCACCGCACAGGTTATGTGAACGATCCTCAAGCCCGCCCTATGGGAACGGGCATGGAACTTCATGGTCGCCGTAAGGACGGAACATCGTTTCCTCTCGAGATCAGCCTCGGTCCACTTGTAACCCCCGAGGGAGTATGGATTTCAAGCACCATCATCGACATCAGCGAACGTAAGAAACTGGAACAACAACTCCAGGTCTCGCAGCGCCTGGAGGCTGTCGGGCAGCTCTCCGCCGGCATCGCACACGACTTCAACAACATTCTCACGGCCATCACAGGAAACGCCAAACTCGTCCTTGCCGACTTGCCTGCCGATCATCCTCTGCATCAGAATGTCGTCGAAATCGAGAAGGCATCGTTACGGGCCACACAACTTGTCCGCCAAATCCTTACTTTCGGCCGCCAGGAAACACCGAAGCTTCAAGTGGTCAAACTCGCACCGCTGGTTGGGGAGGTACTGCAGCTGCTCCGCGCCGCATTGCGCGCCGGAATTGAATTCCGTACCCAATTCGATCAGGAGCTTCCCGACATTTCGGCCGATGCCACCCAAATCTGTCAGATCTTGATGAACCTGGGCACAAATGCTGCGCATGCCATGGGGAATCAACAAACTGGAGTGCTCGAAATTCGTCTGGAGCGGGTGACCGTTGATCCTACTCTTGCGCACTCCAGCCCCGAGCTCCACGAAGGCCCCTACGTTCGTTTGTCGATTCGTGACAATGGCCACGGCATGGACAAAGCCACCATGACGCGGATCTTTGAACCTTTCTACACGACCAAACCGCAAGGCGAGGGCACCGGGCTGGGCTTGTCTGTTGTCCATGGCATCATGAAGACCCACAACGGCGCAATCACGGTTTACAGCGAACTCGGTAAAGGTACCGTGTTTAATCTGTATCTCCCCGCAGCCGAAGGAGCCACGTTGGAAGCTCAACCGGCGCAGGTGCAAAGGGAACTCCGTGGTCACGGAGAACGGGTTCTCTACGTCGACGATGAGGAACCGCTTGTATTCCTCATGGGACACATGCTGCAGCGCCTCGGCTATAAAGTGACGGGCTGCACGGATCCTCACAAAGCACTGGAGACGTTCCGGTCACGATCCGATCAATTCGATGTAGTGGTCAGCGACCTCTCCATGCCTGGGATGTCCGGCTTCGATCTGGCGTGTGAAATCCTGCAAGTCCGGCCTGGCATGCCGATGTTGATTGCCTCCGGATATATCCGTCCCCAAGACAACGAGCAAATTCGCAGCCTCGGGCTTCCCGGCTTGATTCTGAAACCCGATACCGTCGAGCAACTGGGAGAGACACTTCATAAGCTATTTAAGAAACGCGAAGAACAGGCAGGCGCGGACAAATCGCCGGGAGGGCAGATTGCTCTCTCTCAACGAGCAGCAAAGTCCAACGGATAACTCTGCGTCTGGTGTGCCTCGCGAAGTGGGGATCAACGTCAGTAGAGCCTTTGTTCCGAGCAACACCTTATTAGCCCACTTTATTAGCCCACTTGGTTCGCTTTTAGAAGTGGTTCCGTTGCCCACCTCTCGTAGACGAATCACTCATCGTGATCGCCCATCATCCCTTCGTCTTGCCCGAATTTTCCAGTGTTTGGCAGTCCCAGGGAAACCCTTGAGTTGTTAGAAACGCCGGAAATCCGAGTTCTGAAAAGCTGGCATCAGCGGTCCAAGTCCGTTATACAGCGTGAGGCGCGGTTCTGCGGACAGTGGGCTCGAGCTCGCTGATGAGAGCTGGGGCATATCGCGATGTCGTCCACGCATGGTACGAAACTTAAAATGTATCTGTAATACATTGATAATAAATGAGTTAGTTGGTGGAGGCGGCGGGAGTCGAACCCGCGTCCGAAAATGTTACTGGTCAAGAGACTACATGCTTATTCGCGTTCATGCCCTGAGCATTACCTCAGGACGTTCGCAGCCGTCGCTCAGAACGGACAAGAAACGCCAACCGCTAGCCTGAGATCTTAGCCTCCCTGCCCAGACGTAGCAGGGAAGAGCAGCCCTCTGTGTGACGCTCGCTCACCGCCCGAGGACGAAGCGGTGGAAAGCGGCTGCCTAATTAATTAGGCTGCGTATGCCATTTGTTGATTGGCAATTATCATTTTGCCCACGATTACGGGTGTGTGCACCCCGGCATGCCTCTTGGCCGCAAGCATCTTCGTCGAAGCCG
>Ga0210390_10000911_pt1 | contig 29820 bp, 27 predicted proteins | sample IncBWH11OmetaG_FD_161050 | JGI IMG/M metagenome (GOLD analysis project Ga0210390, IMG submission 161050) | Forest soil microbial communities from Barre Woods Harvard Forest LTER site, Petersham, Massachusetts, United States - Inc-BW-H-11-O ...
CGCGCCGCGACGACGCTGGGCAAGCTGCGGGCCACCGACCGCCCGGAAGCGGCGGACGCCTTTGTCATCGCGGTCCCGACCCCGTTCAACGACGACCGCTCGCCGAACCTCGGGTTTGTCGAGGCCGCAGCGGACGCGATCGCGCCGGCGCTGACGCCGGGCAACGTCGTGATCCTGGAGTCGACCTCGCCGGTCGGCACCACGGCGCGGCTGGCGGCGCGGCTCGCCGGGCTGCGCCCCGATCTGCGCTTCCCGCCGGAGCGCCGCGGCGAGCCGCTCGACGTGCATGTCGCGCATTGCCCCGAGCGCGTGCTGCCCGGGCGGATGGTGCGCGAACTGATCGAGAACGACCGCATCATCGGCGGCATGACCGAAGCGTGCGCCGAGCATGCCGAGGCGGTCTACCGGGTGTTTTTGCGCGGCACGCCGTTTCGCACCGACGCGCCGACGGCCGAGCTCGTCAAGCTCGTGGAGAACGCGTACCGCGACGTCAACATCGCCTTCGCCAACGAGCTGTCGCTGGTTTGCGACCAGCTCGACCTCAACGTGTGGCGGGTGATCGAGCTGGCGAACCGCCACCCGCGGGTCGCGATCCTGCAGCCGGGCGCCGGGGTGGGCGGCCACTGCATCGCCGTCGACCCGTGGTTCATCGTCTCCTCGGCGCCGGAGCGCACCCGGCTGATCCGCACCGCGCGCGAGGTCAACGACGACAAGCCGCGCTTTGTCGCGGCGCAAATCCGCGAACGCGCCGAACGCCTCAAGCACCCGGTCGTCGCCTGTCTCGGGCTGACCTACAAGCCCGATGTCGACGACCTGCGCGAAAGCCCGGCGCTTGAAATCGCCGTCCATCTGGCGCGCGACGGGGCGGGCCGGATCCTGGTCGCCGACCCCAATTTGCGCGAGCTTCCGGCAGCACTCGCGGGGATGGCGAACGTGTCGCTGTGCGACACCCTCGCGGCGGTGCGCGAAGCCGACATTGTCGCGATCCTTGTCGCCCACTCGCCGTTCCGCAAAATCCCTCAGGACGAGCTGATGCGGCGCATGGTTATCGACGCCACCGGGCTGACCCACGGCGCGGGCTGAGCCGCGGCACACGCTGACCCACGGCACAGGCAGAACCGGGATGAAGCTGCTCTTCGTCTTCGGCACCAGGCCCGAAGCGATCAAGCTCGCGCCGGTGATCCGCGAACTGGCGGCGCGCCCCGAATTCGACTGCAAAATCTGCGCAACCGGCCAGCATCGCGAAATCCTGGCGCAGTTTCTCGAACTGTTCGAGCTGCGGCCGGACTGGAACCTGGAAGTGATGCGGCCGGACCAGGACCTTGCGTATCTGACGGGCGCGGTGCTCTCGGGAGTCGGCGGGGTTCTCGGCGCCTGGCGCCCCGACCGGGTGATCGTCCAGGGCGACACGACCTCGACCTTTGCCGGGGCGCTCGCCGCATTTTACCATCAGGTCCCGGTCGCGCATGTCGAGGCGGGGTTGCGCACCGGCGACATCTACGCGCCGTGGCCCGAGGAGGTGAACCGGCTGCTGGTCGGCCGCATTGCCGACCTGCATTTCGCGCCGACGGCGCGGGCGCACGCGGCCCTTTTGCGCGAGGGGGTGGCGGACAAGCGCATCCTCGTCACCGGCAACACCGGGATCGACGCGCTGTTGTGGATGTCGCGCCGGCTCGACACGGCGGGCGAGCGGCGGGCCCGGGCAAAAAAGCTGCTGGGCGAGCGTTTTGCCAAAGAGAGCGAGGGCAAGCGGCTGGTGCTGATGACCGGCCACCGCCGCGAGAATTTTGACGGCGGGCTGGCGCGGATCGCCGATGCGGTCGGCCGGATCGCGCAGCGTCCGGACGTGGCGGTCGTCTTCCCGGTGCATCCGAACCCCAATGTGCGCCGCGCCTTCGCGCCGTTGGCCGGGTGCAGCAACATCCTGCTGACCGAGCCGGTCGACTATCCCGAGCTCGTCTACCTCTTAAAGCGCTGCCATTTTGTCGTGACCGACTCGGGCGGGATCCAGGAGGAGGCGCCGTCGTTCGGTAAGCCGGTGCTGGTCACCCGCGAGACGACCGAGCGGCCCGAGGCGATGGAGTTGGGCTTGGCGCAGCTCGTCGGCACCGACGAGCAGCGGCTTTACGAGGCAATGTGCCAGCTGCTCGACGACGGCGAGGCCTATCGGCGGATGAGCCGCGTCGCCAACCCCTATGGCGACGGTGAGGCCAGCCGACGCATCGCCGACCGGCTTGCGGCCGAGCGCTCCTGACCCGGGCGGGGCGCTGCCTACGGCCCGGCGGCGAGCGGCGGACAGGCGGCCGGCCGAACCGCGACGCCGCTAACCCCGCAGCAGTGAGCTCACCACCGCCCACAGCGCCGCCCAAATGGCGAGCGACAGCAGCGTCACGACGATCGAGGAGGCGAGCGGGCTGAGCCGGGACGCCTCCGCCCGAGCCGCCGCCGCGACGATCACCGGGCCGACGCCGCTTCGGGGCCGGTCCTCGGCGCCGCGGCGGTCGTATGCAGCAGCACGCTTCATCAGCACCTCCTGACAAGACGGCGGCGGTGCTTGCATCTTCGGGCACCCGCGGCCGCTCCGACATCGGTCGAGCGTGCCCCGGGCTCCGTCCGCAAAACGTCCGCCCGACTGTCAGACTGTCGTCATCGGCTTCACTTTGCCATATTTTGGTCACAACACAACGTAGTTGCAGAAAAATTGAACTAAATCAAACAAAACATCGCAGCGATCCAGGTTGTTATTGTGGGTATACCATCATAACCTTCCTCCGGCTATTGCAAACGACGCGCCGCGGGTGGCAGTGATGCGAGTTAATACGTTAACAACCGAGATCGGCAGACAATATAGCGACAGCGACGGCGGGCGGCTACCGGTCAGAACGGCGGCAATTGCGGTTGTCGCGCTGTCGCTGCTCGGCTGGGCGCCGATCGTCTTGCCCGTTCTCGTCTATTTTCGCTGGCTCTGATCGGTCGGGCCGCCGGCGAGACCGCCCAGGCTAGACTAGCCCGCCGGCCGAAGCCTTCCGTCCTCCAACACGACGATGCGGTCGAGGCGGCGGGCGAGGTCGAGGTTGTGCGTCGCGACCAGGGCGGCAAGCCCGGTGCGGCGGACAAGGTCGATCAGCGTGTTCATGACGCCGTCGCCGGTCGCGTGGTCGAGGTTTCCGGTCGGCTCGTCGCCGAGCAGGATCTTGGGGTCGTTGGCGAGCGCGCGCACGATCGCCACACGCTGCTGCTCGCCGCCCGAGAGCCGCGCGGGGCGATGCCCAACCCGGTCGGCGAGCCCGACCCCGCCCAGCAGCGCCGCCGCCTTGTCGCGCGCCCGCGCCCGGCCGAGGCCGGCGATCATCTGCGGCAGCATGACGTTTTCGAGCGCCGAGAACTCCGGCAGCAGATGGTGGAACTGGTAGACAAAGCCCAATTCGGAGCGGCGCAGCAGGGTGCGGCGCTCGTCGGACAGGCCGCCGCAATCCTCGCCGCCGATCAGCACGTTGCCGCCGTCCGGGCGTTCAAGCAGCCCCGCGACATGCAACAAGGTCGACTTGCCCGCACCTGACGGGCCGACCAGCGCGACGACCTCGCCCGGCTGCAAGGCGAGGTCGACGCCGTCCAGCACGACGATCTCGGCGCCGCCGCTTTTGAATACGCGGCGCACCGCGCGCAATTCGAGCGCCGGCGATGTCGCGGGCCTGCCCTCACCCGCCTCGCTGCGCGCGGCACCCTCTCCCGCGGTGCAGGAGAGGGTGGACCCAGCCGACAAGGCTGGGGGGGTGAGGGGGTGATTCCCGCTGCCGGCTGGGGTGCTGCCCTCCTCACCCTGCCCTCTCCCCCCATCGGTGGGAGAGGGTCTCTTAATAAAAGGGCTATTCTGAGGAGGGGCCATCATTCGTAGCGCAATGCCTCGACCGGATCGAGGCGTGCCGCGCGCCAGGACGGGTAGAGGGTCGCGAGAAACGACAACGCCAAAGCCATCGCGACGACCGAGCCGACCTCGTCCCAGTCGATGCGCGCCGGAATGCGAGTGAAAAAATAAATCTCGGCCGAGAACAAGTTGACGCCAACGATGTTCTGCACGAATTCGCGGATCGCCTCGATGTTGCGGGTAAACGCGACGCCGAGCGCCAGCCCCGCCAAGGTGCCGACGACCCCGATGCTCGCGCCCGACAGCATGAAGATGCGCAGGACCATGCCGCGCGAGGCCCCCATCGTGCGCAGGATCGCGATGTCTCGGCCCTTGTCCTTTACCATCATGATCATGCTCGAGATGATGTTGAAGGCGGCAACGACGATGATCAAGGCCAGGATCAGGAACATCACGTTGCGCTCGATCTCGACCGCGTTGAACAGGCTCGAATTGGCCGCCTGCCAGTCGACGATCCTCACCCGACCGGCAAAGAGGGCGTCGATTGCGCGGGTCTGGCGGTAAACCTGGTCCGGGTCGGCGACAAAGACCTGCAGATAGCTCGCTGCCTCGGGCAGCCGGAAGAAAATCTGGGCGGCGTCAAACGGAATATAGATAAAGGTGTTGTCGTATTCGTACATCCCGACATCGAAGAGCGCTACGACGTGGTAGGTTTTGAGCCGCGGCATCGTGCCGAAGGCGGTGGCGGTGCCCTGCGGCGAGATCACCGTGACCCGGCCGTCGACCCCGACGCCGAGCCGCTGTGCCAGCCGGTAGCCGATCGCGATGCCGTCGTCGCCGAACTCGGCGAGCGAGCCGGCGATGACCCGCCCCGAGACGAGGCGCAGCGACATCAGGTCAGCAGGTCGGATGCCGCGCACCAGCGCCCCCGCGGCGCCGCGGTCGGTGGTCGCCATGACCTGGCCCTCGACGATCGGGATCGCGGCGGTGACGCCCGGCACTTTCTCGACCTTTTGCGCCGCCGTCTCGTAATCGCCGAGCGCCCCGGCCACGGCGTAGACGCCGAGGTCGCCGTTCAAGCCGAGGATGCGGCCCAACAGGTCGGCGCGAAAGCCGTTCATCACCGACATGACGATGATCAGGGTGGCGACGCCGAGCGCGATCCCCAGGAGCGAAAAGATCGCGATGACCGAAACAAAGCCCTCCTGCCGTCGCGCCCGCAGGTAGCGGAAAGCGACCATCCGCTCAAAGGTGTTGAAGATCACGACGGGCTACGCGGGGTGCAATCGTCAACAGAAGAGAACCGCCTTGCTTCAGCGCAAGGGTATCCCATGAGAATGACCGGGTCGCAGGCGCATCGGCGACCGCAGCCTAACACGCTGAGCGGGCTCAGGCCGGGATTTCCTCGGCGAGCGGGACGCGCGTCACCTGGTGGGCCTGGAGTGCCGGCAGCACGTCGCGGGCAAAGCGGCGGATTTGCTCGATGAACAATTCGTGCGGCAATACCCCGCGGTTTAGGCTGACCTGGACAGTGTCGGCGCCGGCGCTGTCGGCCGCCGCGATGATCCGGCGCGTCACCTCGTCCGGCGGGCCCCACGGCATCTCCTCGGCCTGGCGCTCGACATCGGTCATCGTCAGCCCGCGGAAATCCTCGCGCGAGAATTGCGCGGCGCGCCGATTCTCCGGGCTGACGTAATCGGTCGAGGCGGCGGTCGAATAACCGGTCTCGCGCTGCCGCTCGGTCTCGGTAAAGTTGCCGTGACTGAACAGGGTGCGATTGAAATAGAGATGGTGGGGGCCCATCTCGCGCACCGCCTCGGCCTTGCTCGGCGCCACATAGGCGCTGACCCCGAGCGAGAGGTGGCCGGGGGTGATGCGGTGGCCCGCCCGCGCCAACGAACGCGCGTAATGGCGGATGATGTCGTCACGCAGCCCGCGCGAGCGGCCGAGGCCGGGCGTGATCGGCAAATCGTGACGCGCCGCGAACTCGATTGACTCCTTGCTGCCGACGACCGGCATCCAGATCGGCGGGCGCGGCTGCTGCACCGGGCGCGGCCACAGCGCCACGTCCTCGTAGCTCCAAAACTGGCCGCGATACGAAAAGACCTCCTCGCCCCACGCGCGGGTGATGATGTCGAACGCCTCCTCAAAGCGGGCGCGCGACTGAGCGAGCGGCACGTTGTGGACCTGGTACTCGCGCGGGATGCCGCGCGCAAAACCCGAGATCAGCCGGCCGTTCGACATACAGTCGAGCATCGCCAGCTCCTCGGCGAGCCGCAACGGCTCGTGCAACGGCAACAGGTTGCCGTAGATCAAAAGCTTCAGGTTGGTGGTGCGCTGCGCCGCCGCCGCTGCGAGCAGGTTCGGCGAGTTCATCAACCCGTAGGGCGAGCAATGGTGCTCGTTGAAGCCGACCCCGTCATAGCCGAGCCGGTCGAGCTCCTCCCAGGCGGCGAGGTGCTCGGCGTAGGTGCGCGCCGCGACCTGCGGCTTGAAATGCTCGCGCGCCAGCGGATAGGGCAGCTCGCCCCCTTCTTTCAGATGCTCGAGCTGCTCGCCGTAAGCCAGCAGGTCAAAGACGAAGACTTTCATTGCTTTCCCCTTGGCTCACTAGTGGATGCGTTCTGACGTTTAGCACCCATCCCCTTACCTCTTCGTCATTCCCGCGAAAGCGGGAACCCAGGGGCCGGCGGGCACGGAGCGCTTGCCCTGGGCCCCCCCTTCGCGGGGGCGACGGATACGAGGCTAGCGGATTCGTTTGTTAGGTTAGCACCACTTGCCTGTGAGCCGTTGATGCCTGTTCATCGGGATCCTCGCATGCTCCCGGCATTGCTACCATAAGAGCGGAAATTCGGGTGCCGTAAGATGGGTTCCGTCGCCCAGGGAAGAGCGAGCGAACCGCGTCCGCTACTCTCATCGTCTATCATACGCGGAGAACGCCGAGGGAAGGAGTAGGGATGGTGGACACCATGGTAGAGCCGAATAGTCTCGAAGGCTCTTCCACGCGCACCGAGTTCCCTAAATGCCGGAGAAAGCTGGCAATATGAGCTGATGACGATGCCTTGACGGGTGGTGTGCATACTGCCGCGATACTAATCGTCGACGGCGGGAAGGCTCGAATGGCAAAGGGGATGCCCGGGGCGGACAGCTCGAACCCGGTGACGACCGAGATCGGCGGGCGGAATCTGGTCGATCTGGCGACCGCGTTGTTCGGTCGGACCCCGGTTGTATGGGGCCGCTACTTCACCAGCGCCGTAACGACCGGCACCATTGAGTACCGCCACCTCGAGGAGAACCAGCTTCTGCGCGCCAACGGCGTTCGCGTGTTGCCGATCGCGCGCCAGACCCTGCGGGTCAACGGCTCGGCAGCCGACGGCAACGCCGACGCCAAGGCCAACGTCGAAGACCTGATCCTGACCTTTGGGACCGATTACCTCGCCGAGCAGGGCGGCCAGTTTTTGATGTTTCTCGACGTCGAGGGGGCGCCGTCCTTGTCGGCCGCTTATTACGAGGGCTGGGCGAACGAATTGACCGCGCGCAGCCAAAGCTTTTCGGGTGGCCGAGTGACCGTGCTGCCGTGCGTCTACGCCACCTTTGCCGATCATGCGACGTGGCAGGCGGTTGCCGCCTCGACCGCGGCCGGGGTCGCGTTCCACGGCGCCTGGATCGCGCGGTGGCTGACCACCGGCTGCAAGGATTTTTCTGTCCCGGCATTGGACTTTGACGACCGCACGGTGCGCCCGACGTCGCTGCCCGCGGCGTTCGAGATTCTGCTTTGGCAATATTCGAACAATTGCCACGGGGGCGCCGGCTTCGACTGCACCCAGACCAACCCCGCCATCGACCTCGAACAGGACCTGCTCGGGAAGTGCGTGCTGCCGCCACCGGCCCCGATCGCCTGACGCCTCAAACACCCTAGCCCATGCCAAGGCGGGCGGAAGCGAGCCGGGCCCCTTCGGCCAACGACTTGAACTTGGCCCAGACCACGTCCTCGGCGACGCGGCCCATACCGGCCGAGGTGTCAAAGCCGCAATCGGTCCCGGCAATCACACGGTGCGGGTCGCCGACGACCGCCGCCACCCGCTCGATGCGGTCGGCGACGGCTTCGGGATGCTCGACAAAGTTGGTCAGGCTGTCGATGACGCCGGCTACGAGGATCTGGTCCGGGGCGAGCGGCAGCTTTTCGAAGACCTTGTACTCATGCGCGTGGCGGGGGTTGGCGAACGGCAGGAAAAACGCGCCGACCCTGGCCCGCTGCAGGACCGGCAGGATGTCGGCGAGCGGCACGTCGGCGTCGTGCGGCCCCTCGTAATTGCCCCAGCAGACATGGAGCCGCACCTTGTCGCGCGGAATGTTCACGAGGGCCGCGTTGATCGTCGCGACCACCCGCTCGACAAAGCCCAGGAAGTCGGACAAGGGCCGGTCCTGATAGGAGAGGTGCCGCTCGAGCGCCAAATCGGGGCAGTCGAGCTGCAACAGAAACCCGGCGTCGACGATCGCCTCGTATTCCTCGCGCAGGGCCGCGCCGAGATCGTCGAGATAGGCCTCCTCGGTCGGGTAATGCTCGTTTTTCATCGCCCCGGCGATGATGCCGGGCGAGGGTGCGGTCACAAACGACTCGACGAACCGGGTCCCGGTGTCGGCGAGCGCGGCGCGGAAATCGGCGATCTCGGCCTCGACCGCGTCGCGGCCGAGATAGCGCACCGCGCTGATCGCCTTTGGCGGGCCCATGTTGCTGACCGCCGCGCGAGAGGCGAGCTGCTCCTCCATGATCCGCCGAAACACCGGGTAGCGCAGCGCGTCGGCGCGGGTGCGGCGCTGCCACGACCCGCCAAAACCGCTCATCCTGTGGCGGATGTGCAGGAAAAAGCCCTCGCGCTGCTGCTCGCCGTTGTTGCCGACGTCGACGCCCGACTCGGCCTGTTTCTGGACGATCCAGCGCAGCGCCGCTTTTCCCAAGCGATCGAATTCGGCGGGGTCGACCGATTCGCCGCGCGCGCGGCGAATGTGCAGCCGGGTCAGCTCCGGTGGGCGCGGCAGGCTGCCGGTGTGGGTCGTCAGGATCCGCTCTTCGCTGCGGCGCATGGTCGCTCCTTCCCCCAGAAATCCATTGGTTTGCGAACTCTAGCGGGAAACCGGCGGCGTCGCATCCGGCGCGATCGCGAAACAATTGCTTGCCAGCGGCATGCCCGTCCCGTAGCTTCCGGCCTTCGGCGCAACAAACTGAAAGGAGGTGATCCTGTGTCTAGCCATAAACCGCGGTCGTCCGCTGCCGTGACCAGGATCCTCGCTTCGGTGGAGATCCGTGCCTGATTGAAGGCGACGGTTTGCGGCCGCGAGGCCGCCGGTATTCGGCGGAAGGGCCGTCCCACGGGGCGGCCCTTCTTTTTTGGTTTCTGCCAAATTGCAATCGGGACGGCCACCCGCCGCCGTTGCGCGCTTGGCCATCCGCGGCTTAGGGCATAAAACGAGGGCCGAGGCCGGTTTCCCGACGCGAGGAGTGATGCCATGCCCGACACGATGACGACGAACTCGCCGATCATCGCCGCCTACCGCGCCGCGACGCCGGGGTCGGCAGCGGCGGCGGCAAAGGCGCACAACCTGTTCCCGAGCGGCATCACGCATGATTCGCGCTATATCGAGCCCTACGGCGTCTACATCACGCGCGCCAAGGGGCCGCGCAAATGGGATGTCGACGGCAACGAGTACGTCGACTACTTCGGCGGCCACGGCGCATTGCTGCTCGGCCATTCGCACCCCAAAGTCGTCGCGGCGGTGCACGAGCAGATCGAGCGCGGGACCCATTACGGCGCCAGCCACGAGACCGAGATCGCGTGGGCCGAGTGGGTGCTGAGGCTGGTGCCCTCGGCCGAGCGGGTGCGGTTCACCTCGTCGGGCACCGAGGCGACGTTGATGGCGGTGCGGCTCGCCCGCGCGTTTACCGGCCGGTCGAAGATCATCCGCTTCAAGCATCATTTCCACGGCTGGCACGACCACATGACCTCGGGCTTTGCCAACCATTTCGACGGCAGCCCGACGACCGGGGTGTTGCCCGGCGTGGCCGGCAATGTTCTTCTCGCCGAGCAGAACGACGCGGACGGGCTTGCCCGCCTGTTGGAAAGCCATGACGACGTGGCCGCGGCGATCCTCGAGCCCACCGGCGCGCATGGCGCACGATTGCCGATCGACCCGCGATTCCTGCGCGCGCTGCGCGAACTGACCCGTCAGCACGGCGTGTTGCTGATCTTTGACGAGGTGGTAACCGGGTTTCGCGTGGCCCCCGGCGGGGCGCAGGCAGAATATGGCGTCACCCCCGATTTGACAACCTTGGCCAAGATCCTGTCGGGCGGTTTACCCGGTGGTGCGGTCGCCGGGCGCAAGGACATCCTCGACCTCCTCGACTTTCAGGTGACCAAGGCCGCCGACCGCGAAAAGATCGCCCACCCCGGCACCTTCAACGCCAACCCGTTGTCGGCGGCGGCCGGGACGGCGGCCTTGGAGATTGTCGGCACGACCGACGCCTGCGCCCGCGCCAACCGCTACGGCGAGAGCTTGCGCCGCCGTATCAACGAAGTCTTCGAGGAGGAGCGCCTGCCGTGGGCGGCCTACGGCACGTTTTCGATGCTGCACATCTTCACCAACCCCGACCGCGTTGCGATCACCCCCACCCGCTTCGACCCGCACCAGCAATCGACCGCGAGCCTGACCGGCAACCGGCAGGCCGACATCGTCCACAAGTTGCGGCTCGCGATGATGACGAACGGGGTCGATTTCAGCGCCAGCCCGGGTGGGCTCGTCTCGGCCACCCATGGCGAGCCCGAGCTTGAGGACACGGTCGCCGCGTTGCGCAAGACGGTGCGGATGCTGAAGCAGGAAGGCGAAATCTAAGTCGCCGCGCCGGCGCCGGTCGCGGTCGCCCACTTCACCCGCAACGCTCTTTTCTTTTCACAACGGTGTGGCGAGCAGGGTCGGCACCGCGAACGTGTCGAGCAGGATGAGCTTGTCGCGGATCTTGAGGCCGCCGCCCGCCAACTCGAGGCGGTCGCGGTAGAGGCCGGTGGCGAACAGCCGGGTTTCACCCTCCTGGTCGGTCTGGTAGACCGCAAACGGCGCCTCGACCGCGAGCCCGTCGGCACCGGAAAGCCGCGGCAGCCCGATCAGGTGGCGGTCGTTGTGGATGTTGTATTTGTTCGCCTCGCGCAGCGCCATGATGCGGTCTTCGAGCATCGCGCGGCTCTCGCAGTGGATCAGCCCGACCGGCAGCCCCTGCTGCCAGTTTTCGCGCGGCACGACATTGTAGCTGCACTCGCCGGCGAACAGCCCGAGCCAGTCGTCATAGTTGGCGGCGTCGAGCAGCGCGCCGTATTCGGCCAAGACATCATGAATCGCGAAGCGGTCGGCGCTCATCGCACCGCGCCCGTTGGCTCGATCCCGAGCAACTCGGCGTAGTACGACCAGAAGCCGCGCAACGGCACGTCGGTGACGCGGTAGTCGCGGTCGGAAATGACGCCGGCACCGCCAAGCTCGATGACCGAGGTCCGCTCCGGCTCGGGCCTGGTCGCGCGATGGGCGATCTCGATCGCCTCGCCGTCCTCCATCGAGACGAGACCGGCCGGCCCCACCAGATTGGCCTGGCGCAGGCGATGACGGGTCATCTCCGGCGGGTCGTCGGCGTAGCCGAGCATCGTCTGAAACACTTCGAGCTCGTCGATCCCGCGCGGCCGGATCTGGCGGACCGCGAGGCTGTTCGAAATCTGGACAAAGACCGAGGAGGGGAACACCGAGGTCACGGCGAGGTTCAGGCTATCGTCGCGCTCGCGGCGAAAGGTGACGAGATCCGGCTCTTGCAACGACAGGTAGTCGTTGCGGATACGGGCGCCGGAATAAGCCTGGTGCGCGAAGTCGGCATCATCGCTGTCGGCCTCGGCCCAGGTGATGTTGTGGCGGTGGCGGGCGTCCATCGTGACCCCGCCCTTCTGCGTCGAGCGGTCTAAGCCAAAGGTCAGCAGAAACTCGTGCAACAGGCTTGCATGGTAATTGTCGCGTGTGTTCTCGGCGTACAGCTTCCAGTTGGCATGGATGCGCTGGCGGTTGTAGCCGAGCACCCGGACCGGGCGAGCCAGCAAGCGCTCGATCTGCGCACGGACCGCGGGCCCGAGAAAATCGGCGAGCGGCTCGGCGTCGTCGGCGAGAGTCCCGAACAAAGCACCGCCGACATTGCCGACCCGCAACGGGCGCAGGCCGTGCGCCCCCATGTCAAAGCCGGCGTCAAGCCCGCCCTTGCCGCGGATGCCGCGGCGGAACGGGATCGCGTTGAGGCGCCCGTCAAGCCCGTAGCACCACTGGTGGTAGATGCAAATGTGCTCCTTGGAATTGCCGGCGAGCTCGCGCCGGACGACGGCGCCGCGGTGGGCGCAGCGGTTGACAAAGGCGTGGACGGCGCCGTTTTCGTCCCGGTTGTAGACGACCGGGGTCTCGCCGACCCAGGTCGCGCGGAAATCACCGGGGTTCGGGATCTCGGCATCGAGGCCGAGGTAATTCCACACCGGCCCCTGAAAGATCCGCTGCTGCTCGCGCTCGTAAGTGTCGGCGTCGTGGTAGAGGCGATACGGCACCCGGCTGTAGTCGAGCGCCGGCCAGATCTTGTCGGTCACCATGGTCGTCATCGTCCGCCACCAAAGAGCTGCGCGCGACAACCGTAATTTATCCCGCGCGCTTCGACAATCGTGCGCCGGGGGGGCCCAGAGCGGCGCAGCGACTGCCTCGCGGGGGTTGGCACGGCGGCGACAAATACGCTTGTCCGGTACCGGCGAACTCGGCATCGTCGCTCGCGCGGAACGTTTGGGGAGGGTGTAAATGGGCCGCAACCCGCGGGCAACCGTTGCGGGCACCGCCGGCCCAAGGATGCCGAGGGCGCCCTTTCGGGCCCTTGTCGTCGGCCGGGGTCTCGTCGCGGCGGTGCCGGCGCTGCTCGCTGCCGCCCCGGTTTGGGCGCAAGCGCCAGCGTCTCCGGACGGGGCCAGTCACGCGACCGTGGCGGCATGCACACTCGCCCCGGGACCCGACACCTTGTGGTCGCTCGCCCAGTGCTGCGCCAAAGACCTGACCAGCAACCCCGGCTGTCTCTATTACAGCAAGGCGAACGAATTTGTCGTCGTCAAGGACCATGCCGCGGCCAAGCCCGTCGCCTATCTGATCATTCCGTCGGTCAAGGTGACCGGGGTTGAGGACAACCAGGTCTTCGCCGAGCCGGTCGTCGACTTCTGGCAGTACGGGTGGCAGGAGGCGCAGCATTACCTGCAGAAGCCGTCGGCCGGCTTGGGGCTGGCGATCAACTCGGCGCCGGGACGCGACCAGGACCAGCTCCACATTCATATCTCGTGCGTGCTGCCCGCGGTGGCCCAAACCCTCGCCCAAAACGACGCCAAGATCGGCTCCGACCCGGCCAAGGCTGTGACGCTGCCGCTCGGCCCCCACAATAATGCCTATGAGGTGGTAAAGGTCACGGCACTCCGCGACAAGAACAGCCCGTTCAACCTGGTCGCGGCCATTCCGCACGCCAAAGACCATATGGGCGACCAGAGCATCGCGGTGATCGGGTCAAGGACAGCCGGCGTCTATTACGTGCTCGACACCTACTATGTAAAGGGCGCCAACCGAGGCTCGGCGGAGGAACTGCTCGACCAGGCCTGCCAAGGCTGACGAGCGTGAGAAGGTATTGTACAATTTGAGACCTGGTCGTTCCGGGATGCCTCTTGGCAGGCGCGGAACCTATGAAAACGGTGCCTTGCCGGTATTCCCCAAGGCCGTGTGCATGGGTTCCGGGTTCGCGGGCAAGGCCCGCGCCCCGGAATGACATCCCTGGGATTCTTCGCATGCTCTGACGCGGGCGCCGGCAAAAATCGTCAGCGCACCCTCCTGGGGCGCCTCAGCGCCGCGACCGCTTCGGCGGCCCGACTGACCGGCTGTCCCAGCAGATAGAGCCGCATGGTCAGCAACATCGCGACGACCGCCAGCCCCAAGGCAAGCCCCCACCACAGGCCAACCGGGCCGTAGCCGAGCGGAAAGGCCAGCACCCAGCCGCCGGCAAAGCCCGCACCCCAATAGCCGCAGATCGCGAGCAGCATCGGGACGAACGCGTCCTTATAGCCGCGCAATGCGCCGGCGGCGATCACCTGCACCCCGTCGAACACCTGGAACAGCGCCGCAATCATGACGAGGCGCCGCGCGATGTCGACGGTCTGCCGATTTGCCGGGTCCGCAAGATCCACATAAGCGCCGATGATCGCGCGCGGGAAGGCCGCGAGAACGATGGCCGCGCCGACCATGAACGCGGCGCCGAGAGCGAGCGCCAAAAAAGCCGCCTGGCGCGCCGCATACGGGCGGCCGGCGCCGAGCTGATAGGCGACCCGGACGGTGGCGGCCTGAGCGAGACCGAGCGGCACCATAAAGCTGATGCTGGCGCAGTTGATGACGATCTGGTGCGCCGCGAGTGCCGCCGCCCCAAACAGGCCCATCAAGATGCCGGCTGCCAGAAACACGCCGACCTCGATCCCGCGCATCGCGCCGATCGGCAACCCGAGACCGAGAATGTCGCGCATCGCTGTCCAGCTCGCGGCCACCGCACCGCGCAACATGTGCAGGCTCGCCACTCGCGGCATACCGCGTGTGAGGAATGCCAGACCGGCCAGCACCAGCCACTGGTTGACCGAGCTCGCATAGCCGGAGCCGGCGACGCCGAGCGCCGGCATGCCGAGATGTCCGAAAATCAGCGACCAGTTCAGCGCCGCGTTGCTCGCGACGCCGACGACCAGCACCGCCATGACCGGCCGCGTGTAGGACAGTGCCGCGAGCACGCTGCGCAATGCCGCAAAGCAGAGAAAGGCCGGCCCGCCCCATGCCAATGCCCGCAAATAGCCGCCGATCTCGCCGGCGAGCGCCGGGTCGTAGCCGAGCGCCCGCAATGGGCGGTCGAGGCTCGCCAATGCCGCGGCAAAGGGCAGTGCCAACAACCCCGCCAAGACCAGCCCGGCGCCGGCAATCCGACCCGCGGCGGCGCGGTCCTCGGCGCCGAGCGCATGGGCGACCAGCGGCGCCACCGCAAAGAGGATGCCCTGAAGCACGACGCCGCCGGCAAAGTACAGCATTCCGCCGAGACCGGCCGCGGCAAGGGGTGCCGAGCCGAGCCGCCCGACCATCACGGTGTTGGTGACCCCCATCGCGATCTGCGCGAGATTGGCCGCCGCGAGCGGTGCCGCAAGCGCCAGGGTCGCGCGCAGCTCGGGGCGGACGCCAACGCGCCCGACAGCGCGGCTCTCCCGGTCGGCTAGAGTTGCCGGTTTCATCGGCTCTGCGGTCTCCTCTTGGCGCCACCCTTGCCCAAGCGAGACCCGTCGCAAAAGAAAGGGCCCCGGCCGGCATCGGCGGGGCCCGTGTTGTCGCGTGTCAGTCGTCGTTCAGCGCACGCGCATACCCCCGGACCCCACGGCAACGCCGCGCGAGGCGGCGATCGTCATCAGGTCTCGATATGCGCAAGTCATAGGCAACTTTTAGAGCAGGTGCGGCCCGGCGTCAACCAGCGGTGCGCGGCCGAGCGAGAAAAGGCCGCGCGGCCCGGCATTCGCGTGTGTGGACAAAGCCAATGGGACGAAAAAAGCTCAATCGACGGTGTGCGCACGAGACGCGCCGGCCAAACGGCGCTCCTTAAGATGTATTGGTGTCAGATGCGCTGTCATTCCGGGGCGCGGGCGCCGCCCGCGAGCCCGGAACCTATGAACATCAGTGTTTCAAAATACTTGCGACGGCGGTGTGCATGGGTTCCCGGGCCCGGTCCTTTGGGCCGTCCCGGAATGACCGTTTTTGCGGGGCAATTCCGCTCGTTTAGCGGGGGCGAGGTCGACGCAATGGAGCTCGGCTATTGCTGGTCCTCTGGCGCGGCCGCCTCTTTCTCTTCGTCCCCACGACAGCGGCGCTTGCGGGCATGACGGGCGACTGAGCGCGCGGTGCCAATCGTCAAATTCGCGCCGCTAGGTCGAGGCCTGGCCGAGGAGCGCGGTGGCGGCATAGGCGAAGGCTGCGGTCAGCCGAGTGTCCTGCAACAGGCCGCCCGGCGTGCAATCGAACATTTCGCAGATCGCGGCGAGGTCGGCGAAATGGATGTGGCGGGCGCCGGTCTCGATGCGGTGATAGGTGAGCCGCGGCATCCCCAGCAAACGCGCAGCGGCGTCCTGGGTCAGGCCCAGGGCGCGGCGCCGCCGGCGCAAGGCCGTGCGGATTTGGGATTGCGGGTCGTCGTTGCGCCATGGCGCGCTCGCCTCGGGTCGCGCGCCGAACAACCGGGTGCTGAGCGCCGCGGCGGAGCGCGCGGATTTCGAGCGGTATCCCGTCACGTGCCGCTGTCGCGAAATCGCCATGTTGCTCTCTCCGTTTGGCTGGACCCGCCGCGGCGGCCACGAACAAAATGTAGACCCAAACCAGCAATAATGTCAATACAGAAAATATCGATATCTCAATAGGAGAGGTGTCGTCAACCTTGACGGTTGGAGGCGGGCGGGCAGACCATGCGGCCGCCGGCAACCGACAAGCGCGGCGAGGTGGGAGCGCGAAATGGATTTTTCGCTGTCGGCGGACCTGATCGAGCTGAAGGAGCGCACCGAACGGCTCGTCAGGGACGCGGTCATCCCGTACGAGGCCGACCGGCGCCAGACCGCTCACGGCCCCGCACCGGAATTGCGCCGCGAGCTTGTCGGGCTCGGGCGCCGCGCCGGCCTCTTGTCGCCGCATGTCGGGCGCGAATGGGGCGGGCTCGGGCTCGATTATCGCGCCCAGGCGGTGGTGTTCGAGGCGGCCGGCTATTCGCCGCTCGGGCCGGTGGCGCTCAACTGCTTTGCCCCCGACGAGGCCAACATGCACCTCCTTGAAGAGGTCGCCGAGCCGCACCAAAAGGAGCGTTGGCTCAAACCGTTGGCGGCGGGCGACATCCGCTCGTGCTTTATGATGACCGAGCCCGCGCCGGGCGCGGGGTCGGACCCGTCGATGCTGAAAACCACCGCACGGCGCGCCGCCGACGGCAACCAGGGCGAGTTTGTCATCGACGGCGAGAAATGGCTGATCACCGGCGCCGTCGGTGCGCAATTCGCAATCATCATGGCGAAAACCGACAGCGACGACGGCGGCCCGGCCGGCGCCACGATGTTCCTGGCGCCGATGGACGCACCGGGGATCACGATCGAGCGGGTGCTCGACACGCTCGACCAGTACATGTCGGGCGGCCATGCGGTGATCCGGCTCGACGGGCTGCGGGTGCCGGAGAGCGCGGTGCTAGGGCGGGTCGGCGAGGGCTTCCGCTATGCTCAGGTGCGGTTGGCGCCGGCGCGGCTGACGCACTGCATGCGCTGGCTCGGGGCCGCCCGCCGCGCCCACGACATCGCCGCCGACCACGCCCGCCGCCGCACCGCCTTCGGCAAGCCGCTCGGCGAGCACGAGGGTGTGGGCTTTATGCTCGCCGACAACGAGATGGATTTGCACGCGAGCCGCCTCGTCATCTGGCACACCGCCTGGCTGTTGGACCAGGGCCGGCGCGCCGGCCACGAATCGAGCATGGCCAAGGTCGTCTGCTCGGAGGCGATCTGGCGCGTCGTCGACCGCAGCATGCAGATCCTGGGCGGTCTCGGGATCACCGACGACACGATCGTCGCGCGGTTGTTTCGCGAGGTCCGCCCGTTCCGCATCTATGACGGCCCGTCCGAAGTTCACCGCTGGTCGATCGCCCGCCGCATCCTGCGCGGCGTCGGCGGTTGAAGCCGGGCCGGGCGCGGCCGGGCCGGGCCGGGCCGCGCCAACGAAGGTTGTCGTTCGCCGCCCGACGCGGTTAGGTTGCTTTTAAGGCTTCCGGTAGTAGGAGAAACACATGGACGGCACCGCGCAGCTGATCGAGGCCGATCGGCGCTACCTCGTTCATCCGCTGCACCATCCCGACGACCACAAGGAGCCGCTGGTCGTCACCGAGGGCAGGGGTGCAATGCTGTACGACGCCAACGGCCGCGAATACATCGACAGCCTGTCGGGGCTGTGGAACGTCAATGTCGGGCACGGCCGCGGCGAGTTGGCCGACGCCGCGGCGGCGCAGATGCGGCGCATCGCCTTTGCCTCGGCCTATATCGGCGCCACCAACGAGCCGGCGGTGCGGCTCAGCGAAAAGATCGTGCGCCACGCCTACCCGAATTCGGCCGCGGTTTATTTCACGACGGCCGGCGCCGAATCCAATGAATCGGCATTCAAGTTCGCGCGCTATTACTGGAAGGTCAAAGACCAGCCCAACAAGATCAAGATCATCTCGCGCACCCACGCCTATCACGGGGTGACGATGGCGGCGATGAGCGCCACCGGCATGGCGGCCTACCACAAGATGTTCGGGCCGCTCGTCCCGGGCTTCATCCAGGTGGCCGCCCCCTACGCCTACCGCTGGGCGGGAAACCAGGAGCCGGGCGTGGGTGCCGCCGAGGCGGTCGAAAAGGCGATCCTCGCCGAGGGGCCGGACACCGTCGCCGCGGTCATCGCCGAGCCGGTTCAGGGTGCGGGCGGGGTCATCGTGCCGCCGCCCTCGTATTTTCCGGCATTGCGCGAAATCTGCGACCGCCACGACGTATTGCTGATCACCGACGAGGTCATCACCGGCTTTGGCCGCACCGGCCGCTGGTTCGCGCTCGGCCATTGGGGCGTCGAGCCCGATCTCGTCTCGTTCGCCAAGGGGGTGACGAGCGGCTACCTGCCGCTGGGTGGTGTGATCGCCTCAAAGCAGGTGCACGAGGCGATCGAGAGCGCCCCCGCCGACCGCAAATTCATGCACGCCGCGACCTATTCGGGTCATCCGGTGTGCTGTGCCGTCGGCCTGCGCAATGTCGAGATTATCGAAGAGGAGGGGCTGGTCGAGCGCGCCGCGGTTGTCGGCAAGCGCCTGTTGGCGGGGCTCGAAAGCCTGCGCGACTTGCCTGTTGTCGGCGATGTCCGCGGGCTCGGCATGATGGCCGGGGTCGAGCTGGTCAAGGACCGCACCACCAAGGCGCCGGCGCTCGGCCTGGGCGGGCGGATTACCAAGGAGGCGATGGCGCGCGGGCTGTTGCCGCGTCTGCGCGCCGGCAGCGCCGACCCGGCAATCGGCGACACGATCTGCCTCGCCCCGCCGCTGATGACCCCCGAGGCGACCATCGACCGGATCCCCGAAATCCTGCGCGAGGTCATCATCGCCGCGACGACATGAGTGCACCGGCTCACGCTTGCGGTGGGGAGCGCTGGGATTATATTTTGATATAACTTTTGGTGAGCTCCCATGCATGTCACACATTTACGCAAGGTTGGCGGCTCGATCATGGTGGCGCTCCCGCCAGCGCTGCTCGACATGCTGGACCTGCGCGCTGGAGCAACGGTCGGGGTTGCGGTCGAGGACAATCGCCTGGTCGTCGTGCCAAGCACCCGGCCGCATTACACGTTGGAAGAGTTGCTTGCCCAATGCGATCCGTCCGCCGAGCCGACGCAAGGGGATCGCGAATGGCTCGACGGCAAACTGGTAGGGGATGAGCTGCTCTGATGGAGCGAGGCGACATTTACCTCGTCTCGCTCGACCCCACGCAAGGCCACGAGCAGCAGGGGCGGGGGCCGGTGCTCGTCGTCTCACCGGGTCCTTTCAATCGGCTGACCAAGGTGCCGATCGTTCTTCCGATCACGACGGGCGGCAATTTCGCCCGCACCGCCGGATTTGCCGTATCGCTGGCGGAGGCCGGCATGCGGACGACGGGTATTGTTCGTTGCGATCAGCCGTGGGCGCTCGACCTCGGTGCTCGTGACGCACGAAAGCTGGAAGCCGTGCCCGCATCGATCATGGATGAGGTTCTGGCCAGGCTCGCGCCTCTTTTCGAGTAAAGCGGGGTCGTCCCGAGGATTGTTTTCCGACCCTTCGCCGCCCAAAAAATCGGCCCCGTCCCTTTTCCTCACGGATTACAAGCCGAACGGCAACTCAGTCTTGCTTTGTGGCGAGAGGGGCTGCTTCACATGAAACTCGACACCCCGGAGGCGCCTTCTTACATTCCGGGCCGATGAGCGGGGTTTCGCGGAGTTATGACGTCGTCGTGGTCGGCGGCGGGCATGCCGGGTGCGAGGCGGCGGCGGCCGCGGCGCGGGTCGGGGCGCGTACCTTGCTACTGACCCATAAGCGCGCGACGATCGGCGAGATGTCGTGCAACCCGGCGATCGGCGGGCTCGGCAAGGGGCACCTCGTGCGCGAGATCGACGCGCTCGACGGCGTCATGGGCCGTGCCATCGACCATGCCGGCATCCAGTTCCGCATCCTAAACCGCAGCAAGGGGCCGGCGGTGCGTGGCCCGCGCGCCCAGGCCGACCGCAAGCTCTATCGCCGCGCGGTCGCCGACCTGCTTGCGGAAACGCCGAACCTCCACATCGCCGAGGCGGCGGCGGAAGACCTGCTGCTCGACGCGGCGGGCCGTATTGCCGGTGTGGTGTCGGCAACCGGCGACGAGATAACCGCCGGGCGCGTCGTGCTGACGACCGGCACCTTCCTCAACGGCTTGATCCACATCGGCGAGGAGAAGATCCCGGCGGGCCGGGTCGGCGAGGCGCCGTCGCGCGGGTTGGCGCGGACCCTGGGGCGCGCCGGGTTCGCGCTCGGGCGGCTCAAGACCGGAACCCCGCCGCGGCTCGACGGGACGACGATCGACTGGGCCGGGCTCGACATGCAGCCGGGCGACGACCCGCCGCCGCCGTTTTCGTTTCTGACTGACCGGATCACGGCGCCGCAAATCGCCTGCCACATCACGACGACGACCCCGGCGACCCATGCCGTGATCCGCGCAAATCTGCATCGCTCGCCGATGTATTCGGGCGACATCACCGGGATCGGGCCGCGCTACTGCCCGTCGATCGAGGACAAGGTCGTGCGTTTCGCCGAGCGCGAGCGCCACCAGATTTTTCTGGAGCCCGAAGGGCTCGACGACGACACGGTGTACCCGAACGGCATCTCGACCTCGTTGCCGCGCGACGCGCAGATCGCGATGCTGCGCACGATCCCCGGTCTCGAGCACGCCGCGATGCGCCGCCCTGGCTATGCGATCGAATACGATTTTGTCGACCCGCGTGAGCTTTACCCGAGCCTCGAAACCCGCCGCGTCCCCGGCCTCTATTTCGCGGGCCAGATCAACGGCACGACCGGCTACGAGGAGGCGGCGGCGCAGGGTCTTGTCGCCGGGCTCAACGCAGCGCTGGCCGCGTCGGGGGCCGAGCCATTGCTGCTCGACCGCGCCGACGCCTATATCGGCGTCTTGATCGACGACCTGGTGACCCGCGGCGCCTCCGAGCCCTACCGCATGTTCACGTCGCGCGCCGAGTACCGCCTGACCCTGCGCGCCGACAACGCCGACCAGCGGCTGACCCCGGTCGGGGTTCGGCTCGGCTGCGTCGGGAGGGAACGCGCCGAGCGGTTCGCGGCCAAGGCCGAGGGGCTGGCCGGCGCTCGCGCCCGGCTTGCCGCTTTGCGGATGACGCCGCCGGCGCTGAGGCGCCACGGGATCGCGGTCAACGAGGACGGCATTGCCCGCAATGCCGCGGAACTGCTCGCCTTCCCCGGCATAGACTTGCCGCGGCTTGCGGGAATCTGGCCGGAGCTGGGCTCGCTCGCGCCAGAGATCGGCGAGCAGGTCGAGATCGACGCGCGTTACGCGGGCTATCTCGAACGCCAGGAGCGCGACATCGCCGCATTCCGCCGCGACGAGGCATTGCTGCTGCCTGACGGCCTCGACTACGCCGCGGTCGGCAGCCTGTCGCGCGAGATCTGCGAAAAGCTCGCCGCCGCCCGCCCGGCAACGCTAGGTGCCGCCGCGCGCATGTCCGGCGTGACCCCGGCAGCGCTCGTCGCATTGTTGAAACACGTCAAGCGGCGCTCATCCGCGGCGGCGTTACCCTCACCCACCCAGCCCTCGCGGGCAGGGTCCCCCCTCTCCCGCAATGCGGGAGAGGGGGCCGGGCGGAGCGAGGCGGGTGAGGGTGCCGCGGCCTGAGCCGGCCATTAATGCGCGGGGCTTTGCCGAAATCTTTCCGGTTTCACGTGAAACACTGGCGCGACTCGAGGCCTATGCCGAGCTGCTGACCCGCTGGTCGGCGCGCATCAACCTTGTCGGCCGCGACACGCTCGCCGATCTGTGGCGCCGCCACATGCTCGATTCGGCGCAGCTGCGCCCGCTCGTCCCCGATTATGCACGCAGCCTGCTCGACCTCGGCAGCGGCGCCGGGTTTCCCGGGCTCGTGCTGGCGATCCTCGGGGTGCCCGGGGTCGAGCTCGTCGAGGCCGATTCGCGCAAGTCCGCCTTTCTGCGCGAGGCGGCGCGCATCACCGAGGCGGCCGTGGCGATCGCCCCGTGCCGCATCGCGGCGCTGTCGCCGCACCCGGTCGACGTCGTGACGGCGCGGGCGTTGGCGCCGCTCGACCGGCTCCTCGACCTGGCATGCCCGTTCATCGCGGACACGACCCTGTGCTTGTTTCCGAAAGGCGAGCGGGCGGCGCAGGAATTGACCCTCGCGCGCAAACGCTGGACAATGTCGGTGTCGATGCACGACAGCATCGCCGATCCGCGGGGGGTCGTTCTGCGTTTGCACAAGGTCGTTCGTGAGCCTCACGAGTGCTGAGGCTCATCCCGACTTGCGCCCGGTCACGCACCGCGCGCGCATCGTCGCGGTAGCCAACCAGAAGGGCGGCGTCGGCAAGACCACGACCGCGATCAACCTGGCGACGGCGTTGGCCGCCGCCGGCCGCCGCGCGCTCGTCATCGACCTCGACCCGCAAGGGAATGCCAGCACCGGGCTCGGCATCGAGCACAGCCGGCGCCTGCGGACGAGCTTTGAGCTGATCCTCGGCGAGGCTGAGCTGGCTGACGCAGTGCTGTCGACCGAGGTTCCGGGCCTGTCGATCGTCCCGGCGTCGCAGGATCTGAGCGGTGCCGAGATCGAGCTCATGACCCGCGAGCGCCGCGAGTTTCTGCTGAGCCGGGCGGTGCGCAGCCGGGTGCGCGACTGGGACGAGGTGCTGATCGACTGCCCGCCGTCGCTCAATTTGCTGACCGTCAACGCCCTCGTCGCTGCCGACGCGGTGGTGGTGCCGATGCAATGCGAATTTTACGCGCTCGAAGGGCTGAGCCAACTGATGCGCACAATCGAGCGGGTGCAGCGCGCGCTGAACCCGCGGCTCGAGCTGTTGGGGGTCGTCCTGACGATGTATGACGCGCGCAACAACCTCAGCGACTCGGTCGCGCTCGACGTGCGCGGCCATTTCGGCGCCAAGGTGTTCGACACGGTCATCCCGCGCAATGTGCGGGTGTCGGAGGCGCCGTCGCACGGCAAGCCGGTGCTGATCTACGATCACCGCTGCGCCGGCGCGCAGGCCTATATCCAGCTTGCCGCCGAGCTCCTGCGCCGCGACCGCCCGGAGGCGGCGCCCAAATGAGCGAGCGCGCAAGGCGCCAACCGCTCGGCCGCGGCCTCGCGGCATTGTTCGGCGAGACCGACGGTGAGGCGGCGTTCGACGCGGCGAGCCAACGCCGGGTGCCGATCGAGCTGATTCGGCCGAGCGGTTTGCAGCCGCGCCGCCGGTTTGACGAGAGCGAGCTCGACGCGCTGGCGCAGTCGATCCGCGAAAAGGGCGTGCTGCAGCCGCTGCTGGTGCGCCCGGTCGCCGACGCGGAGGCGGCGTTCGAATTGGTCGCCGGCGAGCGCCGCTGGCGCGCCGCGCAGCGTGTCGGGGTGCACGAGGTCCCGGTCATCGTGCGCGCGCTTTCCGACAACGAGGCGCTCGAAATAGCACTCGTCGAAAATTTGCAGCGCGAGGAGTTGTCGGCGCTCGAAGAGGCCGAGGCCTATAAGCGGCTCGTGACCGAATTCGGCCGCACCCAGGCGAGCCTTGCCGAGGCGGTCGGCAAGAGCCGCAGCCACGTCGCCAACACCTTGCGGCTGCTGGCGCTGCCGGCGGCCGTGCGCCATCGGCTCGACGAGGGTGAATTGTCGGCGGGGCATGCACGCGCACTGCTCGCCGCGGCCGAGCCAGCCGCTCTCGCCGAAGAGGTCGTGCGCCGCGGGCTTAACGTGCGCGCCACCGAGCGCTTGGTGCAGCGCCGCGCGCAACTGCCCTCGCCGCCGCGTCGGCCCGTTCGCGACGCCGACGGCGCGGCATTGGAGCGCGATCTTAGCGCGCGGCTTGGGCTGCGCGTGACGTTGGTGGCGAGAGCGCGCGGCGGCGCGCTGACCCTACACTACCAGAATCTCGACCAGCTCGACCGGGTGCTGCGGCTGTTGCGCGCGGGCTGAGCCGCCGGGCTAGCCGGCGAGCCCGTTCAGCGCCGTAGCAAGCAAGCGTGGGTCGAACATGGCGGTGACGCCGACTGTCATGCGATGCTCGTCGGCCGCCGGACCCGCGCCCGCAAAATCGAGTGCCGGATCGGTCGTGTCGCTCGCCGCCAGCCACACCACGCGCCAGCCATCGGCGGCGAGCCTGCGTGCGCGGACGATCGCGGCGGATTGCGCGGCGGCGTCTTCATTCGCGGCCGGCACCCGCTCGACCCAAGCATTGCGCGGCACGCTGACGAGCACCGCCGGATCGATGTCGCTTTCATAAAAGACCACGTCAGCCGCGGCGAGCGCAGCCGGAGCCATGTTGCCGCGCAAAATGGCTGCGGCCGGCCGCATCGGGGCTCGGTCTGCGGCCAAGCAGCTCGGCGAGGAAAAACCCACAACGGTATCGAGCGGCATCGTCGAGCCCTCCATCGATGCGTCGGGTGCGTTGTACACCACCGACGTGCAGGTGGAGCATTTAAACATCCTAGCACGATGTCAATAGGTGATATTTAACATATATATACCGCTGTTACGAAACGCCTTGTTGCGGCGGCGGCCGCCTGCGCTAAGCTCGCGCCATTCGCCCATCGTCATCTCGGAGCACGGTTGTTGCAGATGCCCCAGTCTTTCCTGCCCCGACGCGAGCGCACGCGATGAGGCATGTCGCCCTCGCGGCCGCGCTGTTGCTGGCGACCGGCGCGTCCGCGGCGCCGCCGCAGAACGCCGACCCCGCCTTGGCGCCGTGGTTCCGCAGCCTGCTCCAGCCCGGGACGACGATCTCGTGCTGCTCGCTCGCCGATTGCCGGCCGACCGAATACCGGGTCAAGCTCGACCATTACGAGGCGCTGGTCGGCGGCGGCTGGGTCGCGGTGCCGCCCGACAAGATCCTGCAGCGCACCGACAACCCGACGGGTCACGCGATCGTGTGCTGGACCCCGCAGCGCGGCATCATGTGTTTTGTGCGCGCGACCGAGTCGTAGGCGCTGACCGGGTCGCGCCGGCGCCTGCTTTGTCGGTTAGGGAGAGCCGGGGGCGCCCGGCGTTTGCGGCGCCTGGCCGCCGCCGCGCAGACGACCGCGGCCCGGGACCCCGGTCGGCGGGGTTTGCGGCTCGTTGCCGGGGGAGGCGCCCGGCATCGGAGGCGGCTCGGCGCCGAGGATCGGGACGTTGGCCAGCTGTCGCGACTGGCCGGTATTGCCCAGTGCCGGGCGCACGAGCGCGTCAACCTGACGGTCCGTCAGCTGGACCTGGTAGTACAGCTGGTAGAATTCGCGCGCGACGGTTGCGAGGTCCTGCTGGTAGAGGTCGGGGTAGAACAGGCTCGACAGCCAGTACATCCCGATCGCGCGGTTGAGCCCCGGGGGATCGTCGATCCAGCCGAACGGGTCGGCTGGCGCTAGGTAGACTTTCTTGTTGCGCACCGCCGCGAGCCCGCGCCATCGCGGGCTGCGCTGCAACGCGTTGTAAAAGCTGCGCTGCTGCGCGATGACGATCTGCGGGTTCCAGGCGAAGACCTGTTCCGGCGTCACCCGCGCGACCCCGTCCCGCCCGAGCCCGCCGGCAACGTTGATGACGCCCGCCTGCTCGATGACGCTCGCCTCCACCGATCCCGGCAGAGCCGCCTCGAGGCCGTCCGGGCCGCGGCCGTAGTACACCAGCGGGCGATCGGTCGGCGAGGTGATCAGCAACTGCCCGCGCAGCGCTCCGATCGCGTGAAAGGCGTAGCTGGAGACGGCAAGGCCGCGGTCGCCGGCGCCGAGGATCGGGGTCAGCTCGCGGACCACTTGAGGCATCAGCTGTATGCTGTCGTCGAGCAGTATGTAGGGCGTGTGGGTCTGCTGCTGGATCCGGTCGGCGAGCGCCACGGTCGGCGGCGAGATCCTGCCGTAGCCGACGATCAGGTCGGGATGCAGCGCGATCACCTCGTCGGCGGTTGCCGTCGGATAAGGCCCGCCAAGCTGGCCGACGACCGGCAGGCGCGCGTATTTGCGCACCACCAGCGCGCGTTGCGCGCGCGACAGCGGCAATGGCCAGCCGACGAGCTTGTCGGGGACGAGCACGTAGACAAATACCGCCGAAGCGGGGCCGGCCGGCATGATCCGCGCGATCTGGTCGGGCAGCATGACCCGGCGCCCAGCCGAATCGGTGAACTCCGCCGCCGGCGCGGACGCCGCGGCGAGCAGCAGGGCGAGCACACCCGCGACCCGCAGGGCGAGCGATCTAAACGGCATCGGCTTCCTCGACAAGATCACGACCGGCGCCCGGCGACTATACCGGCGGTGCCCTTGCTGGCAAGCCTCGCCCGGCGCCGGTCTCGCGGACGATAGCGGCTTTCCCTGACCTGACGGGCGAGTAGACTGGCGCGCTCGCATTGCGGAGGGAAGGTCATGCTGGTCGACAAGATCGAGGCGATCCCGATCTCGGTGCCGCTGCGCAAGGTGTTTTCCGGCAGCGGCTATCGCGTCGACAGCCGCGCCACGGTGGTCACCCGCGTTCGCACCGCGGACGGCCTGGTCAGCGAAGTCTACAACGGCGACAACCGCGCCCATGGCGGGGCGATCGCGAAGATCGTCGAGGACGAGCTGGCGCCGCTGCTGATCGGCGAGGAAGCCGGCAACATCGAGCGGCTGTGGGCAAGGATGTTCCCGCTCGCCCACCCGAACCGCGACCGCAAGCTGGTCATGGAGGCGATCGCCTGTGTCGACACGGCGCTGTGGGACCTGCGCGGCAAAGCGCTCGGGGCAAACGTCGCGACCCTGCTCGGCGGGTTTTGCGACCGCCTGCCAATTATCGCGATTGCCGGGTATTACGAGGAAGGCAAGACCCCGGCCGATCTTGGCCGTGAGATGCAGTGGCTGCGCGACGCCGGAATGGCGGGCTGCAAGGTCAAGGTCGGCGGCCTTTCCGCCGAGGCCGACGCCGAGCGCGTCGCCGCCTGCCGGGCCGGCGCCGGACGCGACTTCATCCTCGCCGTCGACGCCAATCGCGGCTGGCCCACGCCCGAGGCGGTCAGGTTCGCACGCCTCGTCGAGCCCTACGACATCCGCTGGTTCGAGGAGCCGTGCCATTGGTATGACGACGCGGCCGGCATGGCCGAGGTCCGCCGCCGCACGACGATCCCGATCAATGCCGGGCAAAGCGAGATCAGCGCCCACGGCGTCCGCCGGCTGATCGCCGCGCAGGCGGTCGACCTCGTCAATTTTGACGCGTCGGAAGCCGGCGGCGTCACCGAATGGCGGCGGGCGGCGGCGATGTGCGCGATCCACGGCATCGAGATGGCGCATCACGAGGAGCCCCAGATCTCGGTGCAGCTGCTGTCGGCGGTGCCGCACGGGACCTATGTCGAGTGCTTCCCCGACCCCGAGCGCGACCCGCTGTGGGCGGGGATGATCCGCAACCGTCCGGCGATCAAGGACGGCTTTGTCGAGGTGCCGCGAGGGCCGGGGTTCGGGCTCGAGCTCGACTGGGACTTGATCGGCAAATATCGTCTCGACCGCTGACCGGCGCGGCGGCGGGCCGGTGCGCCTTCAACCCTATCGCTGGCGGTTTTCGGGAAGCTTTGTCGCGCACCTGTTCAAGGCGACGACGCAGCAGCACCACAAGACGCTGTTCCCGACGATCGCCCGGTTTGTGCCGCCGGCGGGCGTCGTCTTTGACTGCGGCGCCCATGCCGGGCAATACACCAAGCTGTTTGCGCGCGCCGCCGCTCGCGGCCGCGTCTATGCCTTCGAGCCCGGCAGCTACGCGCGCGCGATCCTGCGCTCGGTCGTGACTTTGCGCCGGCTCGCCAACGTCTCGGTGATGCCGCTGGCGCTCGGCGCGGCGTGCGGGGTCGAGACTTTGAGCGTGCCGGTCAAGGCCGGCGGCAGTTTTGGGTTCGGCCTGTCGCATCTCGGGCGCCCGATGGAGCGCTGGCCGGCCGTAGCACAGGAGCTGGTCGGCCTGACGACGCTCGACACGATCGCCGCGGCGCTCGATCTCGAGCGGCTCGACTTTGTCAAAGCCGACATCGAAGGCTGGGAATTGGCGCTGCTGCGCGGCGGCGAAGAAACCCTGCGGCGATTTCGTCCGGTGTTGCTGATCGAGCTGTTGAGCCAGCACCTCGCCCGCGCCGGGCACAGCATCGAGAACGCGTTCGCGTTTCTGACCGGGCTCGGCTATGCCGCCTTCGACCTCGGGCCGGGCGGCGAGCTGGTCCCAGTCGCGGGGCCGCGCAGCGGCGAATTCTGGTTTGTCCCGCAGGGCGACCCGCCGCCCGTCATCGGCTAAGCTCGCGTTTCCTGCGGTTCGTCCATGGCGGGCCCGAACGACTAGGGCGTCCTGACGTGTGGTGTTGACCTGCGCGGAAGCTTGAGCTTGCCTGGCGACGGAGTGATGCTCGCCGGGTGACAATCGTCGATCAACGGCAAATAGGACCAGTCAAATGCTTGACCTCGTGGTGGCGAATGGGCTCGCGGTTTTGCCCTCGGGGGCGGAGCCGGCGGATATCGGCGTTGCGGCGGGCAAGATCGCCGCGATCGGCGCGCCCGGCAGCCTCGCCGCGATCGGCGCCTCCCGAACGGTCGACGCCGGCGGACAAATCGTCATTCCCGGCGGGATCGACCCGCATGTCCACTGCCGCTGGCCGATCGTCGTGCCGGGCACGACCCAGCATCAGATGACCGAGGGTCCGGCGCGCGTCAGCGAGGCCGCGTTGCACGGCGGCACGACGACGATCATCGACTTTGCCCTGGTCGGCGACGGCGACAACGTGCAGCAGGCGATCGAGCGGCGGCAGAAGGAATGGGCCGGCGACTGCCATTGCGACTACGCCTTTCACACGATGGTCCAGGGAAAACTGCCGCCCGAGCTGCTGCCGCAATTGGCCGAGGCGATCGAGGCCGGCCACCCGTCCGTCAAGGTCTTTACAACCGACATCACCCCCAGCCGCCACGGCCGCATGGTCGATTTCGGCGACATCTGGGAGGTGCTGAAGGTGTTGGCGCAGGCAGGCGGGATTGCCGCGATCCACGCCGAGGACAACGACCTCGTCATGCACATGTATGAAAAACTGATCCGCGAGGACCGCGTCGGCTTTGAGAACATGGCCGAGGTCCACACCACGCTCAGCGAGGATTTGGCGTTCAACCGGGTGATCCGGCTCGCCGCCAGCATCGAGGGGGCGGCGCTGTACATGATGCACACCTCGGCCGCGACCGGCGTCCAGGCGATCGCGGCGGCGCGCGCAAAGGGGATCCCGATCTACGGCGAAACCCTGCATCAGTACCTGATGTACAATTCCGCGGACTATAAGCGCCCCGACGGGCAGATCTACCACACCTATCCGTCGCTGAAATTCCCCGCGGACCAGGAGGCGTTGTGGGCCGCGACCGACCATGGCGCCATCCAGACCGTCGCCACCGACGAGATCTGCTGCCCGCTGCGCATAAAGTTGCAGGGACGGCGCATCGACGACACGACCGGCGGCAACGCCGGGGTCGAGCCGCGGCTGTCGCTGATCTACACCGAGACGGTCGAGAAACGCGGCCGCAGCCTTGTCGATTTTGTCGGCCTCGTGTCGGCCAACG
>Ga0210390_10000912_pt1 | contig 29817 bp, 26 predicted proteins | sample IncBWH11OmetaG_FD_161050 | JGI IMG/M metagenome (GOLD analysis project Ga0210390, IMG submission 161050) | Forest soil microbial communities from Barre Woods Harvard Forest LTER site, Petersham, Massachusetts, United States - Inc-BW-H-11-O ...
ACTGGTCGCTCGGGTGATAATCCACGCCTATAATGATCATGTCCGGCTCCTTTCTCCCGAGCCCATGGTCTTCGACAAACCACAGTCTACTCGGGTCTAAGGAGCCGGCGTTGTTATGCAATCATGTGCCGTACTAGGACTTCAAATGGCGAACTACGAGAAGAGTCACATGATGTGGAATCCGCAGGGGGCAGCCCTCATCGCAAAATCAAGCAGCGAACCGACCCGTTAGTGATTCCATCGCATCTATGTAGCCCCGAGTTTTATTTCCGTCGGGCTTCCAACTTTGCGGCCGCTTCCGTGAGCTTCGCCGACACAGTCCGGAGAAAAGACGCCGTGCGGCGCTCCGTTTCGGGCGCTATCTCTTCCTCGATGTACTGGAACAGCCGAGTCACTTCTTCATCCAGACGTCGGCCGATTTCCTCAAATTTGTCCATGGTCAGATTCTCCCAGAAAAACCCACACGATCTAGATATTATAGGATGATCAGAAATCAGAGTGTGATAAGGAATGCAATCGCGTCTCGGACGGTCTCTCGATTGAGCGCGGCAGTTCCATCACTCGCGAGCGGCCCTCTTGCACAGCTGAAACGCCGTCCACACCGAGACGCCGTACGTTTTGGCGAGTTCTTTGAAGCTAGTTCTCGACCGACGTCTTTCTCTTCGCAGTCGCTGCGTCTCTGCCACAGTGAGATCCTTCAGCGGCGGTCGGCCCAATCGCGTACCCCGCGCCTTCGCATTGCGCAGACCTGCTCGAACACGCTCGCCGATTAAACTTCGCTCCAGTTCGGCCACGCTAGCAAGTACCGTGAATACCATTTTCCCGGTCGGCGTACTCGTATCGATGCTCTCGGAAAGCGAAACAAACTCGATACCCAGTGTGCGGAACGTCTCCAGTGCTCTCAGCAAATGGGAGACCGATCGAGCGAAGCGATCAAACTTCCAAACCGCGACGACATCGAAACGACGGCGATTGGCATCTGCCATCAGTCGGTTGAGTTGTGGTCGAGAATCGGACGCTCCCGAGATTCCTCTGTCCACGTACTCGCCAGCGATTTTCCAACGTCGGTTGCGGATGTACTCTCGGAGTTCTGCGAGTTGCATTTCGGGATCTTGGCCGTTTTTCGTCGAAACACGTGCGTAGATCGCGATTTTCAGTTGTTTTCTTTCCATTAGATAATCTCGTCCTCTAATTCAATCTCTACAGCCTCTCAGGACGAGCTGCAACCCAATTGTTCGAGCCGAACATTCTCGGAGGAATCGCTCAAGATTCGCTTTGCGGTCTGGACGAAATTCCGGTCACATCCAACGCGGTGGCGTGTGGTGGTTCAATAATCCACTTTGAATTCAACAAGATACTTGATCGTTACAACGTCTCCCATCTTCCAGAGGCTGGCGCATCACTTCCAACACATTACGCTGGAATTCCGGCAGCTCGTCGAGAAATACCACGCCGTTGTGGCCGAGCGAAACTTCTCCGGGGCGAGGTATTGCCCCGCCGCCGATGAGGCCGGCATCGCTGATGGTATGGTGCGGCGAACGGTATGGACGCGTGCCGACGAGGCCGCGCGAATCTTCCAGCACCCCGGCGACGCTGTGAATGCGCGTGGTCTCGATGGCTTCTTCGAGCGACATCGGCGGCAGAATGGTGGGGATGCGTTTCGCGAGCATGGTCTTGCCAGCGCCGGGGGGGCCGATCAGTAAAATATTGTGGCTGCCGGCGCAGGCGACTTCGAGGGCACGTTTGGCGGAAAGTTGCCCGCGCACGTCGCGCAGGTCCACGGAATACTGGCTGGCTTCGGTGAGCATTTGCGACGTGTCCACGGTAACCGGCTGGAAAGATTCCGGCGCGTTGATCAAGTCCACGGCTTGCGGCAGGGATTTCACGCCGAATACGCGAATGCCTTCGACGACGGCAGCTTCGCGCGCGTTGGCTTCGGGGACGACGACATTCTTAATGCCACGTTCGCGCGCTGCGAGAGCCGCGGAAAGCGCGCCGCGCACGGAACGCACGCCGCCATCGAGCGAGAGTTCGCCAAGGAAGACGTGCGTATCGAGAACTTTGCCGAAGAAACTTCCCTGGCAGCCTGCGAGGCCCAGCGCCATGGGCAGATCGAACGCGGAGCCTTCCTTGCGGATATCGGCGGGAGCGAGATTTATGGTGACCGCATGGCCCGACGGAAAATCGAAGCCGCAATTGCGCAGAGCGGCGCGAATGCGTTCGCGGCTTTCTTTCACGGCGATGTCTGGCAGGCCGACGACCGTGAAATGGCCCTCGTACGCTGGCACGACGTCCACCTCGGTTTCGACGAGATACGCGTCAATGCCGAACACGGCTGCGCTGAATGTCTTGAAAAGCATCCCAAGATGCCTTAGGGAACCAAATTCCAGAGGAAGGGGTCCTCTACGGTGTTGTTGTAAACAGCGTATCTTAAAACGTACCGTGATGCTAGGAATACTGCGCGGTGATGCCTGGGCCCGGGATCGCTACGGCGCCTTGGGCGAAGCAAGCTTCGACTGCTGACTTTGAAGTGGCGTTTGCACCTCGCAAAGCGGCGGCAAGCCGCCGCACTCCAAGATGACCGCGTCCAGCTTGGCGACGAGGTTTTCTGTTGTGTTAGGCTCGCGGGGCAGAGTGGGAGGACGAAGCGCGATGAGGCGAATTGGGTGCCGGCGGATCGTAATTCTTGCGATTTTCATAAGCGTTCTTGGAGGCGGGCGCGCTGAATGGGCGCAGAGCAAGGCGAGCGGCGCCGGCGATGCTGTGAAGTTGAACAATCAGGGCCTGGAGCGTTACAAGAAAGGCAAAGTGGACGAGGCCATTGACTTGTTTCGCCAGGCGTTGGCGCTGAATCCGGATTTTCCGGAGGCGCTGAGCAATCTGGGGCTGGCGCTCGACAGCAAAGGGAAAGACGACGAGGCGATTTCGGATTTCGACAAAGCGCTGGCGATGAAGCCTAGCGACGCGGTGACGGAAGGCAACCTGGGCCTAGCGCTCTACCACGAGAAAAAATACTACGATTCCATTTCCGCGTACCGCAAGGCGCTGGCTCTGAATCCGAAATTTGCGCAGGCGTACAACGGCATGGGCGCGGCGCTGTTTGCTTCCGGAAACGCGGCCGATGCGATCGCGGCGTACCGCCGGGCGCTGGAACTGATGCCGCGTTACGTGGACGCGCTGAACAATCTGGCAGCTGCGCTCGATTCCAGGCAACAGTGGAACGAAGCGATTCCGATTTACCAGCAGGCATTGGCGCTGGAGCCGAATTCGCTGGACCTGCAAACGAACTACGCGGCAGCGCTGGCGAATGCCGGACGCGACGAAGAAGCCATCGCGCAATACCGGAAGATTGTGGCGGAATATCCGGACGACGCCCACGGCTGGTTCGCGTTGGGGCATCTGCTCTACAAGCAGGGCCAGCTCGATGAGGCCATTTCCAGCCTGGAAAAAACGCTGGCGTTGAAACCTGATCAGGCCGACGCGGATTTTAATCTGGCGCTTGCGTATCAGGGCCAGGGAAAACTGGATCTGGCCATCGCCACATATCAGAAAGGCCTAGCGCTGAAGCCGCAGGAAGCCCACGCTCTCTACAATCTGGGCAATGCATACTTGCAGGCGAACGATGCGGCCAAAGCGGCGGAATTTTTTCAGAAGGCTCTGGACCAGCAAGGGAATTTTCCCGAGGCGGAGATTGGACTGGGCGCGGCGAAAATGCAGTTGGGAGATCTGGACGCGGCGCAAGCCGCGTTTGTGAAGGTGATCGCGGACCATGCTGATAATGCGGATGCACGATTCAATCTGGGGAACGTGCTCTTCAACAAAGGACAGTATCAAGCCGCCGCGGATAGCTATCGCGAGGCCAATCGCTTGAATCCGAGTCTGGCGCACGCGCATTACAATCTGGGAATGACACTGTTGCGTTTGAAGGATCCCGAAGCGGCGCAGGCGGAATTTAAAGAAGCGACACGATTGGATCCGAAGCTCATCCCGCCGAAATAATCCCATCACCTCTTAGAAGGCGAATCGGTAAACATTGCGTGGTAGATCAGGTGTGTCGCGGAGTCAATCCACTGGTCGAGCTCTGCCTTGCTCAATTGCGCGGCTTGCGCGAGCAGGCTCCAGAAAAAAGTGTCCATCGCGCGCGCGACGCCAAGAACGTCAACTTCCTGGCGCGCGCCGGGAAGTGTTTGCAGGAATTGAAACACACGCAGCACTCGGGCCGTCGTCCACCTGTGAATCTCCCGCTGTTTTTTCGCCAACTCCGGATCGGAGAGCGCCGCTTCCTGCCAGGCGCGGTATGCGCCCAGATAGCGCAGGTCGTGCGAGAACGCCCGGGAAAGCAACCCACGCAGCCCTGCACGAACATCGCTCGCGGCTTGTGGCTCCAAATTTAGCTGGCTCAGTTTTTCGAGCAATTCGTCCATCAGCGCGAGCAGCAACTGGCGCTTGGAACGGAAATGCTGGTAGAAGCTGCCGACCGCAAGTTTCGCGCGCTGCACAATCTCTTCAATGGACGTGTTTTCGTAGCCCTTTCCACCGAATAGCGCGAGGCCCGCTGTTGTCAGGCGCGCTCTTTTGTCCAGACTGCGTTTTTGCAGCGGCGCGGCAGGAAGATTTTCTCCAGCCAGCAAGTTGGGACGCGCGCTTACGATTTTCGCCATGGGGGGATGAGCGCTCCTACAATCGCTCCGGCGCAGCACCACAGCAGCCATCCACCGAACACGCCGGCCACTTGCGGCGCCATGTTTGGAAACAGCACGGGGAAAAATACGCACGAAAAAGGATCAAGCAGCAAGGTGGGCAGCGCGACGGAGACGGCGCCGGCGAGGAATTGTTCGGGCGGCAGATGTACACCGGTGCAGAGCCGGCGCACGAGCCAGGCCATCAGCGGAAAGCTTACGGCGAACAGAATGAACGTGCCCACTGGATCTGCGGGACGCAGCAGATGTTGACCAGCCAGGCGCAAGGCGATGGAAGCGGCGAACCAAATGACCAGGCCGGAGCGTAAGAGGCGCATATGCATAATATGAACCTGAATTCATATTCGTATATTGCTCGAGCAAGCGCAAGCACAAAATTGCCCACGGATCGTGGCCGGCGTGCCTTCCGAAATCGTGCAGAAACCTTGATACACTCCGAGACATCAAAGCACCGGAGAACATCGACATGGCCACTAAGACTGCGAAGATTGTGCGTTTTCATTCTCTAGGCGGACCGGAAGTACTGAAAATCGAGGACGAGGCAATTCCGGTGCCGGGCAAGGGCGAGGCGCTGCTGAATGTAAAGGCCATCGGTCTGAACCGCGCCGAAGTGATGTTCCGCGAGGGCCACTATCTGGAGTCCCCTACCCTGCCGTCGAAGCTGGGGTATGAGGCGGCGGGAGTGGTGGAGTCCGTAGGGCCTGACGTGGACAAAAGCTGGATCGGCAAGAAGGTCAGCACGACGCCGGGCTTCTTGATGACGAATTATGGAGTCTACGGAGAAGTCGCGCTGGTGCCGGCGAGCGCGCTGGCAATGTATCCGGAAAGGCTGACGCCGGAAGAGGGCACGTCCATCTGGATGCAGTATCTGACGGCCTATGGAGCATTGATCACGAATGCGCGGATCGGCAAAGGCGATTTTGTGATCATCACGGCGGCAAGCAGCAGCGTGGGAATTGCCGCGATCGAAATAGTGAAGGCCGAGGGCGCGATCAGCATCGCGACCACGCGAACGTCGAAGAAAAAAGACGTGCTGGTGGAAGTGGGGGCGACGCACGTGATTGCCACCGAAGAAGAAGATTTCCTTGCGCGCATTAAGCAAATCACCGACGGCAAAGGCGCGCGAGTGATTTTCGATCCTATCGGCGGCAAGGGCGTGGAAGCGCTGGCGCAGGCGGCGGCGTATGAAGGAATTATTTTTGAGTATGGTGCCCTGGCGCCGGAGCCGACGCCGTTTCCTCTGTACACTGCGCTAGGCAAAGGCCTGACCGTTCGCGGGTACACGCTGCGCGAAATACTTTCTGTGCCGCAGCGGAAGGCCGAGGCGTTGAAGTACGTTTTCGATCACGTGGCGGCGGGCACTTTCAAGCCGCGTATTGATCGCGTGTTTCCGCTGGCGCAAATTGTGGAAGCGCATCGCTACATGGAGTCGAACCAGCAGATTGGCAAGATTGTCGTGACGGTCTGACGATTGCGTTTGCTAAATTCCATATTGGAACGATAGAAAGTTTGAATGGGAGTTAACGAACTCCTTATGGCGGCTTTATGACTCCCTTACGTCCGCTTCGCTAGCGTCGTCCCCAGTTAGTTTGGGGGTGCTGCGATGAAGCGATTCAGTTGTGCTTCAGAATTGGTTTTTCCCGCCGCGTTTTTTCTACTTCTCATGTTTGTGAGCTTTACGCCATGGGCCTTGCGTACGGACGCGCAATCCACTTTCGGAAGCTTGCGAGGTTTGACGGTGGATGCCACCGGCTCGGCGGTTCCGCAGGCGGAAATTACCGTGCATGGACTGGATGACAACAGCGACCATCACGCGACGAGCGGCGACGATGGCGTCTTTGAGATTGAGAATCTGAAGCCCGGGCACTATCGCGTGACCGGACACAAGCCGGGATTTGCCGACGCGCTGGTGCCGCAGCTGGCGCTGGAAGCGCGGCAGGAACTTCGCTTGACGCTGACTTTCGCGGTGGCCAGCCAAAGCCAGACGGTGGAGGTGAGCGCCGTCGCGGAACAATTGAACACGGAAAACGGCACGATTGCCGGCAGCCTGGAGAATCAACAGCTGACGCAGCTGCCGCTGAACTCGCGCGCGGTCTCGACGAGTCCGCTCGCGGCGTTGCAGCTTTCTCCGGAAGTGCAGTACGACGCGCAGGGAAATATTTCCGTAGGAGGAGCGACGTCCGCAATGGTGGGCTATTCCGTGGATGGGATTTCGACGGCCAACGTGCGGCAGAATGGCGCACTGCAAGATGCCTATCCTTCGTCAGAGGGGATTGAGGAGCTGAAGGTGACGGCGTTTAACAACAACGCCGAATTCGCGCAGGTGGGCGATGTGACTTTCACCACGAAGAGCGGGACCAATCAATTTCATGGCAGCCTGTTTGAGTATTTGCAGAATGATGCGTTCGATGCCAAACCACTGAACTTCAGCGAGAAGGCACCCAAGCGCTTCAATACTTTCGGTGGCAGCCTGGGCGGCCCGTTTTCGATTCCGAAACTGTTCCACGATAGCGACAAGACGTTTTTCTTTTTTGATTACGAAGGAAACCGGCGGAGTATTTCGACGACCGAGCAATATCTGGTGCCGACGCAGTCCGAAAGAAATGGCGACCTGAACGGATTCATCACCGCGAGCAATCCCACGCCGTTCACGAATCCAGCGACGGGACAGCCCAGCGCCATTTTGATTGACCCCGTCACGCATCAGCAGTTCATGGGCTGCGGCGGCACTCAGCCGAACGTGATTTGCAATTCGGGCGCAGGCAATCGCATCAGCAGCGTGACGCAGAATTTGCTGAATTTCTATCCGCTGCCGAATGCGAACCTGAACGTGGCGAATCCCTCTTTCAATTACGAAACGCTGGTGCCCACTCCGGCAGATACGAACGGTTGGGACGCGCGGCTCGATCGCACCATCACTTCGAAACAGCAAGTGTTCGCGCGTTTCAGCTGGAAGAACCTGCTTACCGATACCGCGAATCCTCTTTTGCCCAATGATGCTGACACGGAGCACAACCGCAGCCTGCTGGTTTCTTACAATTACGCGATCAGTCCCAAGTGGATTAACGAATTCCGCTTTGGTTTTACTGACGCTCTGACCAGCGTGAACTTTCCGATTGTGGGCAGCACGGCCATTTCGCAGCTCGGCTTGCAAGGAATTGATATCAGCCAGCATCCCGACGGCGAGGCTTTCCCGACGTTTAATTTCAGCGACGGCAGCGGGTTCACGCCGATCGGCAGGGATCGCGCAGGCATTACGCAATCGAAGACGCTGGAGTTTACGGATAATCTGACGCGGCAGATGGGCAAGCACACTTTGCGATTCGGCGTGGATATTCGCAGGGTGAATTATCAGGACCTGATGTTCTTCCAGCCATCGGATGACTATGGGCTATTTACGTTCAATCAAGGCGTGTTTACCGGCAGCTCTTACGGCGACGCCCTTCTGGGCCTGCCGAACACTTCGTTTTTCGCAATCACTTCCCCGCAGGTGAATGCTCGCGCGATTCAATACGGCGTTTACGGTCAGGACGAGTGGCAGGTGAACGACAGGCTCACGGTGAATTTTGGGCTGCGTTGGGAATTGTTGCCTCCTTTTACCGAAGCGATTGGCGATCTGGGAAGCTTCGATCCGCGTAACAACAGCATTCTTGTTCCGGACGCGCTGCAGAAGACGCTGGCAAATTCACCCGCATTTCAGCAGGTGTACATCGGATTTTTGCAATCGTTCAATGCCTGCTCGCTGGGACAGGGCGGCGCTTGCACGAATGTGCTGACGGCGAGCCAAGATCATTTGCCGCAAGGGTTGCGGCAGCTTTATTTACGCGATTTCGACCCGCGTATCAGTGTGGCGTTCCGTCCATTTCGGGATAACAAGACGGTGATCCGCGCGGGGTTCGGCGTGTTCACGATCTCGACGCTGGGGCCGATGTCGTTCAATAACGCCGGCAACCCGCTCTCCGTGCTGCATACCTACGCGAACAACGTCGCTGGCCAGCCACAATTTCAATTTCCGGCGACGGCACCGCCGACGAATGTGATCGTCTTCGGTGGGGGTTCGCTGGATCAGGCGAACGATCCGCTGTTCCGCGATCCGCAGGCAACTCAATGGAATTTCACTGTCGAGCGGCAGATCAGCGCGAGCACGCTGTTGCGGGCGAGTTACGTCGGAATGAATTCATACCGGCTGCCAGTCACGGAGGACTTGAACCAGGTCCATCCCAGCGCGACGCCCTATTCGCCTGCGAACACGCCCCATCCGAATTGGTTTACGCTGCTTTCCACTGAGAATGCGGGATTCACGAATTATCAGGCAGTGCAAGTGGATGCCAGCCACAGAATGTCGAACGGGCTTTTCTTCCAGACGAATTACACTGTGGCGAAAAATCTCAGTGACGCGCAAGGCGATGCGCCCGGCGGTTTCACGAGCGAAGTGGCCTATGGGCTCGCCGTTTCGAATCGCTTCGATCTGCGCGCGAACCGCGGCAACGTGGCGGGAACGCCTCGCCAGCGTTTTCAGACGAACGGGATTTACCAACTTCCGTTGGGCAAGGGACGCAAGTGGCTTAACAATTTCGGCTGGCAAAATCTGCTGCTCGGCGGCTGGGAAGCTAGCACCGTGACGCTGCTGCAGACGGGGCCGTGGCTCACCCCCATCATCAGCCCAACACTGGACCAATCGAATACGGACATCGCCAATCGCGGCACCTTGCTGCGGCCGGACTGCGTGGGGAATCCGACTCCCGCGAATCGCACCGCCGCGCAGTATTTCAACCTGAGCGCGTTTGCTGCGACGCCGACCGGGGCCGGGCGAATCGGAAACTGCGGCGTGGGGATTTTGCAAGGTCCCGGAACGATCGGGGTTTCCGCGGGGTTGGGGAAAACATTTTTGCTCGGCGAGAAAGCCAAGCTGCGGTTTGAATCAACCTTCACCAACGTGTTGAATCACACCAACTATGCGCCGCCTGCGGTGGACGTCAGCAGCCCGCAGACCTTTGGCGCACTGCAATCCAATCAATCTTCGGCCAACGCCGGTCCACGAACGGGACAGCTCGCGCTACGCCTGGACTTTTGAGCTGCGATAATTTCCGGAGCCGGACCATGCTCTCCTTGACAGTCGAGGAGAGTGGTGCTATTTTCTCTCCTAGACGCAAAAGGAGAGCCGATGGCAAAACCGATTGATCTGCTGCAGGGCACGCTGGACATGCTGATCCTCAAGGCCGTCTCGCTCGGCCCTTTACATGGCTACGGCGTTCTGCTGCGCATCCAGCAAATTTCAAAAGAGCGCCTGGAGATTCAGCAAGGCTCGCTCTATCCCGCGCTGTACCGGCTGGAACACCAGGGCTGGATCATGAGCGAATGGGGTGAATCGGACAACAAGCGCAAGGCAAAATATTACCGGCTCACGGCGGCGGGCAAGCGGCGATTCCAAGCGGAAACCGAAAAGTGGAATCGCATGGCGGACGTGATCGCGGGAATTCTGAGCACTACGCCGGAGGAAGTATGACGACGTGGAGCCGTCTGCGTGCCTGGCTGCAGACAATTCTGCAGCGCGCTCGCCTGGAGAGCGAAATGGACGCGGAACTGAGGTTTCACTTGGAAGCTCGCGCCCAGGATTTGGCGGGCGGCGGTGTGCCGCGGCAAGAAGCGTCGCGGCGCGCGCGGCTGGAATTTGGCGGGATCGAAACCGCCAAGGAAGAATGTCGCAAAGCGCGCGGCGCAAGTTTCATCGAAACTCTGACGCAGGATATTCGCTTCGCCTCGCGCCTGCTGCGCAAGTCGCCCGGCTTCACCGTGGTTGCGGTACTCACGCTCGCGATCGGCATTGGCGCGAGCGCGGCGGTTTTCAGCCTGGTGAATGCGATTCTTCTGAAGCCACTTCCCTATCCAGATTCCAGCCGAATCGTGCTGCCCGAGCTGATCTCTCCGCCGGGAGTGATGCTTGGCTCTGAATATTTTCCGTGGGGCGAACAGCAATTCCGCATGATGACGCGCGATGCGCATCCATTCCAGGCGGTCAGCGCCTTCGAGAACGATACGTTCAACCTGACCGGGGCGGGCGAACCTGCGTCTCTGGACGGCTTTCGCGCGTCCCAGGAATTTTTCCCGGTGCTGGGCGTTGGTCCCTCCTTGGGGCGCGCTTTCACAACGGAAGAAGATCAGCCGGGCCATGAATTCGAAGTAATCCTCAGCGACCGGTTGTGGCGCGAGCGATTCGCAGGCGACCGCAACATTTTGGGGAGAACTGTGGAGTTGAACGGATCCGCCTACACGGTGGTGGGCGTAATGCCCGCGGGTTTCGCATTCCCGCGCGCCGAAGAAATGCCCAACACTTTCAATTTCCCCCAAGAGCCACAGTTGTGGGTACCGCTGGCAATTCCCGCGGAGCCGCCACCGGGCGTATCCGAACTCGCGGTGATTGCGCGGCTGAAGCCCGGAGTGACGGTTCCGCAAGCGCAAGCCGCGATGGATTTAATTACCAAGCATGTGGAGGCGCAGGACCACCGCTACGTGGGCTGGTTCAACATGCGCGTAGTTCCGCTGCAGCGGCAAGTGGTGGGCGATACGCGGCGACCATTGCAGCTGATGCTGGGAGCAGTGTGCATCGTGTTGCTGATTGCCTGCTCGAACGTCGCGAATTTGCTGCTCACGCGCTCGCTGGCGCGACGCCGGGAATTCACGCTGCGCGCCGCGCTGGGCGCCGGGCGCGTGCGATTGATTCGCCAACTGCTGACGGAAAGTCTGCTGATTTCCATAGCGGCGGGAGCTGTGGGAATTCTGATCGCGAACGCAGGAACTTATTTCGTAAAAGCTTTCGGCCCGTCAAATATTCCGCGCCTGCGCGAAGTCACGCTGGACATGCCGGTGCTGGCATTCGCACTGGGCATTTCGCTGGCTACGGGAATTCTCTTTGGGCTCGTTCCGGCGATTGCGGCCGCGCGCGAGAATCTGGTGGACTCGCTGAAGGAAGGCAGCCAGAAATCTGGAGGCAGCCGCATCAGCCCGAGGCTGCGGAATGCGCTGCTGGTTTCGCAGGTGGCGCTCGCCTTCGTGCTAGTTGTCTCCGCCGGACTGCTGACGCGGACATTTTTCCGGTTGCTCGGCGCGGATGGCGGATTCAACGCAGAGCGGGTTCTGACGTTCCAATTGCCGCTGCCGGCTTCGAAATATGCAGAGCAGGATCACATCGTCACGCTCTTTGGAAACGTGCTGCGACGATTGCGCGCGATTCCGGGCGTACAATCCGCGGGGATCGGCGAGACAGTTCCGTTGGGCGGCGAGGGCGAGAGCACAGTGATCCGCATGCCCGACCATCCGGCGGCCACCCAAAAAGAGATGCCTTTTGCCAATTTCACGGTTATTTCTCCTGGATATTTTTCGGCGATTGGAACTCCGCTGCTGCGCGGCCGCGATTTTCAGGAGACCGACACCACGGATGCCATGCCAGTCACGATTGTGAACGCGACGATGGAGAAAAAATACTGGCCGAACCAGGGCGCCATCGGCAAACAAGTGGGACCTGGCAGCACGCGCTTTCCGCTGCTGACGATTGTGGGAGTGGTTCCGGACGTGAAGCACACCTCTCTGCGCGAAGAGACGGCTCCGGAAATGTATGTGCTATACAACCAGAAGCCGTGCCCTTCGATGTTGGATATGCGCGTGGCGCTGCGGACAAAGGCTGATCCCGCCGGCATCACCGAGAGCGTACGCGAAAATATTCATGCTATCGATCCGGATTTGCCTCTGGCAAGAGTCGCGACGTTGACGACGCTGGTAAATGATTCGATGTCGCAACCGCGGTTTTCCGTGTTCTTGCTGGGAGCATTCGGCGTGCTGGCGCTGCTGCTCGCGTCGATCGGAATGTACGGAGTGATTTCGTATTCGGTGTTGCAGCGCACGCAGGAGATTGGAATCCGGATGGCGCTGGGCGCGCAGCGGCGCGGTGTATTTGGCATGGTGCTGGGTCAGGGCGCGCGGTTGGCGGGCTTGGGGATTGCGATCGGCCTGGTCGTCGCGCTCGGCGTGACGCGCCTGCTGGCTGGTTTCTTGTATGGCGTCCGGCCGACGGACCCGCTTACGTTTGCCGGCGTGTCGTTGCTGTTGCTGGGGATCGCGCTGCTGGCATGTTATTTGCCGGCGCGGCGCGCGACCCGCGTTGACCCCATGGTCGCGCTGAAGTACGAATGATCGCGCACGCTTTTGCTGGAGGCGTACGAGCAATGTAGGAGGAAGTATGACGCTTTGGAGCCGCGTTAGTTCTTGGCTGCGCGCCACGGCGCGGCGCTCTCGCATGGAAAGTGATATGGATGCGGAGCTTCGGTTCCACATGGAAGCGTACGCGGGGGACTTGGTCCGCGGCGGCGTGCCGCGGGAAGAAGCGCTGCGTCGCGCGCGCCTAGAATTTGGCGGGATCGAGAACGCGAAGGAAGAGTGCCGCGAAGCGCGCGGCGCGCACTTCGCGGAGACCTTGCTGCAAGATTTGCGTTACGGGCTGCGCACGATGCGACGCGCGCCGGGATTCACGCTGACCGCGGTGCTCACACTGGCACTAGGGATCGGAGCGAACACCGCGATCTTCAGCGTGGTAAATGCCGTATTGCTGCGGCCGTTGCCGTATGATCAGCCCGATCGCCTGATGCAGGTCTGGCACACTCCGCCGCAGAAAAGTTTTCCCGGCATGCCGATTTTCACCGTCTCGCCTGCCAATTTCCTCGACTGGCGCGCGCAAAATCATTCTTACGAGGGTATGGCGGCGTATGGTTTCGGCCGCTACACAATTACCGGCAGCGGCCATCCGGAAACAATTCGCATGGTAGCCGCGACGAACGGCTTGCTCTCGATCTTGCACGCGCAGCCGCTGCTGGGCCGCGGATTTCTTGACAGCGAATATGAGCCAGGCCACGAACACGAAGTTCTGCTGAGTTACGGCCTGTGGCGCAGCCACTTCGCGGGAAATCCCGAAGTCGTCGGCAAAAACATTCAGCTCAACGCGCAAACATTCACGGTGGTCGGCGTGATGGGGCCGGAGTTTGACTTCCCTATCTCCAGCGATCCGGACGCTCGCGCTCAAATGTGGAAGCCTATGGCGTGGACCGATCAGGAGCGCGCGGTTCGCGACAACCGTAACTATGGGGTGATCGCTCGGCTGAACTATGGCGTGACTCTGCAACAAGCGCAGGCGGAGCTGGATGCGATTTCCAACCGGCTCGCTCAGGATTATCCCAATGACAACAAGGGCTGGGGCGCGATTGCTATCCCTATGCGCGACGATCTGGTGAGCGATGTGCGGCCAGCGTTGCTGATACTGCTCGGCGCCGTTGCGCTGGTATTGCTGATCGCGTGCGCGAACGTCGCAAACCTGATGCTGGCCCGCGCGCTTTCGCGACGCAAGGAAGTGGCCGTCCGCACGGCGCTGGGCGCCACTCGCCGCCGACTGTTGCAACAGGCGCTCTCGGAGACGCTCCTGCTCGCGGTCGCGGGAGGGACGCTGGGCTTGGTGTTCGCGCACTATGGCGTGATCTTGATTGTAAAATTCCTGGCGCAGCGGCTTCCGCGGTCCAACGAGATCGCGCTGGATGGTTGGGTCCTGGCGTTTACTCTTGGTATTTCACTGCTGACCGGATTCGCCGCTGGTTTGTTGCCGGCTCTGCGCATGGCCAAAGCAGATTTGAATGAGGCGCTGAAACAAGGCCTCGGCCGCACCGCCGTGGATTCAGGAGGCAGCCGCACGCGCAACGTGCTGGTGGCATCCGAAGTGGCGCTGTCGCTGATGCTGCTGATTGGCGCCGGTCTGCTGATTCGCAGCTTGTGGGCGTTGCATCATGCAAATCCTGGCTTCGACCCCAATCGCGTTGTCACGATGGCGGTTTCGGTTCCGCCCGGCAAGTTCGCGGAGCCGACGCAGCAGATCGGTTACTTCGGCCGGGTTCTCGAGCGAGTTCGCACCTTGCCCGGTGTGCAATCCGCGGGCCTGATTGACAGTCTGCCGCTGAGCGATGACGGCTCACACCAGCCAATTTCCGTGGAGGGCCGGCCGCCGGCGCCCATGGCCGAACTGCCCGAAGTGGATGTGCGCCTCATCAGCCCCGGATACATGAGTGCGATGCATATACCGCTCTTGAATGGACGTGACGTTGCTGACTCCGACGTTGCGGGCCGGCCCGGGGCGGTGCTGATCAGCGAATCCATGGCCAAATCCTTCTGGCCGAACGAGGATGCCATCGGCAAGCATCTCACGCTTTATTTCTTTCCAGATGTGCCGCGCGTGGTGGTGGGAGTGGTGGCCGATGTGAAGATGACTGCGATGAACGAAACGCAGCCCGTGCCCACTCTGTACTTCCCGCTGGCGCAACTTTCGCCGGTGAGAGGCGCGGCGTGGCGGTCAATTCCGATGAGTCTCGCGGTACGCACAAACACGGCACCGCTCAGCGTGCTTCCGGCAATTACCGGCGCTATCCGCGAGACGGATGGGGATGTGCCGCTGCTGAACATTCGCACCATGGACGATTCGGTGTCCGCGTCTTTGTCGCCGGAACGATTCACCATGTTGCTGCTGGGCTCGTTCGCCGGCCTGGCATTGCTGCTCGCAGTGGTGGGGATTTACAGCGTGATGAGTTATTCGGTTTCAAGGCGCACGAACGAGATTGGAATTCGCGTTGCGCTAGGGGCGAGTCGTGGCGATGTGCTGCTGTTGGTGGTACGGCAGGCGATGTTGCTGGCGCTGATCGGTTCGGCGATCGGCATCGCCGGAGCGCTATCGCTTTCGCGGCTGATGGCCAGCCAGTTGTACGGCGTGCAGCCGACCGATCCGATCACTTTCATTTCGGTCGCGGCGCTGCTGATGATCGTCTCGCTCGCGGCGAGTTACTTGCCTGCCCGCCGCGCCATGCGCGTCGAGCCTATGGCCGCCTTGCGCTACGAATGATCGCGGAGGCCAAGCTTGGCCTTAGACGGACGATGCCACGAGATTCACCGCGGCCAGACCTTCGATGATCCGATCGAGATTGCGCTCGTTGCCTACAGCCAATCGCACGTAGCGAAGCGCAGCGGGTGCCCCGTTTCCGTAACGCGCACCGGATCCAATCAGCACGCCCTTGGATTCGCATGCCGCGCAAAAAGTGTTTGCATCCATGCTCGGCGGTAGTTCAATCCAGCAATGAAACCCGTTGCGATGCGCGCGGATGTTCAGGCCGGCGAGGCTGCTGGAAATTAGCGCTTGCCGTTCGCGTCCGAGCGCTTGTTTTTCGGCGATGAGCCGCGACACCGTGCCATCCAGAATCAACGAAGTGAGCGCTTCGCCGAACAGCAGCGACGTGCCGCTGTTCAGCTGCACAATCAAACTTTCGGCATTTGCGGACAGGCGCTCCGGAATCAGCAAATAAGCAACCCTCAGCTCCGGAGATATTGGCTTCGAGAAACTGAAAATATAAAAGCTCAAATCCGGGACGAGGAAGGACATCGGAGCAGGTCCTTCCGGTTCCAAAAAGCGATAAGCATCGTCTTCGATGAGAAACAGACTGTGCTGGCGAATGATATTGGCGAGAGCGAGCCGTCTGGCTGGCGACGTGACCGTGCCGAGAGGATTATGAACCGTCGGCATCAGATACACCGCCTTCGCGCAATGCGTGCTGGCCGCTTCGGCAAGAGCGTCAGGTAGCATGCCGTCGTCGTCGCCGGCGCAGCCAATCAGTTTGATGCCGCGCTCTGCGGCCATGGCGCGAAAATGCGGATACGTGAGTTCATCAACCGCGATCGCGGCGCCTTCCACAGAAGCGCTCGCGAGTGCGATAGCTATTCCGGCATGACCACCCGCGCATAAGAAGACACGGCTGGCGGGAACGCTGAAATCTTTCCGCGACAAGTATGAGGCCGCAACTTCACGATGTTTCGCAGTCCCGGCAAAGTTTGTTTCGGGCTGCTGAGCGATCAGTTCCGCGCTGTGTTTCCGCAGCGCCGCTGCAATGAGCGCGGCCTCTGTGCCAAGCAGCGGGTAGTTGTATTGCAGATCGATCACGGTGAATGAATTCCTCCCATCCGTCCGAAAAAAGCCGGCTGCAGCGCATAATATAGCAGCGCAAATGACGGCCGTCGCACGTGGCTGCCCCGACGCATAGTATTTAGAGAGGCAAATTGGACGGGCGAGCGCTGCCTGCGCAAAAAAAAAGAAACCAGGGACGCGGGAAAATCATCTGAAGGGTCATGACTATGAAAACAGTGAAACTTGGTTCGCAAGGCGCGGTCGTCTCCCGCATGGGGCTCGGCTGCATGGGCATGAGCGATTTCTACGGTGAGCGGAATGACGAAGAGTCCGCCGCGACGATTCTGCGCGCGCTGGATCTGGGCGTCACGTTTCTGGATACGGCGGACACCTACGGAATCGGCGACAACGAAGAGCTGATTGGCAAGACGATTCGCGGCCGCCGCGATGAGGTATTTATCGCCACCAAGTTTGCCAACATCCGCACCAAGGCGGAGCCGAATCGCTGGTCCCTCAGCGGTAAGCCAGAATATGTGCGCCAGGCTTGCGATGCTTCGCTGCAGCGGCTAGGCGTGGACCATATTGATTTGTACTACCAGCATCGCGTGGACCCGCAGACTCCGATCGAAGAAACGGTCGGCGCGATGGCGGAGCTGGTGAAGGCGGGGAAGGTGAAGTATCTGGGACTGTCGGAAGCGTCGCCGACAACAATTCGGCGCGCGCACAAAGTGCATCCGATCACGGCGCTGCAGACGGAATATTCTCTGTGGGAGAGGCACGTGGAGGCGCACATTCTGCCGACGGTGCGCGAACTGGGAATCGGCTTCGTGCCATACAGCCCGCTGGGCCGCGGCTTTCTCACCGGCACAATCACCAAGAAGAGCGACTTGATCGAGGCGGACTCGCGCGCGACGCGCATGCCGCGGTTCGCGGGCGAAAACCTCGATAAGAATCTGGTGCTGGTCGCACGCGTGCGCGCCATCGCCGAGCGCAAGGGCGTGAAACCTGGGCAACTGGCTTTAGCATGGGTGCTCGCGAAGGGTGAAGGCCTGGTGCCGATCCCCGGAACCAAGCGCCGGAAATATCTGGAAGAGAACGCGGCGGCTGCGGACATCAAGCTGACCCCCGCCGAAGTGGCCGAACTGGAAGCTGCTGTGCCGCAAACTGAAATCGCCGGCGAGCGTTATTCAACACCTGCCATGAACGCGATAGACCGCTAACCCCTGCCCTCAGCGGGAAACGCGACGCAGTTAACTACCGCCAGCAGTGACAGCTGAAACGGCGAATTCGAGGGAGCGACAGATCACGTTCCCTTGCCGACCAAGCGACCAACTCCATCGGAGATACCGTAGGCAAAATCTGGGACGTAGAAGAACAACACGAAAAGAAGTGAACCTGCCATGACCGTGGCGACATCCCAGACCGCACTCATTGCCAGCCGCCAGCCTTGCCAAATTAGAACAATTCCGATTCCGATCAGACTCCAACGAATCATCTGAGCCCGTCGGTCGAGGACACGCCGGTGATTCGGAATTGAAGTAAAGGGCTTCGGAGCCGTCAGCCGCAAACGCCACGAGTAGCTGAACAGCACGGCTAGCCAGATCAGCGTCATTTTGGCAGGGCTGAACATTATTCCTGCTCCGCGCACCAACGCTCTACAGCCAAGGGATTGAGTCTTTTGTCGCCGCAAGCGAAATAGGATCGTAACTATGTAGAACGGTCAGTTTCCGTTCAGTTAACTGGGGAGTCCGATAAGCGCAGCGTTCGTCAGGCGGATGGATTACTTCGGGTTAGTCCGTCATCCGCTCCGAATCTCTGACGAAACCCATTCACCATCTAGACTGCTATAGCTAGTCACAGCTTAAAGGCGTCTAAACAATCTTTCCGGATGGAGCGTCGTTCGGGTAGTTGAAGAAGAGCTGATTGCCGTCGGGATCATCGACCACCAGGAGACGGTAGCCCCACGAACCTTCCTTGACCGGAACGCCTTTACTCTCGAGTTCCGCGCGCAGCGCGTCCAATGCGGCGACCGCGGCCTCGCGCGTCGCCGGCTCGACGTTCAGGGAAATAAACATCAGCCCCTTGCCGACCTTGTCCGGCCACGTGTCAGCCAGGATCAGCGCGCAGCCCTGCCGATCGACCTGCGCGACGTACGCTTTACCGTCCTCGTCGTAGCGCCACGGGTTCGTGAAGCCGAGCCGGTCAACGTAAAAGCGGAGCGAGGCCTCAACGTCGGCGACGTGCAGCACGGGGCGCGCGAACCAGTCGGTCATAAGCTATGTATCCTCGAATGAAGACAACTTCTTCCCGTGTTTTGAGTTCTACAGATATGTTAGACGCAATCAGCAGCCGCGAGAAACGAGATTCTGTTTGAGTCTCACGCTTAGGGCAGCAATTGCCAAATACACACCCAATGCGCCGTTCCCCATATTTCGCTGCCTCAAGGCACTCGGCCGGTTCGTCGTGGACGAAGCCGCCGCTACACCAGTTGCGCAGCAACCTCGTTTATCAGGAATTGGCCACGGGCTTTCTCCCGATGCCACAAATCCATCCCTGCTCGCGTTTTTCCACTACCTGAACATCAGAGTAACCGGTGCTGCTGAAGAGTTCGCGATGTTCAGCGGCGCTCAGAAGTGTCATGCCTGTTTGCGAGGCGTATTTTTCCACGAACTTTCCAGCCCGGGTGGTCATTCCTTTATAAATTTCGGCGATGACGATAAGCGTGCCGCCGGGCTTCAGGACTCGCAGGACTTCGCGCATGTCGCCGGGCAGGTCCGACCACCAGAAGTGTGTTTCCACGGCAGTGACAAGGTTGAACAGGTTATCTGGAAACGGCAGCTGTGACACCGAGCCGCGCCGGACCTCCACGCGGCCCAGATCGATCCATCGTGCATTCATTCTTTAGGTCGCGGCGACGCTCTCTTCGGAAAAATCAATGCCGTAGACTTTTCCCTGCGGGGAGATGGCCGCTAACTTACTGACTGTCCTGCCGCCACCACAACCGACATCGAGGATCGTGTAGTGGTTCTCGATCGAGATGTGCTCTAGCCCCCAGTCAGTCAGCTGGGAATGGCTCGCGTTCATTCACCAAAGCGAGATTCTCCCCAGCCACCCCGTCGGCTTGCTGCACTGATTTACCGGCGCGTTCCTGCCAGCCACGATCGTTCACCCCGTCACGAAGTCTAATGCTAATAAGCGCCGCCTCTCAGGCATCGCCACGGACGATTAGAGCGTTAATCGCGCACACGCCGACTAGGTGGTGATAATCCCACTTCTCGACAGCTATCGGTTCGGCCTGAGCCAGCCCTTCCTGCGCGACCTTTGCAAAAACCTTGCGAAGTCCTTATGCCTTCCTAATGCGGAGTGGCCTAGGTTTCCCTTGTTTTCAACGCGTGCCATTGTTGGCTAAACGGCATCGCCAATCGGAGTCAATCATGTCGAGCCGAACAAGCACAATCTTCATCGTCGTAGTGATCGCAGTGTTGGTCGCGACGGGAGCCGCGCTAGGGACTGCGGTGGCGCAAAACGCATCAACGCCGAATCCGCAGGCCAATCTGGCACTCGGAGAGGCCGAGGTCAAGAAATTGCTTCCGCTCATGGATACGGACAGCGATGGCAAGGTCTCCAAGCAAGTGTTCATGAGTTTTATGGAAGCCGAATTTGACAGGCTGGATAAGAAAAAGGAGGGGAAGCTGGACGTCAAAGAACTAACGCAACCTTCGACAAGAGGTTTCCGCAAGTAATGGATCGGTTGAATCGCTGCGAAGGCATTGAATCCGCATGGCTTCCAGAGAGCACCGAATTATGTTCAGGACGCTATCCTAACGGTGGCCCTCTTGATCGTCCAATTCTTCGGCGCGTCTTCCGATTTTCTTGAGCACTTCTTCGATCCGGCGCTGCTCCTGGGGCGAGACATCCTGAAATGCGCGTTTGATGAGCGCGGCATGTTCGCGGAAGATCGGAACGAATACTCGGCGTCCCTTCTCCGTAAGCGAAACAGTGCGGACGCGGCGATCGTTGTCGCTCTCGACACGACTGACCAACCCCTTCTTGTACAGGCGATCGACTGCAACGCTTACCGAGCCGGGGTTAAGGTCTACCTTCGGGCCAATCACGTTAACGGGCACCGGCCCTTTGTGCAGTAGAACTTCCAGGATCCGGAAATCCGATTCTCCCAAGCCCGCCTTGAGAATGGCAGGGAGAGCAAAGTGATGGATGGCCCGTAATGCCTTCAACATAACCAGCAAGGTGTGAGCCGCTTCCGGCGTTTTTCCGCGTTCCATAAATAAATGAATCCCTCGCCAGTATACTCGACATCATATATATCGATATCGATAGAAACGACACCGATGCAAAATGACTTTGCGAGCCACAATCGATGACAGCCTTACTGCGTATCAAATTCGAGAGGCGGCTGCTGAGGCAGTACACAATGAAAGTTCTTGTTACAGGTGCCACGGGCACGGTGGGCGGCGAGGTAGTCAAGGCGCTTCTTCAGCGCGGAGCGGACGCAAGCCGGACTCGATGCCGACAGGAGACAAGCCATGCCATACAGCATTTCGACCTTGCTTATACGAAACCTTCGAGACGTCTTCGGTGAAAACGATCCGGAGCGTAGACGCGCAGCGATCGACGAACTCTACACCGAAGACGTCGTTTTCTACGATCCCAGCAAGGGCGTCTACCGTGGCCGCGACGAGATCGATCGCATCGCAGGCGCTATCAAGGCGACTCATCCCGACTTTAGCTATCAGCTAATTGCCGAGCCCGAGGAGGTTGGCGATGGCGGACGGGTCCCGTGGGTATCGGGCCGCCCTGGCGATGCGCCAGCCTACGCCGGAACGGATTTCATTATCGCCCGGGACGGCCGGATTGCCGCCATTTATCTCTTCTTCGACAAGCTACCCTGAGCTGGGCTTTGCCGTACCACGGAACGGCAGATCGATATCGATAGCAACGACATCGATGTGAATGCCCTGAAGAGCTCAAATCGATGACGACTTAATTCGTATCAAATTCAGAGGCGGCAGGCGGCCGCAGAGGGAGAATACAATGAAAGTTCTGGTTACAGGCGCAACGGGCACAGTAGGCAGTGAGTTGGTGAAGGCGCTCCTGCAGCGCGGGGCGCATGTGCGGGCTTTGACGCGCAAGCAGCCCAAGCCAGGCACGTTTCCTGGCGCGGTAGCGATAGCTATCGGCGACTTGACTGATCCGGTCTCAGTGTCGGAAGCGATCAAGGGTGTCGACAAGCTATTCCTGCTGATCGGGAACGTCCCCGATGAATTCACGCAAGCCCTTACCGCTTATGGCTTGGCGAAGAAAGCCGGTCTGAAGCATGTGACGTATCTCTCGGTCTTTAACGCGGATCAGTTTCTCGAGGTGCCGCATTTCGCTGCGAAGGCTGCCGTCGAGGAAGCGATTCGTGCGGGCGGGGTACCTTATACGATTCTGCGGCCGGGGTACTTCGTTCAGAATGAGCGCCGCCTCAAGGTTGTGTTGACTGGCCCCGGCATATATCCGGTTCCCGCAGGGAACCAGGGCCTGGCTGCGGTGGATGTTCGCGACATTGCGGAGGCGGCCGCGATATCGCTGACAGAAGAAAGCCACGCAGGAAAGACGTACGACCTGGTTTCGTCAGAGATGTTGACTGGTCCAGGAGCGGCAGCCACCTGGTCGAAGGTGCTGGGCAAGAAAATCACCTACACCGGACACGGAGACTTCGATGGCTTTGAAGCGCAATTGCGGAACACAGGCATGCCAAGTTGGGTGGCCTACGATCTTAGGGTCATGTTTCAGGGTTACGTCGAGCGCGGACTCAGCAATACGGAGGAGCAGACGGCGCGCTTTGCGGCTATGCTTGGGCACCAGCCGAGAACGTACAGCAGCTTCGCTGCAGAACTAGCAAAGGAGTGGGCCGCAGCGTAAGCCGCAGCCGAGTTGGATAAGTCGAGTAACCGGATAAGCGGTTTTGACGCGATTTGTTTTCCGGCATCCGCGTTGAGCTGGCCTGTGGTTTATCAATCTTGGGCGGAGCCATTCGCGGAAGAGGATTTTGCGCTGGCGGCAGGCGTGGCTTTGGCTCTAATCCCGGATACGAAGGCCTGCTGCACGCGGTTAAAACTGCGGCCACGCAGAACCGCGGTGACGATTGTCCTAGTAGCCTGAGGATCACTCACGCGTACGTAGCGACAGGCGATGTTGCGGTCCATAGCCATTTCCGGAACGAGCGAAACTCCGACACCGGCCGCAACCATTCCCAGCAGACTGCTGAACTGTCCGCTTTCAAACGCAATGTGGGGCGTAATGCGGGCGCGCGTGCAAGTGTCAATACTCAGGTCCCGGAAACAGTGGCCGTCGCGCAGCATAACGAACGATTCTCCGCGGAGGTCCTTAAGGGCGAGCGATTTTGCGGAGGCACGCGGATGGTGTGCGCTTAATGCCGCAAAGAGAGGCTCGGTGCGGATGGGGAACAACTCCAGGTCCTTGTGGCGTAGCGGGAGCGCAAGAATCGCTACGTCGAGCGACAGGTCGCGCAGACCTTCCACGAGGACCGAAGTAGTTTCTTCAACGATGCGCAGTTTCGCGTCGGGGTATTTTTTGGCGAAACGGGCCGCATAACTCGGAATCAGATACGGCGCGACAGTTGGTATGACGCCCACCGCGACACTGCCGCGAAAATCCGTATTCTGATCGGCCGCCGTCGTTCGCGCTGCCTCCATCTGCTCCAAAATCGTGCGGGCGCGAGGAATGAAGGTGCGTCCCGCTTCGGTGAGGCGAATGCTGCGACCGAGCCGGTCGAAGAGCTTGGTGCCCAGCTCTTCCTCGAGTTTCAGCACTTGCTGGGAGAGCGACGGCTGAGCAACCTGGCAACGCTCCGCGGCGCGGCTGAAGTTGCCGGTGTCCGCGATGGCGCATACATATCGAAGCTGATGGAATTCCATAGGGTATGCCTATACCTAAAATGGGAGTAAGGTATTGGAACTATCTCCCACTTCGATGTTAATTTAATTCCGTCGAAATCGCAGCAAGGATTTCGACGAGCTTATTCGGCTGAATTTAAAAGTGTGAAGGAGAATACGCATGGCTTCCGAAGCGAAGTGCCCGTTTCATCATAGCAGCGCCGCAAACCCGACAAACCGTGACTGGTGGCCGAACCAGTTGAATCTGAATCTGCTGGCTCAGCACTCATCGCTGTCCGATCCGATGGGCAAGAATTTCAATTACGCAGAAGAGTTCAAGAGCCTGGACTATAACGGCCTGAAGAAGGATCTTGCGGCGTTGATGACCGATTCACAGGATTGGTGGCCTGCGGACTTCGGCCACTACGGACCGCTATTTATTCGCATGGCGTGGCACAGTGCCGGAACGTACCGCATTGGTGACGGTCGTGGCGGCGGCGGCCGGGGTCAGCAGCGTTTCGCGCCACTCAACAGCTGGCCGGACAACGTCAACCTGGATCGCGCGCGCCGCCTCCTGTGGCCAATCAAACAGAAATATGGCAAGAAAATTTCCTGGGCCGATCTGATGATCCTGGCGGGCAACGTCGCGCTGGAAACGATGGGATTCAAGACATTCGGCTTTGCCGGTGGACGTCCGGACGTGTGGGAACCGGATCTGGACGTCAACTGGGGGTTGGAAACGACGTGGATGGGGACGGAGAAACGTTATTCAGGAGATCGCAATCTGGCAAATCCCCTGGGCGCGACCACGATGGGCCTGATTTATGTGAACCCGGAGGGCCCGGAAGGCAAGCCGGATCCGCTGGCGGCAGCGAAAGATATCCGCGAGACTTTCGCGCGCATGGCGATGAACGACGAAGAAACAGTCGCTTTGATCGCAGGCGGTCACAGCTTCGGGAAAACCCACGGAGCCGGGCCCGGCACCCAGCTGGGTAAGGAACCGGAAGGCTCGGCGATTGAGGAGCAGGGCCTTGGCTGGTCGAGCGCCTACGCCACCGGTATCGCAGGTGATGCAATTACCAGCGGCTTGGAGGTTACGTGGAGCAGCACGCCGACGAAATGGAGCAACAGTTTCTTTGAGCACTTGTTCAAGTACGAGTGGGAACTTACGAAGAGTCCAGGCGGCGCGCACCAGTGGAAGCCGAAAGGCAATGCAGGCGCGGGTTCGGTTCCGGACGCGCATAATCCGTCGAAGCGTCACGAACCGGCGATGCTGACGACCGACATTTCTTTGCGAGTCGATCCCGTGTACGAAAAAATCTCGCGGCGCTTCTACGAGAATCCGGCGTTGTTGGCCGATGCGTTCGCACGGGCGTGGTTCAAGCTGACGCATCGCGACATGGGGCCGCGCGCACGTTACCTTGGTCCGGAGGTTCCGAAGGAAGAGCTGCTGTGGCAGGACCCCATTCCGGCAGTAAATCACGCATTGGTGGACGACAAAGATGTCGCCGCTCTGAAGGCGAAAATCTTGGCTTCGGGCCTCACGGTCTCGCAACTGGTCTCGACCGCTTGGGCGTCTGCGTCCACCTACCGCGGGTCGGACAAGCGTGGTGGTGCAAACGGCGCGCGCATACGTCTTAGCCCGCAGAAAGATTGGAAGGTCAATCAGCCCGAACAGCTGCAGAAGGTGCTGAAGGCACTCGAAACGATTCAGAGCGAGTTCAACGCCTCGCAGTCCGGCGGGAAGAAGATCTCGCTGGCCGACTTGATCGTCCTGGCGGGTGGCGCAGGCGTTGAGCAGGCCGCGAGGAATGCGGGCGTCAGTGTGACCGTTCCCTTCGCGCCAGGCCGCACGGACGCTTCGCAGCAGCAGACCGACGTGCGATCTTTCGCGGTGCTGGAACCGGCAGCCGACGGCTTCCGGTCTTATCGCAACGGAAACGCTGAGGCAAACGCCGAGGTGGAACTGCTCGATAAGGCGCAGCTACTCACGCTCACTGCGCCGGAACTCACGGTGCTAATCGGCGGCATGCGGGTGCTGAACACCAACTACGGACAGACCAAGTACGGCGTCTTCACCAAGAAGCCGGAGGCGTTGACCAACGATTTCTTCATCAACCTACTGGATATGCGCACGGCGTGGAAGGCGACCTCGGATGCGAACGATGCGTTTGAAGGACGGGATCGCAAGACGGGCGAAGTCCGCTGGACGGCAACGCGAGCCGATCTGATCTTTGGCTCGAACGCCCAACTCCGCGCGCTATCGGAAGTCTACGGCAGCTCCGACGCGCACAAGAAGTTCGTCCAGGACTTCGTTGCAGCCTGGACCAAAGTAATGAACCTCGATCGCTTTGACCTCATCGCCGCCCGAAGCGCGGCGTGAGGCCGATGAATCGGCTAACACGTCCAATCTAGTTTTCACTGCGCGCGTTGAAGCGAAAGGGTGCGCCACTCGACTTGCGCGCGGTCCTATTCGTATCGCAGGGCGATCATAGGATCGACGCGGGTGGCGCGGCGTGCCGGAAAATAGGACGCCGCGACCGCAACGAGCGTCAGGAGCAGCGAAACCGCAATAAACGTAACGGGATCGTACGCGCTGATGCCGAAGAGAAAGCTTTGCAGCAGGCGCGTCAGAACCAAAGCTGCTACCAGGCCAACGCCCACGCCATACAGCGCAAGCCGCAACCCGTGGCCCACGACGATGCGGAACACATCCTGCGGTTGCGCGCCCAGCGCCACCCGCACGCCAATTTCACTGGTGCGCTGCGTCACGGTATAAGACATCACACCGTAAACACCCACGGCCGCCAGCACCAGAGCCAGCATCGCAAGGATTCCGATGAGCCATGTGCGAAAACGCGGCTGCGCTACCGTGGTGGCCATGTTTTCTTCCATGGTGCGAACCTTTACGAGCGGCTGATTGGGATCAATCTCTGCGAGTGCGCTGCGCAGTGCCGCCGTCTGCAACGCGGGGTCGCCCGCTGTGCGCATGACCACCGAAAGCTGGAACACCGGCAAAAGCAAATCCGCCTGCCGATAGGGCAAGTACATTTCCGCCTGCGGGTCAGTGCCCAGGCCGAAGTGAACATCGCCGACAACGCCGACAATTTCCATGGTCGGCACTTCCTGCTCGGGGAGCGCGCCGAGCTGCAGCCGCTTTCCCAGCGGATTCTCGTTGTGGAAAAAAGTGCGGGCCATCGTGGCGTTAATCAGAACAACCGCCGGTGATTTTTCATTGTCCGCACGCGTAAAAAATCTGCCTTGCAGCAGTGGCACGCCTAATGTCTCAAGATAATTAGGCGTTATGGTGCGGTAGCCTGCTGCGACAAACTCATGCGGCGATTTTGGCGGACGCCCCGTGATATTGAAGTGGATGATGGAACCGCCCCCGCTGACTGGAAGAAAAGAAGCCGCAGCGGCCGATCGCACGCCGGGGAGCGTCCTGGCGCGCTCGACCAGACGATCGAAAAACTGGTAGCGATCTTCCGGCTTGGCATAGGCGGTCGGCGACAGAGGAATGTCAGCGACCAGAAGATGATCGGGCTGAAAACCCGGCGGCACTTCTTGCAATCGCGAAAAACTTCGCAGCAGTAGCCCAGACCCAACGAGCAGCAACAGCGCCAGGGCAATTTCCATGGCGACCAACGCTCCGCGCAGCACATGCTGGCCGGGCCCGGCCGTCGAGCCGCGCGAACCCTCATTAAGCGCCTCGCGCAAATCCAGCCTTGCCGTGCGTAGCGCCGGCACAATGCCGAAGAGTAATCCAGTAAACAGCGAAACTGCTGCAGTAAAGGCCAGGACCCACGGATCCAATCCAATCGGCACGCCCGGCGGAATGCTGTCGCCCGCAATCTTAGGCAAGAGTCCAATCGCAGCCCACGCGACGATCACACCAAGCAAGCCGCCCGCGAGGGAAAGCAGCACGCTCTCGGTGAGAAGTTGCCGGATAACGCGGCCGCGGCTCGCACCCATCGCGGTGCGTATGGCGACTTCCCTACCGCGAGAAGCTGCACGAGCCAGCAAGAGGTTGGCGACGTTGGCGCAGGCGATCAGCAGAACAAAACTCACCGCGCCCAGCAGAAGCAGAAGCGCAGGGCGTGAGTTCTGCACGATCTGGTCCTGCAGCCCGATAACATCGGCACTGGTTCCCGTGTTGTAGTCCGGATATTGCTGCTCGAGCCGCTTCGTAATTCCGACCATTTCCACGCGCGCTTGTTCACGAGACACGCCCTGCTTGAGCCTCGCGAGCGGAATGATGCCGGGATGCCAATTGCGATCGTCCGGGAGCGTTTTCGCCCAAGGCATAAAAGGCAAGTACACATCCGCGAGTTGCAGAACCTGGAAGCCGTTCGGCAAAATGCCAACGACGGTGTAGGGCCGCAGGTCCAGGTTGATGGTCTTGCCGATGATGTCCGCCGAGCCGCCGAAGCGCCGTTGCCACAAACCGTAGCTGAGCAATGCAACCGGCGTGCCGCCCGCGCGATCCTCCTCTACGAGAAAAGTCCGGCCGATCTGCGCGTTAATTCCGAGCATGGGAAAAAGGCCCGCCGTGGCCATGCGAACATTGAGGCGCTCGGGTTCTCCGGCGCCCGTCAGCGTGATGGAGCCGCTGCGCGTCGCTTCCATCGCTTCAAAGCTGTGGCTCTGGTCGCGCCAATCCAGATAATTTTCACGGGAAGTGGAAATTACGGGAAAGGAACTTTTTTCTGCGATTAGAACCAAACGCGATGGGTCGCGAAATGGAAGCGGGCGCAGCAGCACGCCGTTCACAACGCTGAAAATAGCCGTGTTCGCGCCGATACCAAGCGCCAGTGTGAGTACGGCGATCGCGGTGAAACCAGGATTCTTGCGCAGCGTGCGCAACCCGTAGCGCAGATCCTGAATCAGCGTCCGCATGCCACCTCCCGTTTCTCAGCCAATATGCACGATGGACTGATCCTACCGCAGCTAAGATACGCCATTCCAATTCATCCGACTGCTCTGAGCGATTTGCGGCGGCTCGGTCTTGCTGGCCTTATAACCCGCGAAGAAATTCGAGCATCGCTTTGTTGACCTCAGTGGGGCGTTCCTGCTGCGTCCAGTGGCCGCAGCCCGGGAGCATCAGGGTGCCGCGCAGTTGTGGCACGAAGTACGCGAGGCTGGCAATTATCTGGTTCATGCCGCGGAAACCTACGACGAGATCGCGATCACCGGCAATATAGAGCGCGGGCACGCTGACGCGAGCGTCCGCGAAAGCGGCCAATAGTTCCCAGCCGCGGTCGATGTTGCGATACCAGTTCAACCCGCCGCGGAAACCGGTGCGCGCGAATTCTTCCACGTAATACGCTACGTCCGCTTCGGTAAGCCACGGTGGAAGTGACGCAGGCTCCGCCATGCGCGAAAGAAAGCCGCCCTCGCGCGGCACCATGCCCACTTGGTGACTGGACGCGGCCGCGTTTTCCCGGCGAGGGGAATCGCCGGAAGCGGAATAGAGCAAAGTCCGGATGCTGCGCGAAACGTCACGCTCGAGTTCCGCCTCTGCGACACCGGGAGCCTGAAAATAGAGTTGGTAGAAAATTGCGTCATCTGTTTGCGGCATCAGACCGGTAGGACGCACGGGCGACCGCGGCCAGAACGGCACGCTTAATCCGATCACGGCCGAGAAACGATCGGGCCGCAGCAGCGCGGAATGCCACGCGACGGGCGCGCCCCAATCGTGTCCGGCGATCACCGCGGTATCTGCGCCGAGAGGGTCCAACAGACCGACCATATCGCCTACCAAGTGCAGCAGCGTGTATTGCTCGATCACCTCGGGGCGATCGGTCTGGCCGTAGCCGCGCATGTCTGGCGCGACCGCGCGAAAACCAGCTTCCGCGAGCGCCTGCAGTTGGTGCCGCCAGGAATACCACGATTCAGGGAATCCGTGACACAAGAGCACCAGCGGACCTGAGCCGCATTCTGCGATGTGCATGCGAATTCCGTTCGTTTCGATGAAGCGATGCTTGAGTTCAACCATCGTGCGGCCAATCGGGGACTGAGATTCAGTCACGAGTCGCGCACATGTTAGGATGCGCGCGAAGGCAAGTCAACGAAGAGAGCGCCCGTAAACTGAGCGCTGTTTCAGGCGTTGGCCGGACATGATTGCATAACAACGCCGGCTCCTTAGACCCGAGTAGACTGTGGTTTGTCGAAGACCATGGGCTCGGGAGAAAGGAGCCGGACATGATCATTATAGGCGTGGATTATCACCCGAGCGACCAGT
>Ga0210390_10000913_pt1 | contig 29775 bp, 23 predicted proteins | sample IncBWH11OmetaG_FD_161050 | JGI IMG/M metagenome (GOLD analysis project Ga0210390, IMG submission 161050) | Forest soil microbial communities from Barre Woods Harvard Forest LTER site, Petersham, Massachusetts, United States - Inc-BW-H-11-O ...
GGCGGAATAGTCTTGATCACGTTGTAATAGTCCCAGGCATATTTGGATTCTTCCGGCTTCTTGACCTGGAACAAATACATGCTGTGAAGCTTCCGGCCGTCGGCACGGATTGTCCCTTTGCCAAAAAGCGGATCATCGGTCGGCAGTTGCTTCATCTTGTCGACGACGGCCTTGCCGTCGGTCGAAGTGCCATCCAGCGCATCGACCGCTCGCAGATAGTGCAGAGTCGCGCCGTAAACGCCGGCCTGCAAAGCGGTTGGATAGCGGTTGTTGCCGCGCGAAGCAAAGCGCCTGCTCCATGTGCGCGTCTCGTCATTGAGGTCCCAATAAAACGCCTCGGTAAATTGCAGGCCCTGAGCAATTTTCAAGCCCAGTGAATGAACGTCGCTGAGATAGAGCACCATCGCCACCACGCGCTGACCACCGGTGCCTATTCCGAACTCGACCGATTGCTTGATCGAGTTGATGGTATCGCCGCCGGCGTTGATCAGTGCGACGACTTGCGCTTTCGAGGCCTGCGCCTGCAGCAGAAATGACGAGAAGTCCTGGCTGTTGATCGGCGCACGCACGCCGCCGACCACCGTGCCGCCGGCCTTTTCGACCACGCGCCGAACGTCGCCCTCCATGGTATGGCCGAAAGCATAGTCAGCGGTCAGCGTGAACCAGGTCTTGCCGCCGGAGGCAAGCACGGCCGTCGCCGTGCCCGTCGACAGCGCATAGGTGTCGTAGGTCCAGTGAACGATATTCGGCGAACAGGACTTTCCGGTGAGGTCCGAAGACGAGGCGCCCGAAATCAGGAACACGCGATTCTTCTGCTGTACGACGCTGCGGGCGGCAAGCGCCACAGCCGAGTTCGGCGCGTCGATGACGGCGTCGACGCCAACAGTATCTATCCATTCGCGGGTGATATTGGCGGCGACATCCGCCTTGTTCAAATGATCCCCGCTGATCACCTCGATCGGCCGGTTCATCCTGTGCGGCGAGGCGAGGAAATCCTCGACCGCCATGTTCGCTGCCAGCACCGAGCCGGGACCGGTGGCATCGGCATAAAGGCTGGACATGTCCGTCAAGACGCCAAGTCTGAGCGGCGGCGCGGTCTGCTGCGCCGGCGCAGCACCCACACCCAGGATCAGAATTACAATTGCCGACAACAATCGGTAACGGCCGGAGATCTTCATCTCGGTCATTTTCTCTTCCTCCCACTCTCGCCGCGGACCTGTTTTCGGCCGCTGACTTTTTTTGACGTTCACATCATCTCGAACGGCTCCCGGTGAAGCTTTATTCGCTCAGGCGCGGTACTGGGTCTTGCCGGTGCCGCGATAGAGCACGCGGACCTGCTCCTCTGTCACTGCCTTGTGGAAGGCGAGCGCCCCCGGCTCGAGATCGCTCTTTGGGACGTATTCGGGTTCAAAGTGACGGTAATCGTCCTTGCCGCGGACCAGCGTCGCCCAGTCCCTCTGGCCGACCGCCTGCTTCAGGTGTGTCGGGATATAACGGATCGCGAGCCCGATGCGACGATCTTCGGAGCGGTTCGGCTCCGAACCATGGAACAGCAACACGTGGTGAAGCGAAGCTTGGCCGGGTTTCAACTCGACAAAGACCGCATCCTTCTCATCGACCTTGACGGCGATCTCCTGGCCGCGCGTCAGGAGATTGTTGTTGTCGAAGGTATCTTCGTGCTCAACCTGCCTGAGATGGGTACTAGGGACGAATTTCATGCAGCCCGAGATTTTGTTGGCCGGCGACATCGCGACCCAGGCGGTCACGACATCGGAGGAGCTGAGCCCCCAATAGGTCGCATCCTGATGCCATGAGACAAAGCCGGGATCGCGCGCTTCCTTGATGAAGAAGCTGGTGTTCCAGCAAAGGATATTCGGGCCGATCACGTCCTCTACCGCATCCAATATTTTGGGGTGCCGGATCATGTCGTTGATCCAGGTGAAGAGCACGTGGCTGCGATGGCGCATCTCTCCCTTGATGGGACCGCCGGTCTGAGCCTCATACTTTTCGAGCTTGCCGCGGAATTCCGCGACCTCCGCTTCGCTTAGAACGTTGACCGGAAAATGATAGCCATGTTGGCGGTAGCCGGAGATCTCCCGATCGGTCAGCATTTTTGTCATTGGTTTCCTCCGCGATATTTGCCGTCTTTTCGGCTTTGCTTGCGAGACAAGCCGCGACATTTGCAGGCGCCGAAGCGACCGGCCGCCCACGCCATTGGAATCATAATGGCTGCATAAGTCCACAGGAATGATGAGAGCGGACAGCCGAGTTCGATCGGCGAAAGGCCAAATTCGTCGGAAAACGCTTCACTCCCATGGGCCACGGCCTCCGACGCGATCACAAGCGCAGCCGCCGTCATCAGTTTCCGCGCGCGATCAAGCGAGAGGAACGCTTGACGAGCGGACGAAAGCAAAAGTAACCTGCCTCAAAGTGTCGACACAACGAGACCATGCGCTCGTTGGAAGCGACCGGTCTCGACCGCAGACGAGACACCAGGGAGGAAGAATGGCGCTAATGCTTTGGGATCAGGCGCATGGCGGCGTCCTGGCTCGCGGATTCGGCAAAATATCGGCCTTTCCATCGCTTTCCTCCATCAGTTGGCGCGTCAAATCGCGGCCTGCCGGCACACTCGCGGCCGATCGTCGCGGCGCACCGATGTCCTTCGACCTTCCGAGATGTCGAGCGACGAGTGTCGGCATTTTGTCACAGGGCTATCGAATACAGCGTGGGCTACCCCGGTGGCAGCGGTCCTCCGTTTTCACGGAAGGAAGCGCATGGACGCGTTGAGGTGGCATATCGTCGACTTCTTTCAGGCTCTGGTCGCCGGCCTACTCGTCGGAGGCACCTATGGCCTCATGTGCGTCGGCCTCGGCATCATCTTTGGCGTCATGCGCGTGGTGAATTTCGCGCAAGGCGACTTCATGATGCTCGGCATGTACGTCACCTATTATCTGGTGACGGGCTTCGGCATCCTCGCCTTTCTCGGTCCTTATGTCGGCCCGGTCGCGGGCGCCGCGCTGGCCGGACCGATCGTATTCGGCATCGGCTGGCTGCTGCACCGCTATTTGATCTCGCGTGTTACCGGCGCCCGCGCCGTCTCTGCCGAAGGCGAAGGCCATTACGCGCAGATCATCATGACGCTCGGCGTGGCGCTCGTTCTCTCCAACGGAGGCTTGATCCTGTTCGGCTCGGTGCCGCTGTCGGTGCGCACGCCGCTGTCGAGTGAGTCCTGGGAGATCGCCGATGTCTTCCTCAATCAGGGCCGCACCGTCGCCTTCGTCCTCGCCGTCATCGCCGCGCTCGGTCTCTACCTGTTCCTGACGCACTCGATCCTCGGCAGATCCCTGCGCGCCGCGGCCGATAATCCGATTGCGGCGGCCTATGTCGGCGTCAATGTCGATCGCTGCCATCGCCTTGCGTTTGCGCTCGGCGTCGGTGTTACCGCCATCGCCGGCGGACTGATTGCGAGCGCGCAATCGTTCCAGCCCTATATCGGCTTCGATTTCGTCATCGTCATGTATGCCGGCGTGGTGCTCGGCGGTATGGGCTCGATCCTCGGCGCCTTCTGGGGCGGCCTGACCATCGGCCTGGTGCAGCAGATGTCGACGCTGGTCCTGCCATATCAATTGCAAAATACCGCGATCTTCATCGTGTTTCTGCTGATCGTGTTCTTCAAGCCGCAGGGCATGTTCGGTCGCGTCTCGGAGCGCACCTGATGTATCGCGCCCCGATCAGCCGACAGTATGCGGCGATCCTGCTTTTTGCCGCCGCCTATCTCTGCCTCGGCTGGTTCGTGCGAAATTCCTATTATCAGCTGATGATGACGCTGGTGCTGATCTGGGCGACGGCCGGCGTCTCCTGGAACACCTTAAGCGGCTACAGCGGCATGATGTCGTTCGGTCACGCGGCCTTCTTCGGCCTCGGCGGCTATACGATGACCATCCTGTTTGTCACCTTCGGAATCACGCCCTGGATCGGCATTCCGCTTGGCATCGTTGTCGGCGTGATTGCCGGCATTGTCATCGGCGTACCGACGTTCCGCCTGCGTGGGCATTACTTCGCGCTGGCGATGCTCGCCTATCCGCTGGCCATGCTCTACGTCTTCGAGTGGGTCGGCTACCAGGAGGTGCCGATCCCGATGAAGCGGGAAGCGCCGCTCTTCTACGCCGAATTCAGCGATCCGCGGGCCTACATGGTGCTCGCCCTGATCCTTCTCGTGATCTGCATGATCGCGGCCCTGCACATCGAACGCTCGCGCTTCGGCATGTCGCTGATGGCGATCAAGCAGAACGAGCCGGCAGCGTCCGCTGCCGGCATCAATCCGATGCGATGGAAGATGCTGGCGATGATGATCAGCGCCGCGATGGGCGCGGCAGCCGGCGGCCTCTACGCCATGGTGCTTCTCGTGGTGACCCCACAGACCATGTTCGGCGCGCTTGTTTCCGCGCAGGCGCTCATTATGGCGCTGTTCGGCGGCGTCGGCGTATTTTGGGGCCCGGTGATCGGCGCCGCGATTCTGGTGCCGCTCGCCGAGATTCTGAATGCCAAGCTCGGCAACATCCTGCCCGGCATTCAGGGCGTCGTGTACGGCGTTGCTATTATCGTCATCACGCTCGTTGCGCCGGAAGGCATTTACTGGCGTTTGCGCGATTTTTTCACCGCGCGGAAACCCCCGCTCGGCAAGGCACCGATTTCCGTGTCGATGGCCGAGACGATCGGCGTCGATCCGAAAAGCTCCGCCGAACGCAAGCGCGCGGAAGGCGGCGAGGTTCTGCTCAGTCTCGACCGCGCGAGCCGCGCCTTTGGCGGCCTCAAGGCGGTCGACGGCGTCAAGCTGAACATCCGCGCCGGGACGATCCATGGCATCATCGGCCCGAACGGCGCCGGCAAGACGACCTTGTTCAACGTCATCAACGGCTTCCTCCGCGCCGACAGCGGTAGCATCAGCCTCGCCGGCACTGAGCTCGTGGGTTTGAGGCCACACGAAATCTGCCGGCTCGGCATCGGGCGAACCTTTCAGGTCATCCGCGCTTTCCCTCGCATGTCCGTGCTGGAGAATGTCGTGGTCGGCGCCTTCGTCGGCGCAAACAGTGATACGCAGGCCGAACGGCTGGCGATGGAGGCACTCGATCGGGTTGGCCTGGCGGACGGGCAGGCCCACGCCATCGCAGGCGGCCTCACGACCAAGCAGCTGCGCCTGATGGAGCTCGCGCGCGCGCTGGCGCCGCGCCCGAAGCTGCTGTTGCTCGACGAAACGCTCGCCGGCCTCGGCCACGACGCGCTCGACGACCTTCTGGCTATCCTGCGCCGCATCAACCGCGACGGCGTTACCATCGCCATTATTGAGCACACGATGCAGGCGATGATGAAGCTGGTCGACGAATTCAGCGTACTCGACCACGGCAAGCTGATCGCCAGCGGCGCGCCCACCAAGGTGGTGAAGGATCCAGCGGTGATTGAAGCCTATCTCGGCAGGAAGTGGATGGAACGTGCTAAAGATACGGTCGCTTAACGTCGCTTATGGCGGGCTCAAGGCCCTGAACGACGTATCGCTGGACGTCGAGGAAGGCCAGTTTGTGGCCGTCGTCGGCCCGAACGGGGCTGGCAAGACGACCTTGTTCAAGACCATCTCTGGCGTCGTCGCGCCACTCTCGGGCGAGATTACCTATCGCGGCCAAAACCTGCTCGCCCTTCCGCCCGAGGAGCGCGCGATGCTCGGCATCGCCCATGTGCCGGAAGGCCGCCAAGTGTTCGCGTCCATGACCGTCATGGAGAACCTGCAAATGGGCGCGCTGACGAAAAAAGGCCGCGCGCAATGGCATCAGCTTCTACCGGCCATTCTCGAGCTATTCCCGATCCTGGCTGAGCGGCGCGACCAGCTCGCCGGTACGCTGTCAGGCGGCGAGCAGCAGATGCTGGCGATCGGCCGCGGCCTGGCGTCGGCGCCGGACCTGTTGATGCTCGATGAACCATCGATGGGGCTTGCGCCCGCGATCGTCGATTCCATTTTCGACCGTATCCAACTCATTCATCGCGAACAGGGCCTGACCATCCTCCTCGTCGAACAGCGAGTGGCCGAGGCGCTCGAGCTCTGCGATCGCGGCTACGTGCTGGAGACGGGCAACATGGTGCTGGAAGGACCTCACGACACGTTGGTCACGAATGCGCAAGTTCGGCGCGCTTATCTCGGAATGTAACGCATCAACCACCAAGGTCGGTTCCGGCCACCAAAAAGGGGAGGAAAGCATGGCAAAGACGTCAAGCGGCTCACTCGCAAAACCGCTCATCAGTTTTACCGCGGCAATCCTGACGTCCGCCGGGATTGCGGGTTGGCCGATGGCCGCAGCGCAGGCGCAAGCCCCGAAGCCGGTGGAGATCGCGTTGATCATGCCGCTGTCCGGCCCATGGGCTCGTCAGGGTCAATTGGAAAAACTCGGCGCCGAAATGGCGATCGACGAGATCAATGCGGCTGGCGGCATCAAGTCGATGGGCGGCGCCAAGCTCGAGCTCATCTCCCTGGACGCCGGCGACAGCGCCGAAAAAGCAAAGAACGCGGCGCAGCGCCTGATCGCCGAGCATCCAGACGTGGTCGGAGGTCTCGGCGCCTGGCTCAGCACCTTCACGCTTGCGATCACCGAGGTCACCGAGCGCGCGCAAATCCCATGGTTGACGTTGTCTTATGCCGATTCGATCACCAACCGCGGTTTCAAGTACGTCTTCCAGACGTCGCCGACGGCCGATACGCAGTCGACCGAGGCGCTTCCGACCCTTCTCGATCTCGCCAAGGCGGCCACCGGCAAGGCGCCGAAGACAATCGGTATGATCGGCGACAATACGGCGTCGCCGGTCGGCTTCCTCAAGCCGTTCCGCGAACCCGGCGGTCTCGACAAGTATGGCATGAAACCGGTGGTCGACGAGACGTTCACGCCACCTTTGTCGGACGCAACGACGCTGATGCAGAAGGTGCGCTCGGCGCGCCCGGAACTTCTGCTCTACGTCACGTCCACCATCTCAGACCTGAAGCTCGGCCTCGACAAGATGAACGAGTTTCACATCGGCAAGGGCGCCATTCCGACAATCGGGAATGGCGGCGCCAACGGCGCGCCGGAGGTCCTCAAGAGCGTCCCCCCGGATCTGCTCGAAGGTTTCATCTTCACCGTTGCGAACTGGGGCCTCACGGGGCAGGAACAGATCATCGACGCATTCAAGAAGCGCACCGGTGAACCGTGGATGACCCAGGACGCGCTCGATGGTTATGGCCACGTATGGATTCTCAAGGACGCGATCGAGAAAGTCGGCAGTGCCGATAAGGTCAAGGTGGCCGAGGCGATCCATACGACGGAATTCAACAGTGGCCCGACCGCGATGGCCTTTCCGGGCAAAGTGAAGTTCGACGCCGCGGGCCATCGCGTCGACGCGCCGCTCGTGATGGTGCAATGGCAGAATGGCGTTCCGGTCACGGTCTATCCGACCGATCGCGCCACGGCCAAACCGAAGTGGCCCAAGAGCTGATACGAAAAGCTGACATGATGTGTCGACGCCGCGCCGGCGCGGCTTCGGACCAATGAGTGGACGAACAAGATGGGTCGTATGAGCGACAAGGTAGCGATCGTCGCCGGCGCTGGCTCGATCGCCGAAGGCTGGAGCAACGGCAGGGCGACCGCCGTGCTGCTGGCTCGCGAGGGGGCCAAGGTTTTCGCCGTTGACCGGGACATCGACTCCGCCAACGCGACCCGCGATATCATTCGTTCCGAGGGCGGCGAATGCACCGCCTATCAGTGCGACGTGTCGGTCGCCGCCGAGGTCGAAACCATGGTCGCCGCCTGCCTCGGCGCCTATGGTCGCATCGACGTGCTCTTCAACAATGTCGGCATGCAGGTGGTCGGCGGGCCGCTCGATGTAAAGGAAGAAGACTGGGACAAGCTCATGACCGTCAACGTCAAGAGCATGTACCTGACCTGCCGCGCCGTCATCCCGTATATGCTGAGCCAGGGCGGCGGATCGATCATCAACAATTCCTCGACCGCCGGCATCCGCTTCACCTACGCCAACGTCGCTTACTCCGCGTCGAAAGGCGCGGTCAAACAACTGTCGCAGAACATCGGCGTCCAGTATGCCGCCAGGGGCATCCGTTGCAATTCCGTGATGCCGGGCTACATCGCCACACCACGCATCACCGATCGCCTGAGGCGCAGCAATCCCGCAGACTACGACCGCAAGATCGACGAACGCCGCAAGGCGGTACCAAGTGGTCAGCTCGGTACCGCCTGGGATGTTGCCTACGGCGTGCTGTATTTGGCCTCCGACGAATCCAGGTTCGTCAACGCGACCGAATTGATCATTGATGGCGGCCAGACTGCCTCGACCACCGGTAAAGTGTGGGAGGACTGATATGGCGCGTCTTGCTTTCATTGGTTGCGGCGCCATGGGCGCTCCAATGGCTGAACGGCTGATCGACGCCGGGCACGCGCTCAGCATCTACGATCCGATCCCTGCAGCGACCGCGCCGCTCGTTGCGCGCGGCGCCGTTCCCGCGCCCTCGCCACGGGCGGCGGCGGAGGCAAGCGACGTCGCCTTCGCCTGCCTGCCCTCGCCTGAGGTCAGCCGCAAGGTCGCACTCGATATCGACGGCATCGTCGCCTGCAAGGGTCTCGGCGCCTACGTCGAGATGTCGACGATCGGCTCGAAGACGATCAAAGCGATCGCGCAAGGACTCGCCGCGGCCGGCATTCCCGTACTCGATTCGCCGGTCAGCGGCGGTCCGCGCGGAGCGCGGGCCGGCACCCTGTCGACCATGGTCTCAGGGGCGCCCGCCACGTTCGAAGAGGTCAAGCCGCTGCTCGAAACGGTCGCCCATAACGTCTTCTATATCGGCGAGGCGCCGGGTCTCGGTCAGGTGACGAAGCTCGCCAACAACATGATCTCGGCCGCCGGCATGGCCGCCGCCTTCGAAACCTCCGCCATGGCAGTCAAGGCCGGAGTCGACGCGCGCACCCTGATCGAGACGGTCAACGCCAGCACCGGCCGCAACAGTGCGACCATGGACAAATTCCCGGCAGCGATCCTCACGCGCAGCTTCGACTACGGCGGCAAGCTCTCGACCATGTACAAGGACGTCTTCCTCTGCTTGGAGGAAGCGCGCGAACTCGACGTACCGATGTGGGTGGGTTCGAACGTCGTTCAGCTCTGGTTCCACGCCATGACGCAAGGCCGCGGCAACGACGACTACACGGTCTTGATCCAGATGATCGAGGATTGGGCCGGTGTCGTCGTCGGCGGCAACGAATCCGGTCCGATCGACCGCAAACCGAAATAGACGGTGAAGGCGCGCTGCCATGTGTGAATCCGAGACCACTAAAATCCCCGGCTGGAAAGGTTGGCTCGACCTGCCCGCGCCGCAGATTTCCGGGGCAAGCGGCCCCTGGATCGATCTGTCGCATCGGCTCACGGAGGAATTGTCGCGCATCCCGTCATTTCCGCAGCCGCACATTCGGCAGATCAGCAGGATTCCGGAACACCGCGCCAACGTCACCGAAGTGCATATGGTCGTGCACCACGGCACGCATATCGATGCGCCGCGCCATTTCATCGCCGACGGACCGACAATGGACGAGGTGCCGCTCGAGCGGCTCTATGGACCGGGAGTCGTCTGGCATTTCGACGTCGCCGACGGCGGCATCATCGACATCGCCGATCTCGAGCGCGCGACGCCCCGCATGCGCCCCGGCGACATGGTGCTGATCGATACCTCGCGGTCGCGTTACATCAATACCGAGCGCTATATGCAGCACGCCTGCCTCACCGGCGAGGCGGCGGCGTGGCTGGTCGAGCAAGGCGCAAAACTGGTCGGCATCGACTGCCCGACGCCCGACCTCGCTTCGCCGCTGCGGCCGCCCGATTTCGCTTTTCCGGTGCACTACACGCTGCTCAGCCGCGGCATCCTGATCGCCGAGCATGTTACCAATCTCGCTCCGCTTATCGGCAAGCGCGCCGAGATCATGTTTCTCGGGCTGAACATCGCAGGCTCCGACGGCGCGCCGGTGCGACCGGTCGCCCGGATCGTCGATTGAATTAAAGAAATGTCGGGAATTCGGGCATGACGAAGGTATACGCGGTGCGCGTTCACAAGTTGGGCGGCCCCGAGCAATTGCGCTACGAACCGGTCGAGGTCGGTGAGCCCGGCCCCGGCGAGGCGCGCGTGCGCCATACGGTGATCGGACTCAACTTCACCGACATTCATTTCCGCACCGGCCGCTATCCCCTGCCCGCGCTGCCGCACGTGATCGGCATGGAAGCGGCGGGAGTGGTCGAGGCGGCGGGTGACGGCGTCACCGCGTTCCGGCCGGGCGATCGCGTGGCTTATGCCGCCGAAACGCCGCGCGCCTATGCGCAGGCCGCGGTAATGCCGGTAAGCCGGCTGATCAAGCTGCCGGATTTCATCGACGACGAAGCGGCAGCGGCGACCCTCCTGAAGGGGCTGACCGCGCAATATCTCATACGCAGCGCATACACCATCAAGCAAGGCGAGACGATCCTGGTCCAGGCGGCTGCCGGTGGCGTCGGTCTCATTATCTGCCAGTTGGCGCGCCATCTCGGCGTGCGGGTGATCGGCACCGTAAGCACGCCGGAAAAGGCTGCGTTGGCCAAAGCAAACGGCTGCGATCATCCGATCATCTATACGCGCGAGGACGTGGTCGCGCGCGTGCGCGAGCTCACCGGCGGCGCCGGCCTGCCGGTCGTCTATGACGGCGTCGGCGGCAGCACCTACGAGACGTCGCTGCAATGTCTCAGGCGGCGTGGCCTTGCCGTATTCTACGGCTCGGCAGGCGGCGTGATCCCGCCGTTCGATCTGTGGCGGCTCAACCGCATGGGATCGCTCTACGTCACCTATGCCGGGCTCGCCGATTATCTGCACGATCCCGTGGAGATGGATGAACGCGCGGCCGACCTGTTTGCGATGATGAAAAGCGGCGTCGTCAAGGTGCCGATTCACAAGCGCTATCGGCTCGCCGACGCCGCGCTGGCGCATGCCGACCTCGAAGGCAAGCGCACGTCCGGCGCCTCAATCCTTATTCCGTGAGACCGCCGATGTCAGCGCCGCCGCTCGGAAAGGGATACGTAGACGTTGCGCCGCCCGTTGCGGAACATCGACTCCATGCGCCGTGTCCACGCCGACTTGTGGTCGCCCGTCAGCCGCAGATAAGGCTCGGAGGCAAGCACCTCCGGGGATTCGAGATCATACACGGCGAGGTACTTCGGACCGCCCTCGATCGCGCGGAAGCGCCGTGCCGTCAGGAAGCCGGGCACGGCCATGCGTTCAGGAATGTGCTCATCCTCGTACCAGCGGTGGAATTCCTCCTCCATCGCCGGATCGATGTCGGTGGTGAAGAGGAGCAGGCCGCGTGACGTCGTCATCTCACTTTTCCCTGATGTTTATGCTGCATCATCACGCCCGGTCGACACGTCGAGGTCGGTCATGACGAATGGATTGAATTACGAGCTTGGGGGCCACGGGCCGCTCGTCGTCCTGTTGCATCCGGTTGGCCTCGATCTGACGTTTCTCGCCCCGGTGGCCGATAACCTGCGCGACGAATTCACCGTGTTGACCGTCGACCAGCGCGGGCACGGCAACAGCCCGGCGTCGGCGCCGGCGAATTCGCTCGTCGACTATGCCGACGACCTGCACGCCCTGCTGACAAAGCTTGCGCTCACGCCAGCGGCGGCCGTCGGCTTCTCCTTTGGCGGCATGGTGGCGCAGGAGCTCGCGCTGAAGTATCCGCAGGACGTCAGCGCACTGGTGGTCTGCGCCAGCCGCGCCTCCCTGCCCGCCCAGGCGCGCGATATCGCGCGCGCCCGCGGCGATGATGCGCGAAAGCGCGGCATGAGTGACGTAGTCGAGGCAACGCTCGATCGCTGGTTCACGCCGGCATTTCGCGCAAGCGGCAAGGAGGAAGCGGCCAAGGCGCGGCTGCTTTCCGATAACGTCGAGGGTTGGGCCCAGGCGTGGTACGCCATGGCCGCGGTTGATACGCTGCCGCGTCTCGGCGGCGTACGGGCGCCCACGCTCTGCCTCGCCGGCGAGATCGACAAATCCTCGCCGCCCGAAACGGTAAAGGAAATGGCCGCAGCGATCCCGGGCGCGCGCTATGCGGAACTCAAAGGCGCCCCGCACATGCTCTTCCTCGAACAGCCGGAGGCGACGGCGCGCGTCGTCGGCGACTTCCTGCGCAAAGGACCCGGTGGCCGGGCTTGATGTTAGCGACGAAGGGCCGGCGAACGTAGTCCACGTTGCCGGCCGCGAACGAACCCATCGACATGCGTTACCTCCGCCGCGGTCTTCCGCCGTCAGCCTACTTAGAGCAATATGTCGACACTTAATGGGCAACCAGATTAGCGTCAAGTTTGTTTCCGAGCTAAAAATGGCCGATTAAATACTTTACTCGTGAAGTCCCGACACACAATGCTGACAATCGAGTTCGTTTGAAACCCGCTCGTGTGTCGACACCTGTCGGACGAAGGAGGCGCGTCATCGATACCTTGCCCCTGCCACGACGGAAGGCTTCGCCGCGAATCACGGACAAGCGCTCGTTCGCCCGCGCGTTGGCGGTCGTACGCGCCATCATTGCGGAACGGCATGATCGGCCGTCGCTTGTTGCCAACATCGCCTGCGAAATCGCCGCTGAGATCATCGAGGGGCTGCGGCGGCCGGGAGACGATCTCAACTCGGTGGAGTTGTCGCGCCGTTATCAAACGAGCCGCACGCCGACCCGCGAAGCCTTGATGTTGCTGGAAAAGGAAGGGCTTGTGGATATCCCGCCGCGGCGCAGGCCGTGTGTGGCGTCGCTGGCGATGGACGAGGTACGCGACATCTATCGCGCGCGCGCCGCCTTGTTCGAATTGATCGCAACAGACGTCGCTCGCTCTGTGACACTCGAAGGCATGGCCCCGCTCCGCGCGGCGCTCGTCGAAATGGAGCGCGCCTGCCGCACCAGCGATCTTAACGGCTATGTCTGGGCGAACGTCGATTTCTACGACCGTAACACCCAGCTTGCCAACAATCGCACCGTCAAGCGCATTCTCGATTCACTTCTGCTGCGCACGCTGCGGCTCCGCCGCCTCAGCCTGTCGCAGCCCGGCCGTCTGCAGAAATCGCTCGACGATCATATTCGCTTGATAAAGGCCTACGAGGACCGTGACGCCAATCTTGCGGCAGCGCTCATACGATCGAACCACATCAACGCTCTCGCGGCGCTGGAGAAGTGCCTTCCTGTCGATAAAGCCGCCAAATGAAGACGCCATGAAGGATACCCCCCGGTCATGGCGAACCGGATGCTTTCGGTCGGGTTCGGACCATCTGGGATTGGAGCGACTCCGCTCGATCGCCTGTGTCCGCGAGAAGGCTTGGCCAGCGAGGACTAGAACGCGAACGCCGGCGCGGCTATATCAGCGTCACGTTTTGGCAGGTTTGCCAAACGGTCGGCCGCAATTGCAAAAATAATGACAAAAGTTATGTAATTTCAATGTGTTATTTGGAAATTGTGTAACGGTATCGCAACAGACTCTAACTCTGTTGTCTAGGTTCGAATAGGCGCCAAACGCCGTCGTCGAGCCGATCCATCCAAAGGCCGTGCCGGTGATCTTGACGACCGAGGAGGAGCGCGACGTTTGGCTGCGCGCCCCGACTTTTTCTAAACTGAAGTTTGGCGTGGAAAAGCGGCCGGGACCGTGCCCGGCGCCGGTGCCGGTATTGTATTGTCCGCCAATACCACCGGGGGGAGGCGGTTATGGCGCGCGCGCAGGTTTCGGAAGATCAGTTTAGGGTCGAAGAACACGAGGTCATCCACCTTCCGACTAATGCTCGCTGGACCGCCCATCCCGGCCGTCGAGAGCCGCACCTTTACTCGCTTGGTATGGTAGGGAGTGTCCTCCACAACGGCGACGACTACTGGCGCGAAGACGTCGAGCCGATCGCGATAAAGCTTTTGGCAACGAGGCCGGGGGCTTCTTCAAAATGACGATCTGGCTAGGTATCGCAACATCGTCGCGATTGCCGGCGCGGCGGTCGCTTATCTCCAGTTTGTCACTGCCCGCCGAAAACTCATGCTCGATCTTTTCGACCGCCGACTGAAGATAGTCGAGGGCGTTTGAACGCGCCGTCGGACCGTTTGTCGCGCATGGCACTGTGACGATGGACAACTCGTTGGGTAGCGAACGTTAGAGTACCATCGACGATATCAGCAAGCTGTTTGAGCGAGAACAGATTGAACAACTGGTTCGCCTTGCCACGGGAATTTTCGTCGTGGTCAGCGGATGCGAATGGTATCACCGCGATCTCAAGGACCGCCCGTTAAACTACCCGTGGCGGTTTTATATCGACGTAGCAGTCGTCACCTACACTATTGTATTCTTGTACGCCTCAAACAACGAAGGGATTTGGCTTTTTTCGCTGGTCACAATCTTCGGTCTCTACGTTCTTTGGGATATCGCTGCGCTGATCGAGTTTGGGAGGGTCAGCATTGTACTTCGAGAAAAGATTTGGTCCGGATTCATCACGAATATTATCTGGTCGGCATTCTTCTGGTTGCTTTTCCTCGACAGAAACGATCATCCGCTCGCAACCTGTTTATTCGTATTTCTCGCAGCAGCTTTTCTACGAGCTTTGGGCAGCTTGCAAATACCGTCAGCAGTCACTTTTTGGGGCGCTGTGGGCTAGAGTGGCTATGTTGGCGGACTAGCGGCCCTCTATCATTACGTTGTACCGCTTGTGGCTTAAAACAGTCACCTGCCCAGGCATAGGACAGGTTTACGAGACCGCCGCTGGTCCTGCCGTCGACTCCGACGTCTGCTCCAATACCACCAACGATACAGCTGCGCCTGAACTGGTGCCGGCACTGGCGACGCCACGGTGTCCGCACGAGACGTTAGCAGCCGAAGCACGAACAGAACAGTATCAGAAACCAAGCCGGACGATGCGGTCAATAAACCGTTGTTGAATCCGGCAAACCTTGTTCTTCCGCAACTTTATACCCCCACATGAACAAGGCAGCTTCGATCTCTCTTGGACCCGCTTGGCAGTCTTTCGCGACTTGCCAGATTATTTGCGATGCCGATCGTACCATCAAGGCGTGACAACGATCCCTGGCTTTGCCGAACAATGCTGGAAAATGAATGCGATTAGTCTCGGGAGACCGTTTGGCCTCTCGGTCCACCGCGAACAGTAATTGCTCGGCAAGATCGTGTTGGTGAATTTCTAGTTCTTCCGTGAATCGTGCAAGGAAAAAGCCGAGCGCAGCCGCAACTCGACCGTCGTAGATCGCAACCTTCTGCTCGGGGTCGGCGAGACTCACGATCTTGGTCATCGTCGAATTCATGATCAGGTTTACACCGTCAAACGGATCCAGCGATGCCTGTGCGTCTTTAATCAGATCGACTGCATTGGAGAGCTTGGTGGAAATCCCATCCACGTTTCGTTCAATCCACTCAAACGTTCCCTTCTGTCGATGCTTGTTATCAACAGCGCCCCAATGCATTATCGCCCAAATGGTCTTGCAAACATCATTATTGGAATTCCGCTGAATAGCGGACTGTAGGTTGGCCGCCATTCCGTCTAACTCGATCTTGTTCTCAACGAAGCTTTTTCCGTTCCATGCATATTTCGATACCGCATCTGCCAGGCCATATGCCGACCATTTGCCCTCAACCCTCCGGGACCATGCCGACAATTTTCCTCTGGAAGGAACGGCATAAGAATGATGACGGCTCCCCCTCCACTCACGAGCAAGGAACCGACAAAATTCTTGAATTTGCACTTGTTTCTCGTCGATTTTCTCGCTTGCCGGCGTGAAAAATGATGAGTGCAACCGTGAGGCCACGACGCTAGTCGCCCGGACAGACGGATCATTTTGCAGCCCTCGCTGGGCCGCAGATCGGAACGGTTCTGTCATGATATAGCGTTACCTGACAGGAGCGATGTTTCTGCGAATGAGGTCCGATAGTCGAACCAAAAATCCTCGAATCCTGGCGTTCTCCTCAAGCAGCGAGTGAAGGTCGTCTTTGTGTTCATCACCCCAAAGGGACGGTCCATCCTCTCGAAGAGCACCATCGAGTAGCGGAAGAGCATCGTCGGCGGGTTCGTCAGCCCAAAGTGAGGGGCAACTAATGTGGCCTTGCTTGTTTCGCGGCGGATGGCTCATGAATATGACTCCAATTCAGATAACTGGACTTCTCCCAAGTCATCCGACCCGCCGATCCTCTCCGAGACTGAGTTGAGTCGGTTGGCAAATTTGAGTCGAAAAATTGGAAATACGATGAGACGCACGCCGCATTGACGACGCTATAGCGACGTAAATTTCGGAGTGGTCGTACTGAAGGATGGGGTCGGCGGGTTAGCCAATAGGACACCGACATTGTCCTTATCGCGAACCGGGAAGTGCGGCGCACGATTAGAAACTTATGGCCGAGCGCAGAGCGCGGTTGCTAGCATCTGCCAACCCGGAAACGGCGCCCTGCCCTGTCCGCAGCAGCAAAAAGAGTGCCCAATAAGCGCTGTATGTGGCGGTGGGTCGGCTAAGTTCCGAACCCCACATGAGAATGTCTCCTGCCGTCATGCATACATGCCATTTCCAGGCTCTGCCACGCATGTTCGAGACAACCTCAAAAAACAGGAAAATTATCAAGCATTACGGTTGTCTCTTTGTCTGTTTTACTCGCAAGAAGTGTATCAAGGAACGCCCGCTGGTCATCTCAATTGAGCGCACTTCTTGCCTCATTTACGCCAACTCCCTCGACAAAAAGTATTTGAAACTTAAACTAATTCGATTAGATGGGTACGTAGGTTCGTTTCGGTTGTGCTTTAAGCATTGCAAGCCTGTACTCCTGCGCACAATCGACCAATCAAGTGGACATTGAACTAGCGGCGCCTCGCTTCCGTATCTTTTTCTAAAGGCCAGTACCTAAATGACATCTTCCTCCAACAAGATTGCGCTGTTCATTGACGGCGCCAATCTGTACGCAACAGCCAAGACGCTCGGCTTCGACATCGACTACAAGCGTCTCCTCAAGGAATTCCAGAGTCGAGGAACATTGGTCCGCGCGTTCTACTACACTGCAATTATCGAAGATCAGGAGTATTCATCGCTTCGTCCGCTGATCGATTGGCTCGATTATAATGGCTTCACCGTTGTCACGAAGGCGACCAAGGAATTCATCGACGCCAGTGGCCGTCGCAAGGTGAAAGGCAACATGGATATCGAACTCGCCGTCGATGCAATGGAGCTCGCCGAGCATGTCGAGCAAATCGTGTTGTTCTCTGGCGACGGCGACTTCCGTTCGCTGGTCGAAGCGGTGCAGCGCCGTGGCGTGCGGGTTACCGTAGTCTCGACAATTTCAAGCCAGCCGCCGATGATCGCCGACGAATTGCGGCGTCAGGCAGATGTCTTCACCGATCTCATCGAGTTGCAATCCAAACTCGGCCGCGACCCATCCGAGCGTCTCGCCCCGCGCGAGCCGCGTCACCATTCTCCGCAATTCCTGCAGCGCGCGACCACCACGGCGCCGTGACGCGATGACGACGATTTCGAGGGTTGAACGAGCCGCTCCGGGGTCGTCTTTTTACCGTCGATGGGACGGCGCGCTAATGTCCGCAACGGATCGTAGGCGGAAGTAGAAAACTATCCCCTCACTTGACGCTTTCGTACCGGGAACGGACGTTCACTGCCAGGTTGCGCAACTGCATCCAGGTGGAAAATCTAGATGACCCAAGGTTTTCTGCGGCTTCGCACCAGCAGACAGATGTGATCAGAATTGCCTACGCAGCTTCACTAGGCCGGTCTGGTCGGTGTAACCATTTCCAAATCGGCCTTGATACTCAAGACGCAAATCCAGGTCTCGTATCCCAGCCACCCCGAAAATGTCGATGCCGGCCGCGACCTTCGCCAGCGTTTGTGGAAGTGACGTCAGTGTTGTGAACGGCGAAACGCCCGCGGGCGCGCCCTCGAAAGTCGAGTTGACGCTCCAGGTATTGTTGGACAGGAAGGTCGCGCCGCCCTGAATATACGGCCGCAATGCCGCACCATTGCGAAACAACCAGGTCTGCCCCAGTTCGACCATGGGCGAAGCCGCGAACACCACCTTGTTGGACGACGCGACATTGAGATTCAGCGCACCGGCGCCCGCTTCGCTGAAACCCGGCACCCCCGTATAGATCACGTCGAGGTCGAGCGACGGCTTGACGTAGGCGTTACCGAACTCGGCGACATAGGCGGCGCGAAAGCGTGAATCCAGCCGCCATACGCTCGGCGAACTTTTCGCCACCTGCTCGCCGGCGAAACCGATATAGCGCGTGGTATCGAGTGCGTCGTAGCCGGCATCGAGAGCGGCCGCGAACAGCCAAGGTCCGATCTGGTGCTTCAGCGCCGCGCCGAAGTCATAGCGGTCGGCCAGTGTGGTGGCGAAGTTGTCGGTCGTGGTTCGGCCGGCCTCGTAGCCGACGGCGAACTCACCAAACCAGCCGGGGGCGATTTGAAACTGACGGCCGGCCTGAAGACGCGCGGCCTGATCTTTATAGCCGGAAGAGCTCGACGAACTGCCGACGCTGGCGAAGCTGCCGGTCAGCTTGGCCCAATCGCAGGGGACTTCCGTCAGAGCGGCAAAGGGACCGGCGGGAAGATGACAGCTCATCATGCTGTCGACGAAGCTGAGCCCGGTAAACGTCGAAATCGCCGGCTGCGCCAGATAGGGCGCCGGGTGCAGCCGATCGAGCGCCTGGGCATAGGCTTGCGGATTTGGCTCATTCGCAAGAGCGGCGAACGCCGGACCGATGCCGGGGGTTGCACCGGCGTTCCAGATGTTCTGCAGCTGGTTCGCGACGGCCAGTTCATTCGGGGTCAATGCGGCGGAAAGCGATGTGTTGACGAACTGCGCCTGGGTCACGACAAGCTGGAGCGAGTTGCCGACGAACTGGACGCCATAGGTCACCGTCGGCGAATTGGTCGCGATCACGTCGTTCACGCCGATGAAGCCGCCGGAAGCCGTGAGAATGGTTGTGGGCGTGTTGGGCAGCAGAGACAACAGGTTCGGGAGGATGGTGCCGCGTACATTGGCAATTCCGTTCACCGCCAGCAGATCCGACGTGCCGCCGAAACGGACATCGGGGACGTAGGTGCCCGCTGTGGTCTGGAAGAACCCACCGTTGAGCGTGGTCGTGATGACGTTGTTGGTGCCGCCGATGTCAAGCCGGCCGGCATTGACGAGCGCGCCCGAACCGAGGTTGAGCACCATTCCGGTGATGAAGATCCCGCCGGCGAGATTGTTGACCTGGCCCATGCCGCTGCCGAGATCGACGTTGCCGACGATGCCGCCGGAGTTGTTGACCGTGGTGTTGCCGATCACACGCGCGACGCTGCTTGCACCGACGCCGTCGGTCGCCTGGATCGCGACACCGGACTGCGCCGTCACCGCCGCGCCGGACGATATATTGATAACGTTGGTGGCGCCGCCGTCGATGTAGATACCGGCGGCGTTGCCGGTGCCACCGCTGATCATGCCGGCGTGCAGGTTGATGGTGATATTGCCGCCGCCCATGCCGCCGACGCTTTGCGCAAAGATCGCGTGCGAGTCCATGCCGCTGGCAGTGATGTTGCCGGTTTGGTCGATGGTGATGGTGCCGCCGCTACCGGCGCCGCCGTTCGAGCCGGCGAAAGCGATCGTGCCGCCGCTGGCATCCCCGGTGCCACCGATGCCGCCGCCGCCGCCGATACTTTGCGCCAGGATGCCGTAGGCCGCGATGCCACTCGTCGTGATCGGGCCGGTGCTGCTGATCGTGACGCCTTCACCGTTGCCGGCATCGCCGGCAGCGCCGCCGACGCCGACGCCGACTGTGATCGCGCGGCTGCCGAGATGAGGATTGGAGCCTGCTGCGTCTCCACCAACGCCGCCGCCGCCGCCGATGCTCTGCGCAAGGATCGCATCGGCGCCGTTGCCGAAGGTCGTGATGCCGCCGCTATCGGTGACCTGGACCGTGCCGCCGGCACCGCCGGCGCCCCCGCGACCACCAACGATAACGGCGCCAAGATTGATTCCGTCGCCGGTGCCGCCGACACCGCCGCCGCCGCCGATACTCTGCGCTAGGATTCCGTAGGAGCGATCGCCGATCGTGGTAATCGTGCCGGTCTGGAAGACCCTGACATTGCCGCCGGCGCTGGCGCTTGCCGCCGCGCCGCCGATGCCGATGGCGACGCCCTTGGGATTGAGGCCAACATGGCCGTCTCCGATCAGCGCGAGACCGCCGCCACCCCCGACGCTCTGGGCGAAGATGGCTGTGGCATCGTCGCCCCAGGTGGAAATGGTGCCGGTGTTGTTGACATTGATGTTTCCGCCGGCTCCTGCGCCGCCGCCATTGCCGCCGATTCCGAGGCCGACTGCGATGTTGCCGGAGCTCTGCGCGCTGCCGCCGCTGCCGGCGCCGCCGCCGCCACCGACGCTTTGGGCGAAGATGCCCTGCGACCCGTATCCGTAGGTGTAGATGTTGCCCTGGTTGGTGACGTCGACCTCGCCGCCAACACCGGCGGCGCCGCCACTGCCGCCGATCGCCACCGCGACCGAAATCTTCGTGCCTTCTTCCGCGCCGTTGGCGAGCTGCTCGAGCTTGGATCGATCGGTCGAATTGGGCACGCTCGGATCGGACGGCGGCGCGTTGGGATTGGCGCTGAAGATGTCGCTGGGCAGGAAATTGTTGATGTTGCCGACCGTGTCGGAGGAGGCGACGCCCGCTCCACCCGTGCCGCCGCCGCCGCCGATGCTTTGCGCGACGATCGCCGGCGAGTTGTCGCCCGCCGTGAAGATCGTGCCGGTGTTATTCACCGTCACGGTCTGGCCCTTGCCGCCGACGCCGGCACCGCCGCCGATCGCGACGGCCAACGAAATGGTATTCGCGGTTCCCTCGTTGACGGCGGTCGACGTTGCCGAGGCGTCGCCGCCATTGCCGCCGCCGCCGCCGACACTCTGGGCGAAGATGCCGGCAGAGCCGGCGCCGCTGGTGGCGATGTAACCGGTATTGTTAACGGTGACCGTGCCGCCATCGCCGGCGGCGCCGCCGCTGCCGCCGAACGAGAGGTCCATCGAGATCGTCGCCGGGCCGCTGCTCGGCGCAGTGCCGTTGCCGGTCGGCTTGAATAGCGCCGTCGCTGTCCTGGACGCACTGCTTCCGCCGGCGCCGCCGCCGCCGCCGATGCTGTAGGCGGTGACACCGTTGGAATCCATTCCGTAGGTCGTGATCGAGCCGATCTGAGTGACGCTGACGGTGCCGCCAACGCCGGCCGAGCCTCCGGCGCCTCCGACCGAAATGCCGACATTAAAGACGCCGCCGCCATATCCGTAACCGGCACCGCCAGTGCCGCCGCCGCCGCCGACGCTTTGCGCGAGGATCGCGGTCGAAAGGTCGCCCGAAGTGATGAGCGAGCCGGAATTGATGACATCGACTTCGCCGCCCGCGCCGGACACGCCGCCCTTGCCGCCTACCGCATACGTCACCACGCAAGCGCATGCATCCGTGCCGTCGCCACCGTTGCCGCCACCGCCGCCGAGGCTTTGCGCGAAGATCGCGCTTGAGCGATAGCCCGACACCGTGATCGTGCCGGCATTCTGGACAGAAACCTGCTCGCCTGCGCCCGCCACGCCACCGCTGCCACCGATCCCGACGCTAGCGAGCGCCGCGAAGGAGGATCCCGAGCCGCCGTCACCGCCGCCGCCGCCGACGCTCTGCGCGAAGATGCCGTTGCCGCCGAGGCCCGTCGTCCCGATCGTTCCGTAATTGTAGACAAACACCTGGCCGCCATTGCCACCGGTGCTTCCCGCACCGCCGATCGAGACGAGCCCCCCGGCGCCGCCACCATTGCCGCCGCCGCCACCGAGACTCTCGGCGTAAATCCCGTAGGCCCCGATGCCCGATGTCTGGATGTTGGCGCCAAGATTGTTGGTGACGGTGACGGTGTTGCCGTTGCCGCTGGAATTGCCCTCGCCACCGAGCGCCACCAGCCCACCCGAATGGCTGCCGGCGCCGCCGCCGCCGCCGATACTGGCGGCCGCAATGCCATGCGAGAAAGCGCCCAGCGTCGAGATGGACCCGTAATTGTTGACGTTGACGACGCCACCATTGCTCGCCGCACCGCCGGTGCCGCCAACCGATACGACACCTCCGCCGTTCGCGGCCGTCCCGCCGCCGCCGCCGGTGCTCTCGGCCTGAATGCCGAATGCGCCGAATCCGCTCGTGATGATCGAGCCGTTTGCCGTGACCGTGACGGTACCCGAACTGCCGCCGCCACCGCCGCCGCCGGGGGCGGCGTAGGCCGCGCCCGCGTTGCCGCCGTTTCCGCCGGCCGCGCCCAGGCTGATGGCATTGATGCCACTGGCCAGCAGTCCCGACGTATTAATGGTGCTGTTGCTGGCCGTGATGACGGTCACGTCGCCACCGTTGCCACCAGTGCCGCCGGTGCCGCCGTTGGTCGCAAAGGCGCCGGTCGCGCTGCCGCCGGTGCCGCCCACGCCACCGTTGCTCGATGCGTAGACGCCGAAACTCAGATCGCCGGTGGTGGTGATTTTTCCGTTGGCGTTGACGCTCACCGTCGTGGCGGAGCCGCCGTTGCCGCCCACGCCACCACTGCCCTGGGCACCGCCCGCGCTGTCGCCGTCGCCGCCCGCACCGCCCGTGCTTTGCGCGCTGACGCCAAACGCCGCGGTGCCCGTCGTGCCCACGGTCCCGTTAACGTTGACTATGACCGTGTTGCCGCCGCCGGCATTGCCGCCATTGCCGCCGGCTGCGGCAATCGCGTCGCCTGAGTTGCCGTTTCCGCCATTACCGCCAACGCTAAGGGCGTAAAGCGCGGCGGCATTCGAGCCGCCGGTCATCACCGCGCCGTTCGAGGTCAGAGTGATTGTGCCGCCGGATCCGGCATCGGCGCTATTTCCCGCACTGGCATTGGCCCCCGACAACGCGTTTCCGCCGTTGCCGCTGTTGCCGCCCTGGCTCAACGCGGCGACGCCGTACGCGCCGCCGCCACTGGTCGTCACATTGGCGGTTGTGTTGATGGTGACGGTGCCTCCATCTCCGCCCATGCCGCCATTGCGGGCGTCCGCGTTGAAGGTGCCAAATGCTTTGCCGCCGTCGCCGCCGTTGCCGCCGATGCTCTGGCCGTAAATTCCAACGGCTTGCGCGCCTGATGTCGTAACAGTCCCGGAACCTGTGATCATCACGGAGCCGCCGGCACCACCGCCGCCACCATTGCCGCTTGTGGCGTTGATGTTGTTGCTGTCGTTGGCATCGCCGCCGGTGCCGCCGTTCCCGCCCTGGCTCAGGGCCAGGATGCCGACACTCGGGATCGTCGCAAACAGGCCGACGCTGCCGCTTCCGATGGTGGTGAGCGAGACACCATTTGTCGTCACGGTGACGTCGCCGCCGATGCCACCCGTCCCGCCGGGTCGGGAAGTCGGTGTCCCGCCGGTCGCGTCACCGCCAGTGCCGCCCATGCCACCCAAACTGTTGGCGGAAATGCCGCCGCCGCTGGTCGTTATCGTGCCGGATGCCGTGATTGTCACGCCGCCGCCGGCACCTCCGCTTCCACCGTCACCGCCGCCAGGAGAGGCAGCACCGACTTCACCCGCGCCGCCGCCCACACCGCCGACACCACCCAGGCTCTGCGCATAGATTCCGAAGCTGCCATTGCCGGTGGTGGTGATGGTCCGGCTCGTGGTGACGCTGATCACGCTGCCGACGCCGCCGGCGCCGGCGTTGCCGCCGCTGGGGCTGCCAACACTATTGTCGTTCTCGCCGTCGCTGCCGGCGCCGCCCGTCCCGAAAGCCATGATTCCGTTCGACAAGGTGAAGGGAGCCGGCAGGATCGGCAGCGTGGTCGACCCAAAGGTCTGGATCGTTCCCGTGTTGGAGATCGTGATGGAGCCAGCGTTCGCGCCAATCGAACTGCTGTTACCGGTCGTGCCACCCAGGGAGGAAGCATAGATGCCCGAACTGCCGGCGAGTTGCGTGGTGATCGAGCCGGCGTTGATAATGCCGATGTTGCCTGACGGCGCACCGGGAGCGCCGTTGTCCTGACTTCCGAGGTAACCGTTGCCGCCGACCGAGGAGGCATAGATTCCGTACGCGCTGGTCCCGTTGGTTGTGATGGTGCCGGACATCGTATTCGTCACCGACACCGCGCCGCCGAAACCGCCACCTCCCGTGAACGCATTCAGTCCCGCGTTTCCACCGACGCTCTGGGCGGAGATGCCGATGGCGTTCGTCCCCGCGGTGGTGATCGAACCGCCGTTGCCGACGCTGACAGCACCGCCCTGCGCGCCAGCGCCACCCGGAAGAGTGACGACACTTTGGTCAAGGCCATTGCCGCCGGTACTCGTTACCAGGATTCCGGGCGCGCCACCTGTGGTGGTGATGGCGACGCTGGAGTCGGTCGTGACCGAGAAAGGCAAACCCGGCAACCCATCGGGAAATTGGGTGCTAACGCCGTTGAAGCCCTGCCACTGAAAGCTGATGCCGGAGGTGCCCGCGGCCGGCGCAATAGGGACCGTCAGCGACCGGAGCCAGAGGCTGGTGACGGTGCTGATAGGAGTGATCTTAATGCCGGCCGACTGATCGCCGGAGCAGGTGGTGGTCGCGCTGGCTGTCGTACACAGGTCGTTTGCGTGCGCGCAGCGAATAGCAAAAAAAACGACCAATAAAACAAGTGCGAGTGGGCGCGGCCCAATGGGCGTGGCCGCTTGCTTGGCACCACGCTGAAAGCACTCGCCAACGGCAGCCACTACGACACCTGCTGTCTCACCGAGCCACAGCGGGCTAAGTGAGAGATGGAAGGGATAGACCTGCGTCGCATGGATACGCTGTACACTGACCCAACTTGATGGACGTCAACGAGAGAGCAGCCCGGATTTCCAGACATAGCAGCTCCCTTTATCGAGTGCCGGACCGAACTCTTTCCGAGAGTGGCCGCAGTCGCTAGGTCCCGAGAGGTCTTAAGACCGTGGAAAACAACGGAAGTGTTGCCTTTGGGCCACAAGCGTTCTGAGGGCCGTCGACTTGGCCGTTATTGCGGTCCCGCCTGCAGCAGTCCGGGTGGGGCGATCGCCAGATTGGCAATGGCCGCGCGCAACCGGCTGTTCGACACCGGTTTGTGCAGCAGAAAGCAGTCGCTCGCGGTCGCCTGGCGAATCCGGTCGGGCGCCGTGTCGCCGGTAATGAGGATCGCGGGGATATCGCTGTTGAACTCGGATCGCAGCCGCTCGATGGTGGCGATGCCTTCTTCATCATTGCGCAGGCGATAGTCCGAGATGATCAAATTCGGCGTGCTGGTGAAGGCGGCCGCATGGTCCAGCATCTCGACACAGGAGCCTGCGGTGATCACCCGATGGCCCCAGCCGGTCAGCAACGTATGCATCGCTTCCTGGATCGCAACTTCGTCGTCGACGACCAGAATGAAAAGCGGCGGTTGAGCAGTCAAGGAAGTCTCGGCAGGTGGTTCGATTGCCGCCGGCACGCCTGCGGCCAGTTCAACCGACAGCTTGAACACCGAGCCCCTGTCGACGTGTGAGCGCATCTGCATCGGAATACGTAATATGTGCGTCAGGCGCTGCACGATGGCGAGCCCGAGCCCAAGTCCACGGGCTCGATCGCGTTCCGGATTTCCGATCTGATAGAACTCCTGGAATATCAGCTCCTGTTGATCGACCGGAATGCCGCGCCCGGAGTCCCATACCTCGATGCTCAGCCGGACGCCGCGTCGGCAGCCGACCACTACGCGTCCCTTGTCGGTATAACGAACGGCGTTGGAAATGAGGTTGCGCAAGACGCGCTCGAGCAGCACCGGATCGGTCTGCACGGTCTGGCTACATGAGAGAAGACGCAGCGCGATGCCCTTGCGATCGACTTCCGGCATCTCGTCGCGGCAGATTCGCTCAAGCAGCGGTTGAATTGCGAAAGCCCGCGGGCGAGGATCGATCACGCCGGCATCCAGTCGCGAAATGTCGAGGATGGCACCGAACAGGCTGTCGAGCGCGCCGACCGAGTTCTGGATTTGCCGCACCAGCCGGCCGCTGGGCTCATCGAGAGGCCGGTCGCGCAAGGCGCCGACGAACATGCTGAGTGCGTGCACTGGTTGTCGCAGATCGTGACTGGCCGATGCTAGGAAATTCGACTTGGCGACGTTGGCCGCCTCGGCCAGCTCTTTTTGACGCAGCAGATCGTTGGCAAGGTCGAGATTAGCAAATTGCAGCGCGAGCGACTCGATCAGCAACTTGCTGAACGAATTTGCAAGAATCGCAACAACGGCCATCCAGAGCACGCAAAGAATAGCGTAGGTCCCGTGCAGGGCGTCGCCGTGTAGCGCCGACCAGATACAGCTCGGCACCATGATGGTGAACAGGTTGCAGTAATAGGACGGCAGATAGGTACCAAACGCGGTGATGGCGCCCGCGGCCAGCGCCGCGCAAGTCAAGAGCACCATGAACTGATATTCTGGAGGGGCCGTGTCCATCAAAAACAACGCCCCCAATCCCCAGCACGATCCGCCGAACAACGCGGTAGCGATCGCCCAAGAGGCCCAGCGACGCCAATCTTCGACCGGGGGTTTGACCTTCAGATAGGTCCGGATCAGAACCAGCCGCGCCACCGTGCTCAAGGCCAAGAACAGCAGGAAAACGGCGGCGACGCGCAAGCAGACGGCGTTTTCATAGAGCAGCATTCCCGTCAGGATCGGGGCTGCGATCATGCCACCCACCGTTCCCGGGGTGGAATTACGGTAGAAGCCTGCGATCTGCTCCGCGCGCAGTTCGTCCAGACGGTGCGGAGACATGGCCACTTTCGTCACAGCAAGATTCCCAGAGGTCGCGGCCGGGCCGGCCGGGCGAGCGTAACGCCGTTAACGGGGTAACGTTATAAAGAGAGGGCGTAAAGTCGGGCCCACGCCATCGAATAACATTTCCAAGGGCCCACAAGGATGGACTCGGCGATCTCGCGCGCTCCAAAACCCTCACTTGCTGTTCTCTCAAATTCAGGGAAATAATAGCCCTATGAAACTGCTCATCGTGGATGATCATGCCATCTTGCGGGAGGGGCTTGTCGCCTTGCTCCGGCAATTCGAGCAGGGAACGGACGTGCTGCAGGCCGCCGACACCGCGGAAGGATTGCGTCTGGTAGAGGCGCATCCCGATCTTGATGCCGTCTTTCTCGATCTCAATATGCCTGATCAAGGCGGCATGGAGGTGATACCGGTTTTAGCAAAACGCAGTCCGCAACTACCGGTGATCGTGCTGTCGTCGTCGGAAGACCCGGGCGATGTGCGCCGTGCTTTGAAGTCGGGTGCCTGCGGCTATGTGCCGAAATCAGCCAGTCCGCGAAATATCCTCTCGGCGCTGCGTCTGGTGCTCGCCGGAGAAATCTATGTCCCACCGCTGCTGCTCGATGTTGCGGCCGATGGGCCTGGTCAGGTGCCGGGCGGCGTTGGCGAGCGCCTGACCGAGCGGCAAACCGAGGTGCTGCGGCAGCTATGCCGTGGACTCACCAACAAGGAGATCAGCCGCGCGCTCGAGCTCTCCGAAAAGACCACCAAGTCACACGTCACCGCCATCTTCAAGGCGCTCGGCGTGGTGAACCGCACGCAAGCGGCCACGGCGGCGCGACGTGCTGGGATCGTGACGTATTGAGTTTTCCACGGTCGCCGTTCGCAGCGCCAGAACTTTTCAACTCTAATGCGGGCGAACGAGGCGAACCAGCAACGACTATTGATCTCCATCGCAACGTCCGCTTCGGGCCCGACGACGAATGTATGGCCCTACCGGTTCCACGCATCTCGGCCGGGACGCAACTGTATGCCGATCGCGCAACTGGCGAACGAGAAGTCCGCCTTTGCGCTTGAACACACAGCGGCCGTCCGAATGCTTCGATCAACACGATTAGACGTAACGGTGATTGTTCAGCGGGAGTAGCGTCTATGAACGAAAGACTTATTCGTATGCGCGCTCACCAACGCAACATCGACCGCTATCAAGGCCTCGTCAAATCCGGCCTGAACGACGTCGAGTTGCGATTCGTCGAACAACGCTTGTCTGAAGAGCGACTTGCTTTGGCCGTGTTGCAATTCATGAGTCCAAGAGATTCGTCGAAAGAAGATGGCCATCTAAGTGCGCCGGAATAGCGCGACCAACCGAAGCCGCCCTCTATAAGCGCACCTTAACGCTACGGCCTGAGGCGTTTCAGAGTCGCAATCGGCGCATGAGGGGGCACGGAGAAAAGAGATGAGCCCGGGAGAGCGCAGAGATCGAGAGGGCGGGCATCGCGAGTTCGATAAGGACGACGCGGCGGCCGCAAGTGGTACGGTCAAACAATGCAGCCCACCGGCCGCCAACGACAACACTATTGCTTGGCCACTTATTCCGTTCCCGGACGGCTGGCACGCTTCTTAACCGAGTTGACGTCGGTCGGTATGCGTAAATCTCTCAGCGCTTACTTGCGTCGGCGATGCAGGTCGACTGCTCGAACAGCCTAGCGAGTAGCTTTGACAATCTTGCCTCTCCGGAACTCTACACCCGCTCCCGAATTTTTTGCTGGCCAACCGCTATTGTGACGTGCATCGTACAGAAGCGTTGTTCGCAATGATCCGCGAGGGCCCATGGAAATCTTCCTGACCCGCTTCGCACTGCTAGCGGGCGGCTTGGCGCTCCTTGAAACGAAGCGCACTCATTTCACTCTCGTTGTAATGGATCAGCGACTCGAGCATTGCTCGAGGCATCTCAAACGAGACCCCGCCGGCGGATCGACGGCGATGGCGATCGGAGGGATGTCGCGAGTCGGCGGTGAAGGGGCGAAATTGGTTTTGTGAGCCCGACCTTCTCAGTCGGTTTCATCATTTTCGCGATCGGCTTTGTCGCGGGCCAGTCTCAAGTTGCGAAGCCGGCTCATGTTTTCGATTCGACGGGCTTCTTCGTCCAAGCGACTTTCGAGCGCCGGTTTGGATTTCTTGAACATGGCTTCCGCGTCTGTTTTTGCGTTCATGAAGCACCAATTCGAAAAAACTTCGGCGCTCAGCGCACAATCGCTTCATGGCGCCCGATACGAGATCATAAACGATTCTATGACTCTCGTTGAACCGCCGGCCCGTCATTCTTCCACGAGAAACTTTTCGGACCGTCCGCAGTTCGGGCAGCGAAAGCTGATGAAGTCCGGCTTGATCTCGCGGACCTCGTGTCCCGCGACCGCCATTTGGGAGCCGCAGCCGAGACAAACGGGATCTTCACCGGTGTCGAGCGGGTAGAGTAGAAACTCCTGGTCGCTCATAGCAACCTCCGCGGCCTCCGGGTTCGCCAACTGGACAAAGGATGAGGCCGCAAGGAATTTAGGCCGTGCGGTCCTCATGGCTCCGGTCCAGTCCCTGTCAAGATTCCGTCGCCGCGAAATTAATCGTGATGGGTAGCACGCGTTCCACAACAAAAAGCATTTTTGTTGGGCGCCGAGCGTGTCCGTTGTTCGACCAAGCCGCGCCGGACGCATTCCGCGCGATTTTGGTTGCATCCGGGGATGCGTGAGGCTTCCCCAATATAGAAGTAAGAGCAATGTGAACCGCTTCACTTCTGCGACGAAGCTTCTATGCGGAGCAAAGGCCCTCGCCGACCCGAAGCGTTCGTTCAGACTATCGCTTTGTAAGGGGAATCGGAGCCGTCTTTGCCGTGATGCCCTCCTCGGTGATCCTGTAAGATGCATCGGCGCCGCGGCCCTGACGT
>Ga0210390_10000914_pt1 | contig 29759 bp, 31 predicted proteins | sample IncBWH11OmetaG_FD_161050 | JGI IMG/M metagenome (GOLD analysis project Ga0210390, IMG submission 161050) | Forest soil microbial communities from Barre Woods Harvard Forest LTER site, Petersham, Massachusetts, United States - Inc-BW-H-11-O ...
TTTAAGATAACAGCTACCGGCAAAGTGTTGCGAGGCCACGCGGGCCGCCGGCATTTGTTGGTGTCCAAAAGTGCGAAACGCAAGCGCCATCTCGCTAAGGGCGCGGTACTCGATTCAACCGACGAAGCGCGGATCAAAGAAAACCTGCCGTTCCACTGAGAAAAGCGGCGAACGTCCTCCACCTGCTCCGGAAAAATTCGGAGCTGATGCGACAGGTGAGATCGGAGGACGAAATCTGAAAACAACAACCTGTGCGTGAGGATCTGGCGAAAGCCGGACGACAAGAATGCCAAGAGCAACCAACGCGCCTGCCAGCAGAGAGCGCCGCAAGAGAGTCCTCGACAAAGCCAAAGGATATCGAGGGCGTCGATCAAAGCTTTTTCGATACGCCAAAGACGCCACCATGAAGGCGAAATATTGGGCTTACCGTGATCGCAAGACCCGGAAACGCAACTTTCGCAATTTGTGGATCCAGCGGATCAACGCTGCTTGCCGGCAATTTGGCACCACCTACAGCCGTTTTATGGAAGGGTTGGTTGCGGCCAAAATTGAGGTCGACCGAAAGGTGTTGGCTGACCTGGCGGTAACAGACGAAGCGACATTCAAGGCCATTTTGGACAAGGCTGTCTCTGCGCTGGATCAAAAACGGGCGGCCTGATACGTAAGCGAACCGGCCGGGCTTGCCTGCTCCTAACAGGCAATGCCAGGAGCTCGCTGACAACGGATGGACAACGATCTTCAAAAGTTGCAGGAGACGGCGCTGGTCGAGATCCAGCAAGCAAACAGCAAGATCGCTCTCGAAAACGTTCGGGTGAAGTTTCTGGGGAAAGCCGGCGCAATCTCGCGGTTGAGCGAGAACATGCGTAACCTGCCGAAAGAGGATAGACCTCGTATCGGCAAACTTCTGAATGAAATCCGAAACGAGGTCACTGCGGCCCTTGATAGCCGGCTCGATGCCCTCGAGTCTCTCGGCACGGCGCAGATTCTGAGCGATGTGGATGAAACTCTTCCGGGAAGAGAATTCCGGGTCGGCGGTCTGCATCCATTGACGCTTCTTCAAGATCAGGCCATCCGGATTCTGCGACGCCTGGGTTTTGCGCTGGCGGATGGACCCGACATCGAGACGGAGTGGTATTGTTTTGACGCTCTCAACACCCCGGCAAATCATCCGGCGCGTAATGATACGGATACTTTTTATCTCCCCGACGGAAGGCTGTTGCGGACGCACACCTCAAGCGTTCAAGTCCGGGCGATGGTCGCTCAGAAGCCTCCGGTGCGCGTCATTGGCCCTGGAGCGGCCTACCGGCGCGACGAAATTGATGCGACCCACCTCAACCAGTTCAACCAGTTGGAAGGGCTTTATGTCGATTCCAACGTCAGCGTCGCCGATCTGAAAGGAACGTTGGAGTATTTTGTTCGCGAATTATTGGGTCGCGACGTGCAAACCCGGCTTCGGCCCCATTTTTTTCCGTTCACCGAGCCGAGTTTTGAACTCGATATCCGCCTGCCTGGTATCCAGAGTGGAAAATGGATGGAGTTATTGGGGTGCGGAATGGTCAATCCCGCGGTCTTCGAATCGATCAACGCAAAACGCGGCGACAGTGCTTATGACCCTGAAGAGTGGGCTGGATTCGCATTTGGGATGGGACTCGAACGTCTCGCGATGTCCCTGTTCGGTTTGCCCGATATCCGCCTCCTGATCGAAAACGACCAGCGATTCCTAGCCCAGTTTGCCAGATGAAGCTGTCGCTCAATTGGCTGAAGGAACTGTTATCTCTCTCGCAGTCGGTCCCCGAGATCGTCGAGACGCTGACGTTTGCCGGAGTCGAGGTCGAAGGTTTCCAACAACGCGGCGCGGATTTTGACAAAGTCATCGTCGCGCAAATTGAATCGTTCGAGCCACATCCTAACGCGGATCGCCTGAGCGTCTGTCGTGTGAACGATGGTTCCGGATTGCCGCGCCAGGTGGTCTGTGGTGCAAAGAATTTTCGTTCCGGCGACAAGGTGCCATTGGCTTTGCCCGGCGCACTTCTACCGGGTGGCACAAAAATCAAGGCCAGCAAGCTGCGCGGTGTTGAATCCGAGGGGATGCTTTGCAGTGCGCGTGAATTGAATCTGGCGGAGGACGCCGCCGGCCTGTTGATTTTGCCCGCCGACGCAGCCGTCGGAACTCCATTGTCAGACATTTATCCGCCGGATACCGTCCTCGAAATCGAAGTCACGCCCAATCGGCCTGACTTGTTGAGCCACTATGGAATTGCTCGGGAAGTGGCTGCCTTGTTAAATCTTCCCGCGCCGAAATTACCTGAGATAAGCGCCGCTTTGGATCGAGTTCGCGAGGATGCCAAAGTTGTTCAGCTCGAAGCTCCTGATGGTTGTCCCTTTTATGCGGCCTGTTTAATCAGAGGCATCCGAGTGGGGCCGAGTCCAGGTTGGCTTCGGGAAAAACTAGAAGCCGCCGGGCTTCGCTCGATCAATAACGTCGTCGATGTCACGAATTACGTCCTGTTGGAGCTGGGCCAACCGCTTCACGCTTTCGACCTCGCCCAAATCAGAGCGGGTATTGTTGTTCGAAAGGCTCGTTCCGGCGAGCGGCTGCAGGCCCTGGATGAGAAAGAGTATGAGTTGGATCCAGACGATCTTGTGATCGCGGACCACGAGCGCGCCTTGGCAATTGCCGGCGTGATGGGTGGAGCGCAGAGCGGTGTCACGGCGACCACGACCGATGTTCTTTTGGAGGCGGCGTATTTCACCCCTGGCTTCGTTCGCCGAACCAGTCGACGCCTGGGGTTGATCTCGGAATCTAGTTTTCGGTTTGAGCGCGGCGTTGATCCGGAGGCAGTGTTAATCGCTTCCTCCAGGGCGACCGATCTAATTCTAGCCGTTGGAGGAGGGAAAGCCGATGAAAGCGTGGTAATCGGCGGATCCGTTCCGAGCTTCAACCGCGTAGTCGAAATGCGTCCAGACCGTTGCGACAAAATCTTGGGTATGGAGGTTCCCGATTCCGCCCAGCTCCTGGCTCGGCTCGGGCTCAAACCGGCGGGTGGGATCCGATGGGAGGTGCCAAGCTATCGGCAGGATCTGGCTCGAGAGTCGGACCTGATCGAAGAAGTGTGCCGGATGGCCGGTATCCAGAAGATTCCGTCGCGCCTCTTTGCTTCGGCGACTGAAGGCTCGGTTACGGACCGCGTCCATGACGATCTCATGCAACTCCGGCAAAGACTGGCGGGCCTCGGGCTTTTTGAAGCGAGAAGCCTTACCCTGGTGGACGAGCGGGCGTTGGATCATACTTTGGAGCCGGTGCCGAATGCTCTGGTCTTGCGAAATCCATTGACCGAGGATCAGCGAATCCTCAGGCCGTCTTTGGTTCCGGGCTTGGTTCGAGCGGCTGAACGAAATTTCAATCGTGGATCGAATAGCGTGGCGATCTTTGAAATCGGCCGCGTCTTCAAGATCGCGGCCCAGGAGGAATCAGTCTCTCTGTCGGTACTCGTATCCGGCGAACGCCAAAGTAAAAGCTGGAACCAGGAAGCCGCGGCCTTTGATTTGTTCGATTTGAAAGGCATTCTGAAGACGGGGCTCTCCAAGGACTTGATGTTCCTGCGAGAAGAGCCGACCAATTTCGCTCCGCTCCTCTGTCGGATGATCGATCGGGCCGGAGATCAGATTGGAAAGATTGGGCAACTCCGTCCAGGATTAGCCAAAGAGATCGGCGCCCGCGATCCCGTTTTCGTGGCCGAGTTGACGCTGAAACCGGGAGAGAATTTTAAACGCTTCGTTTACAAAGCGCTGGATCGTTTCCCGGCCGTAACGCGAGATGTTGCGTTCCTCGCCGATAAGGAATTGAAATACCAAGCAGTGCTTGATACCTTTGCCGCCGCCAACGAACCCCTGCTGGTTGACGTTCGATTATTCGATCTCTTTATAGATCCCAGCGGTCAAAAGGTGCCTCTCAACAAGAAATCGACTGCCTGCAGTTTGACTTATCGGGCAAGCGATCGAACTTTGACCCAGGAAGAAGCGAACGCAGCCCATAGCCGCTTGAAAGCGCAGCTCGTGGATCGTCTGGGTGTCACGTTACGCGAGTAGTTCTTTGGAGAACGGAAAGATTTGAAAATTTGCCCTGCGGTGCTCGGGATTTAAGGCCAATGCCCCAGACCCGATATTACATTATCCCAGGAGGCTTGGCTGTGCGTGTGATAATGACAGGCCTTGATTGGAAGTCAAAGTTCACGTCAGCGGTTATCCGCTCTTAGTTGAGGGGAATGGGAGCTTCGCCTAAACGGCATCTGTGGGGCAAACTCTTTTCTGAGTTCTCAGTGTCAGTTGCCAGTGAAGAGCGCCAGCTGGCGCGATTTTCGGCCGATTTAACTGACAACTGAGAACTATCCGGGTGGCCAGGTGAGCGGGCGTCCTCCGAGAAGGTGAACATGCAAGTGCGGAACTGTCTCTCCTCCGTTGCGCCCACTGTTGATAACCACTCGAAATCCGGTCTGAGATATGCCCAGCACCTTTGCCATCTCCTGTGCTTTGAGCATCAGTTTGCCCAGTATGATTGCGTCCTCGGCTGTTGCTTCAGCCAGACGCGGGATTGGTCTTTTCGGCACCAATAGCACGTGAATCGGTGCCTGCGGGTTGACATCGTGGAAAACGATCAGGTCCTCATCTTCTGAGATGATCTTGGCCGGAATCTCGCGGGCCACGATTTTTTGGAACAATGTCATCGGATGGTAAGGAGGAGATCGGTTTTTGCCTTGGCCCGTTCAAGATGAGCACGAAGAAAGTGGACAATCTCGTTTCGCAATTGCGAGCATTCGCGGCTCCAGGTCTTGACCGATTGTAAATGTCGCACGCACGATTGCAGACCGTAGATATCAAGATTTGCACCGCGATCGGATAAGGCTGGTTGGATGCGTTCTTCCAGCAGCCGGAAGAATGCCAGTTCATATCCAGGGCCTGCCTCTTCCGCCAGTTCGCTCAGAGAAAGTTCAAATGGCGGATCAACGGAGTCCAGGCGCAGGGCAACCTCGGCGTAGCCAATCGCCTGCAAAGCGGACAAGACGATCTCGCGCAACTGCTGCGGCGTGATCACGCTGCTTTCGTGTGTTCGAGAGAGATAACACAAGACGCTCGCTGCGACGTGTTCCGCCAGCCACCAACGGCTGTAACCTGCTTTCTCGGCAGCGCGACAAAGGCAGAAACAGAGCCAATCCTGGCGAATCGCACAAAGCTCGTTCTCGCCTTGTCGAAGAAGCGGTAGGAAGTCGCGGAGGGCTATCACGGCACAAACAGATCCGGTTGCAGGGCGTTGCGTTTGATCTTGCGGCCCAGAGATTCGATCTCGTTAATGAATTCTCCAATATCTTGAAATTGCCTGTAGACGGATGCGTACCGGATGTACGCCACTTCATCCATGGAATGGAGCCGCTCCATCACACGGATGCCGATCGCGTTGGTAGGCACCTCGTGGTCATACGCTTGCTCCAACTCCTGGATTATCTCTTCCACCGCGCGCTCCAGAGCATCGTAACCCACAGGGCGTTTCTCGCAGGCCTTGATCATTCCGCCTAGTAGCTTTTGCCGATCGAAGGGTTCATGGCGTCCATCTCTTTTGATAACTCGCAAATCGCGCCGTTCGATTTCTTCGTAGGTCGTAAACCGATGCTGGCAAGCGAGACACTCACGACGCCGGCGAATCGCAGCGCCGGCCTTCGCCGCACGAGAGTCGATAACCTTGTCCTCAAGGTTTCCGCATTTTGGGCATCGCATGGTTGAATGGGTCGGAGCGCCGACCACAACATATTGTGTTCACCTCTTGTAAAAATACAAGAGCAGATTCGAGCGCATGGCGGAAAGCCAAAGCAGGGCGAGATTCCGGTGAGATCGGCACGCTGCAGGCGGCTGAGGGCGCCCTCCAAGCGGCGGAGCCGCAAGCGAATCATCGGGCCGATTATAGCGCGAAACCACCGTCAATGGGTAAGGCTACGCCAGTAATGAAGGATGCTTCCCGTGAACAGAGATAGAGAACCGCAGCAGCGACTTCTTCCGACCGGCCGAAACGTCCGACCGGATGACGGGACATCAGAAGGGCGCGGCTCTGCTCACCGCCTCTGATCTGTTTGGTCAAATCGGTCTCAATAATAGCAGCGCAAATCGCATTGATTCGCACGCCTTTAGCAGCAAATTCGAGGGCGGCCGATTTTGTTAGAGCGACTACGGCAGCTTTGCTGGCACTATAGATTGGTGAATTGGCGTCGGGCCGCAGCGCGAGTACCGAAGCGTTGTTCACGATGGCGCCGCCGCCTGATTGAACAATGGCCGGGATCTGATGTTTCATCGAAAAAAAGACGCCGCGTACATTGATGTCCATGATGCGATTATAGATGTCAGACGTAGCGGTCATCGTGGCACGTCCTTCTCCTCCAACCCCCGCGTTGTTGAACGCGAAGTCCAGCTGGCCAAAACGCTCTAGAGTTTTGGCCACGAGCGCTTCAATCTCTGATTCCTCGCTTACATCGCCGCGGACAAATAAACCTTGTCCGCCCGCTTTCTGAATTAGCGACAACGACTCAGCTCCCTCAGCCTCGCGCCGCCCAGAAATAACGACATTTGCGCCCTGTTCAGCAAAAGCGACTGCCGTCGCCCTTCCGATTCCAGAGGTTCCGCCCGTGATCAATGCAACTTTTTCAGCAAACGATGTGTTCATTGTGTTGATCCAATTTTAGTGAAGGATGGTGGTGGGACCATTCATTGGGAAAGCCTGATTGTCAGATCTACGACGCTAACTTCCCAGAGCTGCGCCGGTTGAGTTTGCTACTGAGGCGATGAGCACGTGCCGGCCGGGCGGGCTAAATACCGCGCGAGAAATTGGGTCGCTGTCTCTATCGCTTAGAAAAGTGGCCACCACCTTTTGGATTAAGGATAAAAGTATGCCAGTTCGACTCATCGAGGCTAGTGCCTCCGACAGCTAGGATTTGACCGGCGTCGTTCACCCCGAAAACTTGAAATAGGTGCACCAAAGGCGCGGCTGGTGAGACAAGGGTATTCGCATTATACATCGTCCCGTTGAGGTAAACGAAGGGTCTCAGTACATTCGTGAACTGCTCCAACTCGTAACCGACCACGGTATCAAAATCGTTTATTCCTGTGGCTGCATAATACTGGAGCCAGGGTGAATTTTCTGAGCCGGGTACTGGTGGGAGATTTATCGTCTTCGCTCCGACATGCAAGATCGGCAGCTGAGTCGGCCCAAAAAAACCGGGTTCAGCAGAAACAACCACGTAGTCTCCTACGTTATTAACCTGGATATCATCATTGCTAGAACCTTCCAAAATTATGGGTGTTCGGTGGACCGAGGCTATAACGGCGTTGGCGCCCACGTTCCCGTAAACTCGTCCGTCTTCGGTGATTCCATTAACACTTTGGCCCACCGTTCCGAAGGCCGGAAGCGTTATTGCGGTTCCGTTTGGCTGAAGTAGAAAGGCTGACGTGTAGGTGATAGAACCAAGATTATGCACGATAAAACTTCCGGCAATCTGCCCGAGGTCGTTAAGCCCGCCAACGATTACGCTTCCTCCGTTCGGTAATGTGTCAAAGCGCCCGTTTCGATAAAGTAAGGAATACTCGTTAAAATAGACCGGTGGGACAGGCATGAAGTAAGAGAGGGTTACCTCGCCTCGGATGTTGACAAAGGTCGCAATCGTTCTTATGTCGGGATTATACAACGAACCAAAATCGATTAGTTTTCCCCTTCGATAGACGAACGCGTGTTGTGAGGAGGTTCCGTTGGGAGAATTTGTGTAACAATAACCGGCAACTTGGCCCAAAGCATTTATCGAGCTTCCTTGGGTTGCAGTAAATCCAGGTAAAACACCGATGTCGATAAGGGAGTAGGCGGGAGCGGGCGGAGAGTCGGCGTAAGCCTCGATACAACCGAGGAGGACGAGCGCCGTAGTCAATAGTTTAACTTTCATAAGGTCGCGTTTTTCTAACATTTCAACGTAGTGCAGATTCTTAAGACTTCTGTCCGGTTGGTTGGCAGCTCTACCTCGTCTATTGCGCTAATCGTGTTGCCGAAAGTTGACGTTCACGAGCAAAAAAACCAATTGCTCTACTGAGCCCGTCGGCGATCCTCTTCGCGAACTCGGTTCCAAAAGCATAGCTAACAGACGCCGACAGCGCGACTGAGACGTCTTTGCAGGTGACGAATTGAAGAGGCCTTTCACGTTTGAGATTCATGGAGTGATAGAGTTCCCCTATTTCAATCAGGTTTGTCGAGGGAATTACAGCAGTATCCAAAAAAGTACTCATTCTGGGTAATACAATCGACTCCGAGGTGCGTTAATCCGAATTGCAACACCCGCGAGGAACGAAGGTAACCGTTCCCGCGTCCAGTGACGCGCCTCCGACAATTAAGGTGAAATTCGGCGCGCACCTTCCCGCAAAGCCCCACCAAGCTCCAACATACCGTCAGGCAGGCAACGACGAAGGGTCAGGCGTCGTCAAATAAAACTGGAATGTAATGCTTTTTAGTATATGCGTGTAGTGTCAATCGCTACATTTGGGTGATGCTGACGAGAATGACGAAGCAAAGTCCAGCAGCATGTCATTAGGGCGGCAACCCATCCTGAATCCTGAGCGGGATACCCACGTTTGCGTTCTAATTTGCGCTCAAGAAGCTGATGAGTAAAGGAAACTGCGGGCAAAGCTTGCTATCTTAGAGGTTATGCCCAGCGCGGACTCTTCTGCATCGCTCGTCGCTCCCTGCGGCTCGTGGCGTTCACCGATTATTTCCGATCTCATCGTGGCCGAATCTATCAACCTGGTCGACGTGTGGCTGGACGGAAAAGATGTTTATTGGTGCGAGGGTCGGCCGAAGGAAAACGGCCGTTATGTCGTCGTACACGGGCGCATCGATGGCACAACCGTAGATCTGACGCCGCCGGGTTTCAACGCCCGGACGCGGGTGCATGAGTACGGTGGCGGCGCGGTGCTCATCCGCGATGGCGTAGTCTACTTCAGCAACTTCGACGACCAAAAACTTTACCGATTACAGGTCGGTGCGGCGGTCCCGCAGCCGATCGGACAGTCGGTCGGTTGCCGCTATGCTGACGCTAATTTTGACGCAGCCCGACAACGAATCGTTTGCGTGCGAGAAGACCACAGCGGATCCGGCGAGGCGGTCAACACGATCGTGGCATTGGCCGCCGATGGTTCCAGCCACGAGACGGTGCTGGTGTCAGGCAACGATTTCTATTCCAATCCGCGGCTGAGCCCCAACGGGCGATGGCTGTCGTGGCTGACCTGGAACCATCCGCACATGCCATGGATAAGTACGGAACTGTGGGTGGCGAAGCTCGACGATGCCGGCGCCGTCGTTGAAGCGCCGCGCCGCGTCGCGGGTTCGGCCACGGAGTCGCTGTTCCAGCCCGAGTGGTCACCCGAAGGCGTGTTGCACTTCGTGTCCGACATCTCGGGCTGGTGGAATCTCTACCGTGAAGAGGTGCCAGGCCAGCTCGAGGCGCTTTTTCCCCTAAACGCCGAGTTCGGCCAACCTCAATGGAACTTTGGTCAGGCAACCTACGCTTTCATCGGCGGCGGTCGACTGCTATGCAGCTATAACGAAGGCGGCGAAAGCCGCGTGGTGGTAATCGGTCCCGACGGAAGGCGCACGGCGCCGCTGACTTTGCCGTTCACCGAAGTTTCCGTGGTGCGCGGGGGCGCGAATGAATTTGTGTTGCGCGGCGGCGCGCCGGATGAGCCCGCGTCGATTGCGCGGGTTAGCCTAGAGCCTTTCGGGTGCCTGGTCCTACGCAGATCGACCTCGCTCCTGGAACAGCAGCCTGCCCTCCGTGATTATCTTTCGCGGCCGGAGTTGATCGAGTTCGACACGACAAACGGGTGCAAGGCCTTCGCTTGGTATTATCCGGCGCACAATCCTGACTTTAAGAAGCCCGACAACGAGCGACCGCCCTTGATCGTCAAGAGCCACGGCGGCCCGACCGCCTCCACCTCCAGCACGTTAGACCTGCGGACCCAGTTCTGGACTAGTCGGGGCTTTGCCATCGTCGACGTAGACTACGGCGGCAGCACAGGTTACGGGCGCGAGTACCGCGAGCGCCTGCATTTGCAATGGGGAGTCGTCGATCTGGACGACTGCACCCGTGCCGCCAGGCATCTCGCCTCGATCGGCGAGACTGACGGCGAGCGTGTGGCCATCACGGGCGGCAGCGCTGGCGGCTACACGACGCTCTGCGGCCTTGTCTTCGGCCAGGGATTCTTCAAGATCGGTGCAAGCTATTACGGCGTAGGCGATCTGGAAACCCTGGCGCGGGACACTCACAAATTCGAGTCGCGTTACCTGGACTGGCTTGTGGGCAAATACCCCGAGGAAAAGGCGATCTACGTGGAACGTTCACCCATTCACTTTACCGACCGATTGAGAGTGCCGGTCATCCTGTTCCAAGGGGAGGAGGACAAGGTCGTGCCGCCCAACCAGGCGGAACTCTTTGCCGAAGCAGTCCGCCGCAAAGGCCTGCCGCTGGGTTACCTCCTGTTCAAAGAGGAACAACATGGGTTTCGCCGGGCAGAAAACATTAAACGCTCGCTCGACGCCGAGCTTGATTTTTACTCTGTTCTGCTGCTGCGGAGTGGGCTGCGTTTCTGAATTTTCTGGAAAAGATGCCACCTTGGAAGCTGCTCAGCGAATCGCCAACCATGCTGAGAGCCTGGGATTGGCCGCTCATCCTTTCAGTTACTACAAGCATTCGCAATGGGCCAGAAGCCGACGCCAACGATCTTCTACGCTTTTGGCCGAAACCCTAGCCGAGATCTATTACCCATTGAACTCTGGACTCCAATGCGAAAATCAACCGGCTTTGCGGCAGATTGCGAGGCCATGAGGCAACGCGCGCTGTCGCCTGTGGTCATGGTGTCGGAAAGGGCAATCGCGCCAGGGCGTTTCCTCAAGTTTGACCAACCTCACGGCCTCTTGGTAGCGCTTCGTCCCGAAAAGGTTCAAGATTGTCTTCAAGAAGCCGACAAGGCGCTCGCCCAAGGGTACCATGTGGCGGGGTACTTATCGTACGAAGCCGCGCTAGGCTTGGACCAGGCCTTTGAGGCATCCCGGGATTACCTAATGCCGCTCCTGTGGCTTGGCGTATTTTCGGCACCAACCTCCACCGACGGGTCCGAACCACACGTTTTGTCGCCTCGCTTCGAATGGCAGGGTGAGTTTACCGCCGAGGAGTACCGAGCTGCGATTGGTTCCATTCGGTCCCAGATTGCCGCTGGCTCGACCTATCAGGCCAATTTCACGTTTCGCCTCTGGTCGTCCTATGCGGGAGATCCGTGGGAGCTGTTTTGTTACCTTTTCCGCAATCAGCCCTCCACGTGTTGCATGTACATCGACACCGGTCGGTGGTCGATTTGTTCCGCATCACCGGAACTCTTTTTCGCATTGGACGGCCCAACCCTAACCGTGCGCCCGATGAAAGGCACTCTCCGGCGCGGGCGCTGGCCAGACGAAGATGAACGGTTGGTCAGGCAACTTTATCTGTCTGAGAAAGATCGCGCGGAGAACTTGATGATCGTCGACATGATGCGCAACGACCTTGGTCGGATCTGCAACGTGGGTTCCGTGCAAGTGCCGCAGTTATTTGAGGTCGAGCGGTACCCGACAGTGCTTCAGATGACTTCAACTGTTACCGGTTCAACGAGCGCTCCCTTCTCAGAGATCGTCTCTGCTTTGTTCCCGTGCGCCTCGATCACGGGAGCTCCCAAGGTGGAGACAATGCGGATCCTTGCACGTACTGAGCGGTCGCCAAGAGAGGTTTATACCGGCTCGATGGGGTACATCACCCCGGCGCGGCAGGCGCGCTTTAACGTGGCTATCCGTACCGTCATCGTCGACAAACAGACTGGTGCAGCCCAATGCGGGCTTGGCAGCGGCATCACATGGGATTCGTCACCCGAACAGGAGTATCAGGAGTGTTTGCTCAAGAGCCGTTTTACCGTGCAGGATCATCTTCCTTTTCAGCTTTTAGAAACGTTCCGATGGGATCCACAGGCTGGCTTCGTGTTGCTTGGCCTCCATCTCGCCAGACTCGAACAATCCGCACGGTTCTTCAATTTTCGCTCTGACCGTCACCTCGTTCTGGCCAAGCTCGAGGCTGCGATACGGAACTTTTCTCGCATACCGATGAAAGTCCGGCTCCTATTGTCTGTCTCGGGTGAGCTCAGCATCGATGCTATGGCGTTAGAGTCGGATCCCCTTCCGGTTCCTGCTCTCGTGAGGTTTGCCAGTTCGCCAGTCGATCGGGAAGATGCCAAGCTTTTCCACAAGACAACCAATCGAGAACTTTACTTGCGGCTACTCGGTTCAGTGCCCGACTGCTACGATCTTCTTCTCTGGAACAAGGAAGCCTTCGTCACGGAACTGACGCGATTTAACCTGCTTACCTGGATGGACGGTCGATGGACAACTCCTCCAGTAGAGCACGGATTACTCTGCGGCACGCTGCGCCAAGAGTTACTGCAGGCAGGCTTGGTTATGGAGGCAGATTTGACCAAAGACAACCTGGTAACTGCGCAGGCCCTCGCGGCGGTCAACTCCGTTCGAGGGCTACTGCTGCTCAGGCCGATAAACGATGACTTGTGGCTTCTTGAACCGATCCATGAGGGTCCTGATCGTGATGCTGCGTTCTGGCCTCTCATCCATCACGTGGATCAGGTGATGGGTCGGCAGGGAAATCCATCTTAGCAAGGGTATCATCAGCCGTCCGAGTTTTCCGCGCGGCAAGCACCATATTGGTCAATGACTCCTGCACCTCTGGCCAACCACGAGTTTTGAGGCCGCAATCGGGGTTGACCCAAACTTGCTTCCTCGGCAGAACTTGAAGCGCCTTCTTCAGAAGGCCGATCATTTCTTCGGCGGACGGAACTCGGGGTGAATGAATATCGTAGAATCCTGGGCCAACTTCGTTGGGATACTTGAAAGTGCGGAAGGCTTCCAACAACTCCATTTCGGAGCGGGAACTTTCAATGGAGATAACGTCCGCATCCAACTCGGCGATCGCTTCAATGATTTCATTGAATTCGCAGAAACACATATGCGTGTGAATCTGTGTCCGGTCAGTCACCCCACCGTTGCCAGACGAAATGCATCAACCGACCACCGGAGGTTCTTGGCCCAATCCGCCCGGCGCAAAGGAAGGCCTTCCCGCAAGGCCGGCTCATCGACTTGAATGACGGAAATACCAGCAGCTTCCAGGTCGGTGACCTCGTCCCGAATGGCAAAGGCGATTTGACGAGCGGTATCGGCGCGGGCCTGGTCGTCGCGAACAAAACTCCACTGAAGAATGGTGATCGGTGCTGTGAGCATGCCCTTCATTGGTTTTTTGGTTTGCGCTTGAGCGAACTTCGACCAGCGCACCGTCATTGGACTGGTTCTTTCCACATCGCCAAAAAGAATCGGGGGCTTGACGCAACGTGATCCGTAACTCTGCACACCCATCCGTTTTCGGTGAAGATAAAGCCGCTTAACTGCTCTCCGAAATATTCGACCATGTCGGTGCGCTCGAATTCACCATGGACGAGAACGTCCAGACCAATCTCGTCTTGCCAGCGAATCACACGTGCCGTCTCTTTTTCCAGAAACGCTTCGTAGTCAGCCTGGGTAACTTTGCCTTTTCGATAGTGTGCACGTGTTGCCCGGACGTCCTCGGTCTGGGGAAAGGAACCGATGGTTGTGGTCGGTAGATCGGGAAGCCGGAGATGTTCCCGTTGAGCCTGGTTGCGCTGGGAGTAAGGGCTACGGCGTTTGAAGTCCGACTCGCCGATCTTTTCGGAACCGGACTTGATTCCCTCCCGATGGATCAGCGCGCTGGTGGCCCGAGCATCGAGCAAGCTCCTGTTTTTGGCTGCCAATTCGATCTCGCCCTCATAAGCGCGGCGTATCTCTGCGAGCTCGATGAGCTTCTCCTCGGCAAACGCCAGCCATGACTTGATCTCGGGATTCAGCTTCTGCTCGAAACCGAGGGAGAACGGCACGTGGAGAAGCGAGCAAGATGGCGCCAGCCAAACTCGCTCAGTGCCTAAGCATGTAAGCATGAAACAGATTGGCTGATCGTCTGCAGCGAGTGCCGATAGTCGTTGCGCCAGATATTTCGCCCACTGAGGTTGCAACCAGAAATTTGAGCGTGGGTGCAGGGGCCACCAGTTGGGAGTAGAGTCCCAGAAGCAACCTGCGCTCGGCGGAAGTCAGATCCAGGGCAAGAGCTGGTTCGTCAAATTGGACCCATTCAGCTTGGGCGCTGGCTAAGCGTTGCAGCACCTCCAGGTAAACCTCCAAGCAAAACAGGCTTGTCTTGATGCCAAGGGAAAGCGCCTCTTGAAATTCGTTCACCACCTTGGCGGAAGCGAAGGTGAATTTTTGGCCCTCACAAAACTCTGGTACAATGTAATGATAGTTGGTGTCGAACCACTTCGTCATTTCCATGGCATGGATGCCGGCATGCGATGACGGTTTGGTTTCGGATAATCGGCGGAAACAGATGTTCGGACTCCGAGCTTCGCGGCCACTTTAGGGCCTGCCTCACCTCCGCCTTCACCGGTTGCCCGATTGGCTTTGCCGCATCCAACTCCTGGACCAGGAGCTGAGTGCATAGAGGATTGTTGCTCGATACCGCAGCGGGACTGTCGCCGGTTCTCACGGCCTTCCCTGTTTTCCACGACGGTCAAGGCGAGAGATTCCGCTCTCACCTTAAATTCAAAGAACTAGAGGGACAGTAGGGGTTACAGCAGCAGAGTCAATTGATAGCCTTCTCTGTCCACGTTAAAGTGATTTGCTATTTGGCGGGGGTCAGAAAGGGCAATGACGGCATCCGTTCCCGCAGCAGGTGCCGCGCTTGAGATGATACGCAGCCGTGAATACGACATTTCCATTCTCGGAATAGTCTTCTTGCGCTGAGACTCTTCTTTCAACTGTTTTGTGGATTTCGGTTATCGCCCTCTCTGGATCGCAATATTCTCGTGACAAACGTGCGACTGTCTCGAGGCACGTTGGGCACAGACAAGTCTGTTCAAGAAGATCTTGTGCGAGATGGCGAAGAACATGTTCCGAAATAACGATCTCATGGCACCAACACGGCCCCTTGTAAAGATGACCCTTGTCAACGCGACACTGATTGTCGCCTCCACAGAGCGGGCATTGTTCATCTCAGCCCAAACATGCAAACTCGTCGCAGATGGAGCTGGCTGGATTGGGATCCCCATTTTCCATACAATGATTGTGACAGTAGGATGATCAGTTCTCAACAAAACGCTCGCTCCAGAGCATTAACAAGGCCTCAAAACCGTCGGCACTTCTGATTCTCGCGCTGAAAATCAGAATCTGAGTTTCCAAATCATTTGGCGCCTTATTTCCACGCTATTTAGCGTATCGTGCAGAGAACGAAAGGCGCTGATTCGAAGGAATGTGCTGGCGAGTCAGCCGCTGACGAACGCATGCTCCGCGTTAATGGAGTAGCCGCGTTTTATGGAGGTTGGAAGCGGTCTTCTTAAAGAGCGCAAGGTGTCGACCAACAAGTTGTGAATAGCGATGTCTTAAGAGCGTTCGGGCGGCGCTGCGACACAGTTCACTGATGCAAAGTGTCATGCCGTCAGCGCATAGGCGGCGGAGTGATTCCAAGCAATCCAACAATAAGGATGACAACCGCGCCCAATCCTATTTCCCAAAGGACGTTTCTCAGCAGTAAACGTGTGGCATTCTTTTGTGCAAAGTGAGCGGTCGGGAGGATGACCTCGATCCTTGGCTTCAGTAAAAAAAGGTTGATCGCGCCGAACCCGATCATCGCGACAAAGAGGACGACTTTGCAAACGAGTATCCGTCCGTAAGCACTCGTCACGAGTGCCTGAAAACTGCCGACCATGAAAATGCCATTCAACAGTCCGGTCAATGCCAGAGCAGCCACCGCGATCAGACTGGTTGCTGAGAATCGGCGAACCACTGATGCCGCCAGCCCAATGGCCTCCACGTGACTTGATTTTAACAACAGTAGAAGGAATGCGGCGAGAGGCGCCAGCGCGCCTGGCCAGAACGCTGCGGTCACTAGATGGAGTGCATCGCCCGAAAGGTGGACGATTCCGAACGGGCCCGGAGTTGCGGCGCCGTGGCCAGCCCATGCCAAGGAGAAAAGCTGTAGGACCCAAAGCCCCGCGAGGGTTGTCGTTAAAAAGCTTGGTCTCCTTGATTTCCGCGCCACGACCCAGAGGACCGTCCCAAAAACCAGGCCGACGATCATCCGGAAAAGCCAGATATGGCCAAACTGTGTCCCGGTCAGGACGATCCACCAGTCACCGCTTTGTAAGCATTCCATTAGGTCGTCCCCGCTCATTGTGGAGGCGACGAGCCAGCTCCAGGCGAACCATGAAATGAGCGCGACCAGAAGCGTCCACCAGACGGCCCGGAAGGTTAGACGCCGGATCGTATCAAGCAATTGTCCCATGCCCGCCGAAAGCTTCCCCGCAGCGGGCCAGACGATCGCCGCCTCAAATAACAACAGGCTGGCCAGCAGAATCGAGGCCGACAGATGCAACCAACGCACCAATATCAATGCGAGCGGCATACGAGTATGTCGGTCTGCAGGCGCCGGGGACGACGCCTTGGACACCACTTAAACCAATTCAAACGTGAAGTTTCCCGTTGTGACATGAGTGTCGACTGAGACGGCGCGCCAGACGACTTTGTATTTGCCTGGTTTCAATGCGGGAAGCGAAACAGTCATCAAGGCCGCATTCGACTGATCGATCTTCACGTCACGCTTATCGATCTCCTGCCCTGAGATATCGAATACCTGGATCTTACTCAAGGCGGGTTCTAACTTCTCCGTGAACCAGATCTTTATCTGGGTGGGGGCGCTATGGATCTGGCTTCCCACCCCAGGTTCCGTGTGATCGACAAATGCATGTGCCCAGCTGCCCTGGATGAGGAGTAGCACCGTCAAGGCGATTATTAGCAATTGGGTGTGAGCTTTCATCGGTTTATCGACCAAAAAGAGGTTTACCAAAAATCTTGGGCAAAAGATCATCCAGGTAAAAGTGAACTTGGGCGATGACTCCGACGTTGTGCCCGCTTTCACTATTAACAGGTATCATGGCTTCGATCCCTAGCTGGAAGTATTGACCGGACCAGATAACCCCGGGATTAATGGTGCCGGTCGTTAGTTTATCCACGTTTCGATTCACGGGCGTTGACATCGCGAACTCGACCAGCGGGATAAGCCGGTTGAAGGGCGCCTTCAGGCCAATGTCTTTGACGTGTTCCTGGAGGTAAATCAAGCTGTACTCGAGTGCCAGGCCCCATTCGAGCGTATTGGGATTGGGGTCGCTCTGGGTCCCCGAGTTGGTCGGAATACCCAATCCGAGTGTTCCGGTGATCGCGAATGGTTTAAGGAAAGGGAGATTATCGGGCAGGTCGCCGAACCCTTTTCCAAAGTAAAAAGTAGGGGTCCAGGTGCTAAAGGTATCGTTGCCGATCGATTGACTGCCGCTCCGGCCGATATCCCAGGTTAGACCGATCGAAGCAATCGCCTCATGCTTGTCATTCTCAAAAAACTCATAGAGAAGATTTAGCTCAACGTTGTCAAACCCAGTCCGCGTTTTCTGGTTCACCACCCTCTGGATGTTGTATCCGTCGCCGGCGGTCAGCGCGGTATTTGGGAACAGCAGCAGCGAAATGTCCGTCGAGATGTCAAATTCATTAAACGGAGGTTCTCCTGGCTGACGGAATTCCGTGAAGGTTGGCAGTGACATTTCGCTGGCGGCAAACGGATCGTCGGTGGTCAATGTTGCCGGAAAGAAACGATCGCCGGCAAAACCGTGAGAGAACGCGGACAAAGGTGCCGCGACAAAGATACATAGGGAAAGAGCAAATAAAGCTCTTCTCAAAGCAGAAGAATTGTTCATCGAGAATGTAAATTTTTTTGGGATGGGAGACGTCGGCAATGCGACTGCGCGACGCTCGGTTCGGGTGTAAAGGCTTTCCAAGCGTGCCGTGAACGCACGATTGGAACTGAGATTGAAGTGCCCTTAGGACCTTAGGATGCCCGAGGAGGGGGAACTGGTGGACTACTGCCACAGCCAACCAATGAAGCGGTGGTGGACCTTAAGCACCAGAAGACGTGCGGAGGCAGCAGTGCCCAGCCCTGCGTGGAGGCGACTAGGTAGATCTTGGCGGCGTCCAGCTGCGCGCCTTGCTTCTTTTCAGTCTGCGTGTTCTTGGCGATGCTAACACAAAGGTCGCAAGGATGCTTTCCATCAAAGGTTTTGCTGATCCCGACTTTCAGGCCTTCGGCTTGCGAATATTTGACCAGCATGCCGACCCAAGCCGTAACTTGCAAAGCCGCCCAGTGCCCTCCTAGAATCTGCAGGAGGGCCAGAGAGCTTAAAAGGATGCCAAAACGCGACCGCATCTGTTCCCGGTAGGGACTTTGTATGGATCAGTTCTAAAAGGCAACGCCTAATTCGGGCCTTAAATCCGTGAAATCCGGACTTCATTGCTGTTGGGCCTCTTCACTGAGAAGCCGGACATTCTCTAGACATTCACGCCCTTCTTACGCACAATCGTACCGCTCATCGTCACAATCTTCTGGAACGACGCCATGATTGGTCGGCCCGTGGATTACTCGAAAACCATCACTATCAGATTTTCAAGTTTGTATCAGAACCTATAGCTTTACCGCAAATATGGCCGCGAGCCTGTTAACGAAGGGACGTAGATTCTCAGGGCATTGGGAGCGCCATTCTGTGAGATGCTCCGCCAGCGATTCGTTCGTACCGATAGAACCGCGATTTAAGGATGTCACTGCCTCCCATGCGCGCGGATCCGCTTCAAAAAGAGGCAGAAGTTGGATAGCGATAATAGTGTTCCAGGGCCAAATTGTTGAGTTCCGGCGCAGGGCAGGTTGATGCTCCTGGAACCAATCTAAGAATGATTTCTCAACCGGGAGTTGATGCTCAGGGAGCGTAAGTCGCTGCTCTGCGTAGGCGTTCAGCCACGGAGCATAATCCCGCCACGTGGGATAGGGTGGGGCGGTCCGCCAAGAGCGGCTCATAGCCCGCAACGTGAATAAAGAGGCCGTTTCGCAAAGACTCTCTTCCAACCAGAAATTAACTTGAGGCGGAGAACGTATCAACCTCGGTGGATTATTGCTGAAGTTGGCGAGTGTGTGGCAGAACTCATGCGCAAACTGAAAGCTGTATTGTGCCCAATGAGTGTCCCGAGCGGCCAGGCCAATCGCAATACGGCCACTTGGCGTGCGCTTGAGATCGGTTTGCGGATGATAGGGACGATAATAGACATCAATACCGCCTAGTTGGGTCTGGGGGCAGTGGCGCCAGAGTTCAAAGGCTGCAGAGCGCAAGAGGACAGTGATATCTTGGGAACTAGCCGCTCCAAATCCGTTAACTTGAACTCGGATATCAAGCTGCCTCGGATTATTCGCTGACTGCAACGTGCCGCTTAGCGGGAAGAAAAAAGCCCCGAGAACCGTCAATTTGATCAATAAGCGGGACATCAACATGAAGGTACAAAGAGACTGGAGTTGCTCGGTTCTTCTACCATCGTTGAGCCAGAGGTCCACGGGATGGTGGTCGCGATGGTGGCGGTGGGCAACGGCTGTTGTGAAGATTATCGACATGGTCGCTATGTCTGATAGCCATTCGAGAAATGGCCTATTCCAATTCCGGCGACAAACTTAAAAGTTATTACATCTTCCGCGTCTTCCAGCATGTGATTGAGCCGATTGAGCATCGGGAGTTGCCTGCTTTTGCTGCTAGTCACCTCCGCGAGAAACCTGCTGGCGATCTTCATTCATATGCGGATTCGAATCGACCTCCTCGTTCTCCCTTCTAAGGGTTCAAAAAGCAATAAAGCGGCTGGTGCTCTGACTGTGGACGCTGGGATTCAAAGTCGATCCTGCCGCTTCCAGCGAGCCAGGGAAGCTTCATGAAGATGGCGGGGCTTTAGTAATTTGGGCACAATTCCGTACCTCGGGGAGAACAAATAGGCGAGTAAAAAAACTCCTCCGAGGACAAGAACGATACAGGGTCCAGAGGGCAAGTTTAGCCAGAACGAGATCAAGAGTCCTATGCACGAACCTGCCGAGCCTAGAATTCCCCCGCCCCAAAACATGGCGGCCAATGAGTCTGAGAGCAGGTAGATCGTCGCCGCCGGTGCGATCAGCATCCCTAAAGCCAGGATGACGCCCACCGCCTGAAGAGAAGAAATCATCGCCAAAACCAATAGACCCATTAAGAGGTACTTAACCTTGTTAACAGGCACTCCTTGACTTGATGCAATCGAGGGTTCAAAAGTCGTCAACAAGAGTGGACGTTCCATGGCCACCAGTGTCGGCAAGGCGACTAGACTGATCAAATAAATGGTCCATAGATCAGCGTCTCCAAGACCCAAAATATTGCCAAAAAGATAATCACTGACGTTCACGCGGACGCTGGAGAGGCTGATCAAAACCAGCCCCAGAGAAAACGAACAGGCAAAGAGTAACCCAAGCGAGGTGTCCTCTTTGATGCGCGAACTGTTGGAGATTATTTGGGTTCCGAATGCCACCAGCAGCGCGGCGACGAGCGCACCGACAAACAGTGTACCCGGCATCAACCCGAATAGGAGGAGGGCCACGGCGACTCCTGGCAAAAGGGAATGCGCCATTGCATCTGCCATTAAGGCTAGGCGGCGAATCACGATAAAGGAGCTGAGTGCTCCATTGGTGAAGCCAATGACGGCACAACCAAATAAGGCGCGCTGCATGAATTGATGGCGAAACGGCTCAAAGAGCCAATCCATGTTCATGAGCAGCTCCTAAAAAAATATGGGTGTGAAAGGCTTTTTGGATGTTTTCCGCGGTGAAAACTTGATCTGTCCCGCCAAATGCGACCAGCTCGCCATTGATAAAGATCACGTGATCGAACAACTCTCGAACCGTTCTTAGGTCGTGGTGGGATACAACAAGCAGATTACCGGCATCGGCGAGGCGGCGAATGGTGTTCCCGAGAAGCTCTTGCGCTGGTTTATCAAGCCCTGAAAATGGTTCGTCGAGTAGAAAAACATGCGCTTCCTGGGCAAGCGCACGAGCAAGAAAAACCCGTTGCTGTTGGCCGCCAGACAGGGCGCTGATCTGGCGTTCTTCAAGATCTTTGAGTTCCATCGCTTCCAGCGAACGAGCCACTGCCAAGTGGTCGGCTTCCCCAAATTTTCTCCACCATCCTAAGGCTTGATACCTTCCCATTTCGACTATTCCGCGGACCGTGATCGGGAAATCCCAGTCGACCATCGTCCGTTGCGGCAAATAGGCTATTTCCGAACGTGCGACTTTCCCGCTTTGACCATGGAAGCGCACGGATCCAGTTTCCAGGGGCACCAGCCCGACCAGGGCCTTGAAAAAGGATGTTTTGCCGGCGCCGTTCGGCCCAAGCAGTCCAATACAAGAACCGCATGTTAATTCCAGGCTAACATGATGGACGGCCGGAACGCGCTTATAGGAGACCGTTAAATCCTTAATTTCGAGGCGATGGTAAGACATAGTTTTGCGGTAACTCTATTTCTCTTGGGTGAAGGTCAGTACTTCGCTCGCATTCCTCGTTCCCCAGACCGTCTTGGCGATGGTGTCTGAGCCCTCCGGCGTGAGCGCAAGTCTAAGCGCCGTCTCCTGGTCTTGGCCCCACGAAACGTCCAGAACTAAGTCGATCCCTTCCGGCGGAAATCTGAGCTCGGTATCTGTCGCAACAGTTGTTGCGGTTGATTCGCCACTCCAAATCGGCTTGCCTCCATGGGTAACCTGAAATTTGAAAGGCACAGTTGTGGAAGTGAGCTCTAAGTGCAGCTTCTGTCTCGCAGTTGAAACCTGAGCCGGAGGCGGCAAGACAGTCGAACTTTGGTGACTTGTCAGACGTCGCAGTGGCAAAAGGAGCGCGATCAAAGCAATTACCGTCATGATCGCACGGGACAGCGGAGATCCTCTCATTTTCTATTTAAGCGCGTCGACAATGATCGTGATATTGTGCCTGACCATTCCATCGTAAGTGCTCCCGTCACCCTCTCCCAGGCCGTCGGCATAAAGTGTCCCGCCGATCTTGGCTCCGGTTTCCTTGGTGATTTCCACAGTGACTTTCGGGTTCAGCGTGTTTTCCAAAAAGATCGCCTTCACTTGCTGCTTTTTTATCTCGTCGATGAGTTCAGCGATATGCCGATTAGAAGGTTCAGTTTCGGTGCTCACGCCTTCGATGGCGTACACCCTGAATCCGTAATCTTTTGCCAGGTACTGGAAGGCATCATGCGAGGTTACCAGCTTGCGCTTGTCGCGCGGAAGCTCAGCAACTTTGCGCTTTGCCCATTGATCGAGCTCTCCGAGTTTCGCTAAGCAGGCCTTGGCGTTACTTTCGTAATCGGCGCGGTTTGCCGGATCCAATTTGATCAGTTCGTCTCGGACGATCACTGTCGCTTTTTCGACATTAGCGACACTGTTCCACCAGTGAGGATCGTCAATCATACCGTTTCTGTCCGCAGCTGCTTTGGCCTGAGGTTCGTCTGGATCCGCTTTCATTTTTAGGTTCGGCAGCCTATCACCGACCGAAAGAGATGCTGCTTTTCCGCCCGTCGCTTGTTGAACTTTGTCCAGGTAATGCTCTAAGTGCTTGCCTGACAGTAAAATGAGGTTTGCATCTGCCGCTTGCCTCAGGTCATCAGGAGTCGGCTGATACTCGTGCGGGTCCTGCCCAGGTTTTACTAAGCCGGCTACGCTTAGGTGGTTACCGCCAACCTGCTCGGCAATTTCGGTCAGCACGGTAGAGAAAGACGCGACCTTCAATACGTCAGCTGCGCTAGCCGGCAAGGTGAAGAAGAGTCCACAGACTAGGAGAATGAAGAGGCGTCTTCCAATGGTCATAGCAAAGGGATATTTTGCTAATTGCAAAGAATTTGCAATAGCAATCTCAAAAAAACCAGACTACGCTTGAATGCACGAAACCTTATGGATTACCGAATTATCAAAGTGCTCTGTATAGGGGCTTTGTTCTTGGTCCTGACGAGGTCCTTAGAATCCCAGACTGTCCTCGAGCCTTTGCTGCGCGATCCGAGCAGAGCTGAGTGGACTTCTCTAAGCCGATTTAGCGAGACTTTGACACGTGGAGAGTTTGAACAGCGCTTAAATGATGTTTTCGATCCCTTTCACGGTCTTGGCCCCTTTCTCCAGATCACCGACAGGTCAGTAAAGGTTTTCGCCGTTCCCGGGCATGAACCGCTGGTCGAGGTCCGATTCGCGTCATCGCCCGAGAAGGTGAAACGCCCACCGGTCGGCTTTAGAACTGTCTCTGAGACTTCTCAGCGCTCGGCATCCAAATCTCTTACTGGCCTTCGGGTGGCGATCGAACCGGCCGATATCGGAGGCAAGTGGGGGGACTGGGATGATCGTTCGACTTTTTACCGGGGATATGGACGAATTGAGGAAGGTGATCTCAATCTAACCGTCGCGAAAATCCTGGAACGAAATCTCCACCAGCTGGGAGCCAAGGTATTCTTGACCCGCCAGTCGGCCGAGCCTGTCGCCGTGTACGATCCTCAGAAGCTCGATGAGGAAACCAGAGAAATCCTCGCACGCCAGAGTTACACGCTTCCGCCAGCGTTTTACCAAAGAGCTGGGAACCTTCCGGCGAACAGCGAACGCCGCTTTCAAGTTGCGAAGGAGGTGCTCTTTGCCAAGGTCATCGAACAACGTGCCAGGGCCGTAGAGGTTCAGCGTCATTTCAAGCCGGACCTCACGATCGTCCTTCAGCATGATGCGTCTCCAAAAAGTGCTCGTGGCGGCTTGGCCGGGGTCAATCGCAACATCTTTTTTGTCGATGGCGCTTATCAGGCCAAAGAGCTAAGAAGTGATCCTCATCAACGATTGCGGCTGCTGACCAAGCTTTTCGAAAACGTGACCCCACTTGAGACAACAGTCGCCGTGAGAATTGCGGCTCGATTTCAAGCTGTCACAGGCGATTCAGCCGTAGGGTACGGCAATTCCGCGAATACTCGGACGGTCCGTGGAGGAAACGCTTTTGTGGTGGCCAGAAATCTCGCCTTTAATCGGGAACACGACGGTCCAGTGGTCGTCACCGAGCCATACTTTATGAATGAGCCCGTTACGCTGCAAAGACTACTCGCCGGAGATTACAAAGGGACTCGAGTCGTTGGAGGCGCAGAGCGTCGAAGCATTTTTCAGGAGTACGCAAACAGCGTTGCGGCAGGACTCGTGGATGCGTACGCGGGAAACCGTACAAACTGATCAAAAAAAGGTGGTTTAAGGCTTCGTCCCGACATCGCTACACGCACCACAGCGACCAAAAAATTCCAAAGAGTGAGTCAATTGCGTGAACCCATGTTCCCTGGAAATCTGACGCTCCAGTCGCTCCACCGGGCAGGGGCGCTCTAGCGGTGTCACTTGGCCGCAGTCCGTGCAGACAAGGTAGTCGCGATGGTGTCGGCTGTCGGTCATTTCATAATGTGTTGACGCCCGGCCTAAATTGACTTTGTGAGCAAGCTTCAACTCCTCCAACAAATTCATCATCCGAAATACGGTGGCGAAATCGGGAGGGTTGCCGTCCAAACCGTGTTCAACGGCGGCCGCCTGAATCTGCTGGAGACTGAGCGGACTCTTTGCGGAGAGGAGAACCTTCAGGATAGCCTGGCGATTTGCCGTGATGCGCAGACCCTTTCGCCGAAGGAGTGCAATCAGAACCTCCAGGGTAAATCCCTCGGGAGCCGGAGAAGCGACGTGCTGATGGGAAGGGGTGATGGGATGCGACATAAAGCAGATACTACCAAGCATCCAAGGGACTGGCGAGAAATCATCGGCTGCCGACAACTTAAAAAATCCAACTGATCCCTCCAAAAAAGCCACGTCGTGGCCCATATTGGGGAGCAAACACTCCGATTCCGGTTCCGTTTCGCAGTTGGTAGCTTTGGTCAAAAACATTGGTGACGTCGAACCGGAACTTGAGCAAACCGTAATTTTGCGGCAGGTGAAATATGTGGGTGAATCCCAGGTCCAACGGATAATACCCCGATAGTTCATCCGTGTTCGCAAAGCCGCTTCTCAGGCCACTGCCATAAAGGATGTTAGCATAGACGGTGGTGTCTTTGTAGGTGTAAGAAGCGCCGGCAGAAACGGTGTAACGCTGATCATGGTCCAGGAAGACCGAGTGGTTGCGAATCCAAGCGAGTTCGTCAGGTTCGAAAAGGAATTGGCCAGAGGCAATTTCTTTTCCCGTTCCGCGTTCGAAACCGAAATTGGCGAAAGCATTAAACCCGCCTTGGGTGAAATTCGCGGTGACCTCGGCTCCGTACTGGTTTCCTTGGGCGTAGTTAAAGTCCGTAAAGATGAGCGCAGATCCGAACTGACCTTCGTCAATTAAGTTCTGAGAGGTTTTGTAATAGGAGTCGACCCCCATTGAAAACGCGCGCGTGAACTGCTCAGTCATTCCAAAATCAAAGTAATTCGCGCTTTCTGGTTTCACCGCAGTATTTTGCAAGACGGCAGGCTGGTTGGATGTGCCGATAAACTGGTTGATGGTTTGTGACTGGATAAGCTCAAGCGCAGGCGGTGTAAAATAGCGGGCGTAACCGGCGTGGAACGTCGTACTTTTTGTCGCCTCCAGCACGACGTTGACTCTCGGACTGAATTGATTTGCGTGAGCGAACTCATCTACGACATCGAACCGAGCCCCGAAGTTAATCGTTAACGGCTGGAATACCTTCCACTCGTCTTGGAGATAGAACCCGTAGTAGGCGCCAGTTGTTTTCTGGTTGCTAATGATCGTGAACGGCACATCAGACGTTTGCATTCCAGCTGCGTTAACCGGAAAAACCAGGTTATTGGTTTCGACCTGTGCGTGCTCAACCGTCAGGAGAAACCCGCCACGCAGAACATTTGAATCATTGATGACCCAGCTCGCATCAAACTGAACTCCGTTGGAAAAGATGCTTCGGTCGATCCGTCCAGCCAAGCCGGTGAAGATCAGATCACCGGCATCGTCCGGCGTAAACAGTGTCGAGCTATAGCGGCTGAAGACTGCCACCTGAAGGTTGACATTCTCGAAGGACTTTTGATATGCGAGAGTGGCAAAGTCATTCTGCTCGTGCTGATTCTCGCTCAAGTACCTGGAATCAAAATTCTTCGGGCTGGCTCCGGCGAGAGCGAACAGAGGCGGCTGACCTGGATTGTTTGGAATCTGGAAATCCGAGTACGTACCGCTCAGCATCAAGCTGACCCGACTCGAATCATCGATAAGATAGGAGAGGTCCGCGAATCCTTTATACTGCTCAGTCCAATCGTGGATGGCATTATAGCCGCCGGTTGGATTTTCGATTCCAAGATTGTCCTGTTTGTAGCTGCCGGTCACGTAATAACTGAAGCGGCCTTGGGCGCCACCAGCCTGGAAACTGGGGAATATGGTGTCGTGAGAACCGCCATAGTATGACACATCGCCGCCATTCAAATCGGTGCCTACCTTGGTGTGAATGTCGATAATACCGCTGGTTCGGAAACCAAATTGAGCGGGGAGTGAACCGGTGATCAAGTCGACGCTTTTCACCCAATGCGTATCGATTTCCTGACCGAACCCAGTGATTCCTTCAGGAATCAGGACGTCGTTAATGCGAAATTGGAGGTTGGCGTGTTCGTCGCGAACATGGAGCTGCCCAAAGGAATCTTGTGCGACACCTGGAGCTTGCAAGATAACGTGGTTAAATGGCGCATTAGAGCCCTGGGACTCGTTCTGAATCTGCTCTTGCGGAATCGTATATTTTGTAGCGCCCAAATAAGGTACAATCTGGTCTCGAGCCGTGTCGAGCTGCCCGGTTACAACCACCGGGCTTAGTTCGGTGGAGGAGCTATTCTGTGCTCCCTGGCCTGGGCCGGGTGCAGTAGTAGTCAAGGAGTCTGGGGTGGGCGAAGGAGCCTGCGCTGCAGCGGTCAAGGGCAGCCATGCACAACCCAGAATGCTCAGTGAGATTGCAACGAATAAGGCTTGGTGCGGAGCGAAGAATATTTTGAACCGAAGGAACGGTTGCATCGATACATACAAGTAAATTGCAATAAGTATTGCAAGAAGATTGCAAAAACATCCTTCTTCGATCGATTTGGTCCATGAGCTCCGGGAGCGGCAAAGCGTCGAGCGCTCCTCGCGATGGAGAGCTGCAAGCCCTAGCTGAGGCTGGTCAGACGCAAAAATTGCATGGTCACCAGTTGCCGCTGGAACCTGGAACAGCGGTTTTTTCGCATTTCAGTTCAGCCAAGAGTTCTGTGTTGACCTGTTACGAAGCTGGCTGACGCCTGGCTTTTACTGAATTTCTTCGCAAATAACTTGCGAAAATCTCAGTACAACATCGCGGCTTTTGGCGCCTTGATAGGCACTACACTATAGGCTTTGACAAGTAGGTGCGCGTGGCCGTCAGCGAACGAATACTGTGGCCTGCCGATAACCTTAACCCACTGCAAATCCGGAACGCCAACGGGCGCAGAAACTTCGACTGTAACATGGATCGGCCGCGCATCGGCCGCGCAACACCAAATAAACATTCTGGTGAGCCTGAAACTTTGTTCCGTTGGACCCGCAACGAATTGACCAACGACTGCTACATTCTTCTCGGCAATGAAGTTCCGCAGAGGCTCAATTGTTTTGGCGCGCAATAGGTCGGTGATTTCCACCGCAATGTTATCATCAGCTGTCAGGTCACGGAGGATTCCATTTTTGGCAACACCAGGGATTGCGGCGTTAGAAGCGAACCCGCCGTAAAGTTTGGAATCCTCGTCCATGGATCCTCGGTTGACAAAAATCTGCTGATCAAATGCGTCCTTGGAGAACGTGCTGCCTGCCAGAGCTGATACGCAAATCAAGCCAAACGAAGCTAGACTCACCGACAAGCGACTTGCATGGCGGTGGTCGCAGCCTCCTTCGGAGCAGCGGTGTTCCAATCGAAGAGTCAGCAGACAAGTCAATCCCATGATGAACATCAGTATGCCGCCAACCATAACGAACGGCCTGAAGGATGGATTGAGGTACTGTTCGATTCGACCAGTTCCGTAGAAGCCTAGGAAAACGGTTCCAAGTCCAAAAAGCGTACATGCGTTAATTGCGTTACAAATCCTGGATTGCATAAGCTTCGCCGACAAAGATTGCGCAAATCAGACCCACGAAAAAAAAGAGTCCAATTCCCAAAGCGATGACAAACCGTTTTTTAAAAAGGGAAGAATAAAGGAAGATGAGTTTAAGGTCGAACATTGGCCCAAAAATCATGAATGCCATGCGAGCGGCTGATGGGAACGTGACAAAAGTAGCGGCTATGAACGCGTCGGAAGTGCTGCAGAGTGTCAGTATTCCCGCCAGCGTCATCATTGAAATGATTGAGAGGACGGAGTCGGACGCCACGGGAAGCATCACGCGTTGATTGACAGCCGTGTTAAAAGTTGCGGCGATCGCAGCACCGATCATAAAATAGAGGCCGGTTGCGAGAAAGTCGTCCGTTGCCATCCGGACGGCGGCCGAGGCCTTTCGCACGAAGCCGGCTTCCATTCCCTCTGAACCACTGTCGTACAATGGCGCAATCGTAAAAGCTGTTCGGCTGGAACGTCCTTTTGTAACCAACCCTTTTCGCAAAATTGATTCTGACTGCAACGAACTGACGATCAAGCCGCTTATCACCGCGATGAAGTAACCAAAACCAATTCGTAGTCCGGCGTTCAAAAGGGGTGCCTGTCCTTGAAAGGCGATAATCGTACTGAATATAACCAGGGGATTCACTATCGGCGAAGCCAGCATATACGTGATGCCACAGGAAAGAGGCACGCCTTTTTTAAGTATGCGCCGCACAATTGGTACGGTTCCGCAGTCGCACACCGGAAAAATAAACCCTAGGAGCCCACTGACTAAAATCGCCGGAAAGCGCCTCTTGGGCAAAATGCCCGTAATAATGTGAGCAGGAACAAACGATCCGATTATCCCGGAAATCAGGGAGCCAACCAGAATAAACGGTACGCCTTCAAATACTAATGCAAGGAAGGAGAACCAAAAGTTCTGCCAACTAAAGGCAAACCATCTCATAATGAGAAAGAAAAGGATCGACTAATTTGCTCAGACTGATTTGCGCTGCGAGGCATGGTCAGTTGCAAGCACGATTGATTGGAGTCCGGGCATTCGCCTTTTCTTGACGCCAATTCGTCGTCGTTCCAAAAAAAAGTTTTCCAATTGGCGATATGGCATAAAATGCAGCACGAACTGGGGCGAGGATTCAAGGCGGAGGACGTGCCACTAGCCCTTCTCGCTTCTCTTTTTAATATTCCGAGTTTCTCCTCAAAGAAACGCAGCCACGGAGTCAGTTCTGAACCCATCGTCGGAATAATCCGGAACTCGGAATATCGGAGTATTCGTTAACGGAATACCTTCGGTTTTCGTGCGCCCACCCCGAATAGAAATCCCGCCACATTTGTCACTCCCACCGTTCCATGCACGATAGTAACCTATCTCGTGGCTCCTAACAGCACATCACTAACCCGTGACATGAACGGGAGCACCAATCTCACATTGAATTCCGCCGGCAAGGATTAGGACAGAGCAATGAAGATCGCAGATTCAACAATTTTAGTGACTGGAGCCAATCGGGGCATCGGAAAAGCGCTGGTCGATGAGGCTTTGAGGAGCGGCGCAAA
>Ga0210390_10000916_pt1 | contig 29745 bp, 30 predicted proteins | sample IncBWH11OmetaG_FD_161050 | JGI IMG/M metagenome (GOLD analysis project Ga0210390, IMG submission 161050) | Forest soil microbial communities from Barre Woods Harvard Forest LTER site, Petersham, Massachusetts, United States - Inc-BW-H-11-O ...
GCCGCGCCCGCAAAGGTCCGGCGCTGATCCACGCGCATGTCATCCGTCCCTATTCGCATTCGCTTTCCGACGACGAAAAGCTTTACAAATGTGAAGCCGAACGCTCCGCCGAAGCCCAGCGCGATCCGCTTCCGAAATTTGCGCTGTTCCTGGTGCGCGAAGGCGTCCTGGAAGAAAGTGAAATCGAATCCCTGGAAGCCGAGGTGGACCGCGAAATCGTCGCCGCCACCGATCGCGCCCTGGCGGCCGAACTTCCAGCGCCGGATTCGATTTACAAGTGGGTGTATTCGCCGGACGTAGATCCTAGCTCACGCGACTTCGAAGCCGCGCCGAAAAAAGAAGGCCATCCCAAGACGATGGTCGAAATGGTTTCCGTCACGCTGCTGGACGAGATGAAACGCGACGAGCGCATCGTCGTCTTCGGCGAAGACGTGGCCGATTGCAGCCGCGAAGAAAGCCTGGCCACCGTGAAAGGGAAGGGCGGTGTGTTCAAAGCGACGGCGGGCCTGCAGCGCAAATTTGGCGCGCAACGCGTTTTCAATTCACCGCTGGCCGAAGCCAATATCGTCGGCCGCTCCATCGGCATGGCCATCCGCGGTCTGAAACCAGTCCCCGAAATTCAGTTCTTCGATTACATTTGGCCGGCCATGATGCAGCTGCGCAACGAAATGGCCACCATTCGCTGGCGCTCCGCCGGACATTTCAAATCGCCCGTCGTGGTCCGCGTTGCGATTGGCGGTTACCTCACCGGTGGCGCGATTTATCACAGCCAGTGCGGTGAAGTAACGTTCACACACATTCCCGGCCTGCGCGTGGTGATGCCTTCCACCGCGCTGGACGTCTGCGGCCTGCTGCGCACCGCGATCCGTTCCGATGATCCGGTGCTGTTCCTCGAGCACAAACATCTCTACCGCCAGCCCTACAATCGCTCGGAATATCCGGGGCCGGACTTCACCATTCCTTTCGGCAAAGCGCGCATGGTCCGCGAAGGCACCGACGTAAGCGTGATTACCTACGGCGCAGTGGTGCATCGCGCGGAAGTGGCCGCAGCGGAACTGGCGCGCAACGGCATCTCCGCCGAAATTCTGGACCTGCGTACACTGAGCCCCTACGACTGGGAAGCCATCGCCGCGACCGTTCGTAAGACCAATCGCGTTCTGGTGGCATACGAAGACACGCGCTCCTGGGGCTACGGCGCAGAAATCGCCGCGCGCATCGCGGACGAGCTATTCGACGAGCTGGCCGCTCCGGTGCGCCGCGTTGCCGCGACCGACACCTTCGTCGCCTACCAACCCAAGCTCGAAGACGCAATCCTGCCGCAAACCGAGGACATCGCTCGCGCCATCCGCGACCTGATGACCTATTAGCTCGGCCGGCCGGCTGGCCGGTCGGGAAACCCATGAAACCTTTGCATCACTCCATTCGTATAGTTAAAGTAGGCCGTTGAAGCTCGGGCAACAACCGCTCGGGAGGATAAAATCATGACTTGCCTGCAATGCCACAAGGAAATCGCCGAATATTCGAATTTCTGCTACTACTGCGGCGCGCGGCAGATCAACGCGCCCAGCGCCGCGCCGCGTCCGCAGAAGCGCCTGATGCGCTCCTCTACCGACTGCAAACTGGGCGGCGTCTGCGGCGGCCTCGCCGAATACCTGGACGTGGATTCCACCATCGTGCGCCTGATCTGGGTGGTGCTGATTCTTTTCCCGTTTCCGCTGATTCCGGCTGTGCTGGGATACTTCGTCGCGTGGCTGGTGATCCCGCAAGCGCCTCCGCCAATTCCGGTAGAAATGTCCGCGCAACCCGCAGCGCCGTCCGCGCCCGGACAAGGCTCCGCCCAGACCGCATAAGGCTAAAGGTTTTACGGAAAGCGTTTCTGGCGATGTTGAGCGTCAAGCTTCGAGCACGGCAGGCGACGTGCGTTTGCAATTAATCGCGGTCTTTACCTTTTGCTCTGCGCGAAAAAGATCCGCGCCGCTCGCCGTAAATCGCCTGGTCGATGGATATCAATCCCGCGCCCAGCGCCGCCAAAGTAAACGCGCCCACGGCTATCGCAAGCGGAAATTGATAGTTTTCCACCTTCAGCGGGTTCGATAGCAATCCGTGCACCTTCACCAGCGCCACTGCCATTTCGCCTGCGACCAGCAATCCCGCAATCCGTGTGAACAACCCTACGATCAGCAGGCAACCGCCGAAAAATTCCACCACTCCCGCGATATAAACGAAATAACCGGGGAATCCCATGTGCTCGAAGCCCTGCATGGTTTCGTGCGTGTGCGTAAACAGCTTCGGATACCCGTGATACACCAGAATAATTCCCAATCCCAGACGCAACAGCAAAAGGGCCAGCGGCTTTAATTTTTCCAGACTCTGCATTCCATTCCTCCCGCGGCCGCCCTGCCATCGCTCTCGCCGCGTGTCCCGCATTGTACCAGAACGGAAAAAGACTCCTGTCCCTGCGTATGGAAACTTTCCGCAGGCCGCTTGCAGGGGCGCGCGGTGTGATTAGTGTAGAATCTTTGATTACCTATTTCAGATAATGCAACGCTCGGCGCGAATGGATTTAGCGCCCGGTTTTCGTAGCGCGCTGTGAGTGGTGCGAATTTCCTTCGGAGAGTGTCCGTGATTCGGAAAGTGCTGTTGGGCTCTGCACTGCTGTTGGTTCTGGTGGTGGCGCTCTACGTTCGCTTCCATCATTCCACTCCGCCGCTGGAAACGGCTTATGCCGGCAGCCGCACCGTCACTTTATTCAGCACTTCGGCGCAAGTCCGCGAACCCGTCACCACCGTCAGTTTCGGAGATCGCCTGGAAGTTCTGCAGAGATTTCAAAATCAGGTGAAGGTGCGCACGACCGCCGGAGTCGTCGGCTGGATCGAAGAAAACGATTTGCTGTCCGCGGATCTGTGGGAAACCCTGAAAGATCTGGAAGCAAAGTCGGCCTCCATGCCTGTGGTGGCGCGCGGTCACACCAGGGTTCTCAGCAATCTGCACATCGAACCGGGGCGCGATTCGCCGCGCGTCCGCCAGTTGAACAAAGACATTCCGCTGGACATGATGGCGCGCCAACCGGAGCTAGTCGTGGCCGCCTCCATTTCAAACTCGGGATCGGAATCCGCGGACGAAGCTCCAGCTCCCGCCGATCCCAAATCCGCCGACCGCAAATCCAAAGACCGCAAGTCCAAAGACGGCAAATCCAAAGGCAAGCCAGATGCCGAGCCAGACTCCAAACCCGAGCCGAAAAAAGAAGACTGGTGGCTCGTTCGCGCGCACATGCCTGACCAAACCATCCTAGCCGGATGGATGCTGGGCCGCTTCGTCGAACTCGATGTTCCAGCGCCCCTGCCGGATTACGCCACGTCCGCCGGAATGCGTATCGTGGCTTGGACCGAATTGAATCGCGTGACATCCACCGCTGGAAAACCCATGCCGCAATATCTGCTCCTCGGCACGCACGGTCCCGAAGGCCAACCCTGCGACTTCACTGCACTGCGCGTGTACACATGGGGCAAGCAGAAGGAGCGCTACGAGACCGCGTTCGTCGAAAGCAATGTGTGCGGCAAATTTCCCATTCTAAAATTGCAGGCGGCAGGCCCCGAAGCCGACCTCACTTTCAACTTTCTGGATTACAGTAACGGATCGCCGGATCGCCGCACCTACCAGATGCATCAGACCATCGTTCGCCTGGTGAAAGATGGCAACGCTGCGAAACCGCGCAAGCGCGCCCATTAATCACCGCGTTTCATCCGCCATCATTTGCAGCCGCGCCCGCCACCGATTGCGCTAAATTTGTCAGATGGCGAATCGTGCGGCGATTTTCGGTGCAGCGTTGCTTCTCTATTTTTCCGTGGCGCTCTCCGGCTGCTCGCAAGCCACTTCTCAGCCCGTGCCTCCGCCGCAGAATTCCATGGCGCCCACGCTCCACTTTATCGGCCAGTGGGGCGCTCCGGGCAACGGTCCGGGCCAATTACAGCAGCCGTCGGGCATCGCCACGAATTCCCTAGGCGACGTTTTCATCGTGGATGCAGGCAGCGCTTTCATTTCCAAATTCGCTCCGGAAGGGAAGCCGCTGCTCTCCTTCCAGCAAGACGGCCTGAATCATCCGCAATCCGTTGCCGTGGACCGTGGCGGCGCGCTCTACGTCACCGATCCCGTCCGCAACAGCGTCTTCATTTTCATGCCCAATGGCGATGCCTATCGCGAGCTGCGCCTGCGCACGCGTCCGCTCGCGGGAAACCAGCTCAGCGCGGCCGTAGGTGATGACGGCCTGATCCACGTGCTCGACCCGCACGCGGGCAAAGTTTTCAGCTACACGCCACGCATGCGCCTGGTGCAGACGTGGGAGCCGCGCGAAACTTTCCCGGGCACGCACCCCTTCGGCCCGCTGGTCGAAGGCCCCGACAGTTTTCTCTACCTCGGAACTCCCTCGGGCGGCATTATGAAGCTCACGCGCGAAGGCCACCTGATTTCAGAGATCACTCCTGGAGCAAGCGGCACCACCTGGAATCCCGGCGCAGGCTTCGCGGTCTGGAATAATTGCGTTTTTGTCATGGATTCCGACGGGCGCATGCTGCACATCACCGCCACCGCCGACGGCGCCGGAAAAGCCGACATAGACCTAGCGCCGGAACTCGGCCAAGCCTCGCGCAAAGCTCCGGCGCTGGCGGTAAGCCCGCACGGCGAATTGCTGGTCCTCGACGCGCCGGAATCGCGCGTCCTGCGCTACCGCATCACCTTCTGACAATCCCGCTTCACGCGCTATGATTGCTGGTCTGAAATAAAGAGGTGTGTCCCATGGCCCTATTGCTTTCTGAAGCGGACGTGCAGCAAATCCTAACCATGCCCATGGCCCTCGCAGCCGTCGAAGATTCTTTTCGCCGCCTCGCCGATGGCTCCGCGCTGCTGCATTCCCGCCAGCGCCTGCACATTCCCGGCAAAAGTTATCTGCATTACATGGCGGCGGCCGATGGCACCGGCAATTACATGGGCATGAAGATTTACACCAGCGCGAAGGTGGGATTGCGATTCCTGGTTCCGCTGTTCCAGGTGGATTCCGGCGAGCTGCTGGCGCTGATCGAAGCCGATTATCTTGGGCAAATTCGCACCGGCGCGGCCAGCGGCCTGGCCACTAAGTTGCTCGCGCGCGCCGACGCCAGCAAAATTGGAATCATCGGCACGGGATTGCAATCGCGAACCCAGCTGCAAGCCCTCGCGCTGGTGCGCAGCATTACCGGGGTTCGCGCCTTCAGCCGCACTCCGGAACATCGCGATCGCTTCGCCAAAGAAATGACCGCCCAGCTAGGCTTCCCGGTCGTGGCCGTGGCGTCGGCTCAGGAAGCCGTCCGTGGCGCCGATATCGTGGTCACGTCCACCACTTCCAGCGAGCCGGTTCTCGACGGCAGCTGGCTCACCCCCGGAATGCACATCAACGCCATCGGCGCCAATTTCCCGCAGAAGCACGAGCTCGACGGCACCGCCGTCCGCCGCTGCGACATCATCGCCGCTGATTCCCGCGAGCAATCGAAAATCGAGGCGGGCGACCTGATTCAAATGTATGGCGACGACAAGCGCCGCTGGGACAGCGTCACCGAACTATTCGAAATCGTCGCCGGGAAAGCTCCCGGGCGCAGCACTTCCGAACAGATTACGCTCTTCAAATCCAATGGCATAGCAATTGAAGACATCGTTGTCGCAGGCAGGATTTTCGAAATAGCTGTGGAACGAGGAATGGGACGGCAGGTACCGCTGTGGGAAAAAGATGCCAGATCAGCAGAAGCGCGCGGCGTCTAAGTCCGAGTAATCTATGCCCGCGGCCCCGTGCGCAGTTTATTCAAATGTTTGAAAAGAGCGTCGCGTAACCGCACACGCGTATCTTCCGGCAAAGGCGCAGGCTCCGAATTGCAGAAAATCTGAATTGTCTGCCGCGTAGTGTCCACCACTACCCGGCAATCCTCGCAATTTTCCAGATGCTTCTCGATCGAGGATTTGAGCGATGGCTCCATCGCTTCTTCCAGGTAGTTCGAAATCTCCCTGACGATGCTCTTGCAATTCACGAATTCTCACCTTGTTTAAAATAACGGTTCAGTTTCTGGCGCAGCTTCAAGCGCGCGCGCAGCAGCCGTGACTTCACTGCCGGAATCGAGAGACCCAGCGCCTCCGCCGTCTCCTCGGTTGACAATTCTTCGATGTCGCGAAGTTGAAAAACGATTCGGAAAGGAGGCTCAAGTTCTGCAATTGTGTTGCTCAGTATCGTGCCCAGTTCGGCTTGTTTGTAGCGTTCCTCAGGCGAAGGACCCCAGTCCTCCACCTCGCGTGGCATCGTATCCTCGCCAGTGTCCACTTCTTCGTCCAGAGATACCTGGTTCGGCCGGCGCTTGCGCAGTTTCATCAGCGCCTGGTTCACCGCAATCCGCACCAGCCAGGTGTAAAACCGTGAATTCCCCTGGAACTCGCTCAGATGCTGGTAGGACTTCAGGAACGCTTCCTGCATCACGTCTTCGGCATCTTCTTTGTTCTGCGTGATGTTTTGCGCCAAGCGGAAGATTTTGCGCTCGTAGCGGCCCACGAGCGTCTCAAATGCGTCAATGTCACCGGCTTTGGCTGCGGCGACGAGCGAACCTTCGTCGTCCTTCACCACCTGAGAAGGCAGCGGCGTGCGCGGTTGCAACGGATTCAGTTTAGAGGCACTCATATTAGTTCCATACCAGATTAGCATAAATCGCCGTTATCCCGCGCGCGCCCAGGGCCCTCGTCGGCCAAATCCCCAAATTTCAGCAATTTAGCGCTGCAAGATTCCACTTGGCCGTGGAGCAAACGCCCAGTCACAAGGGTCTCCAGCCAAGCAACAGAGGTCGCGCCATGCTTGCGGATTTGCCAATGGCTGGCGGATAATCGCTCCATTACGATGCGCCGCGGCAAAGCACGAGCTAAACTTCAAAGGGACTGAATGCGCACATTGCCGGACTATCTCCGCAAGGGAATGAGAATGATTCTGGTCGGCGCCAATCCCGGCGACCGTTCTGCGCGCGTGGGCCACTACTACGCCGGTCGCGGTAATCAGTTCTGGCCGATCATGTACGAATCCGGCGTGATTCCCGAACCGCTCAGCTACGAAGACGACCGCCGCATCCTGGAATTTGGCATCGGCATGACCGACTTGGTGAAGCGTCCTACGCGCGCCGTCGAGGAGATCGAGCGCCAGGAATTCGCCGAGGGCCGCGTCCTGCTGGCGCAGAAGCTCGAGGATTTGAAGCCGCGCGTCGTGGCCTTCAATGGCAAAATGGTGTACGAAAAGTTCACCGGCCGCCCCTGCAAGCTCGGCCTGCAAAAAGAAAAGCTCTACGGCGCGCAGGTTTTCGTGCTGCCTTCCACCAGCGGCCTGAATGCCGGCACCGAGCGCGGCGTGAAAACCCGTTATTTTAAGAAACTTGCGGCGCTGCTGAAGGCTCTAAAGGATTAGGGGGATCGAAAAGTTATGGGAACCACATCACAGCCAGCGGCCGCCGCTTCACTCGTAACCGTAGAACGCGCCGGCGCAGTCACCACCATCCGTCTGAATCGTCCGGAAAAGCTGAATGCGTTGAACCTGCAGCTCGCCCACCAATTGGTGCACGCGCTGTTGGGTGCGCAGGCGGACAGGGCGGTCCACTGCGTCGTTGTCACTGGGGCAGGCCGCGCCTTCTGCGCCGGTGGAGATCTGGAACTGCTGCGCGATGCGCGCCAGCGCAAAGCGACGGACGAAGTGGAGGCTCTGGTCACGGCCGGCAAAGAGATCGCCATCGCCATCGCCACCATGCCGAAAGTCGTCATCGCCTCCGTGAATGGCCCTGCTGCCGGAGGCGGCATGAACCTTGCCCTCGCGGCCGATATTCGCGTTGCATCCGACCAGGCGCGTTTTGCGGAATCCTTCGTGCAGATCGGCCTTTTCCCGGATTTCGGCGGCACATTTTTCTTGCCGCGGATCGTCGGCCCCACGCGCGCGGCCGAATTGTTTTACACCGGCCAGATGCTTTCGGCGGACGACGCGTTCCGCCTGGGCATCGTCAGCCGTGTAGTCCCCGCGGATCAGTTGGAAGCCGAAACCAAAAAGCTTGCTGAGAGCATCGCCAGCGGAGCGGGGCTCGCGCAACGCGACGTAAAACATCGCATGATTGAGGAACACCGCAAGGACCTCGAAGCTGCGCTCGACGAAGAGATTCGCCTGCAGCGGCATTGCTTCGAATCGCACGATTGCCTGGAAGGCCTGAGCGCATTTATCGAGAAACGTAAACCCAATTTTCAAGGGCATTAGCACTGGCATTGACGTTGGGATTGACCGCCCGGCCGATGATTTTCCGCGACGCGTTGGGTGCCGACGCACCGGTGGAAGTTCCACAGAGCGTCACAAACGGTTTCAGAGGACTGGCTGCCATTCGCAAAAACCCGATTGAACAATTTCCCTGCCGCCAGCGGCTCCTTCTAAAAATGAACAGGGCGCAATCCTGATGGCTCGTTCCGAAGCCAATCTTGCCGCGCGTGGTTACACCTTCGGCGAGCTGATGGTAGCCGCCGCCGCGCGCGAAATCGCCGATGCCGAACTCGTTTTCGTCGGCATGCGTCTGCCGATGCTCGCCTTTCTCGTGGCGCGTCGTACGCACGCTCCAAACGCCGTCGGCCTCTTTGAAAATGGCGTGCTCCGCGAAACTCCCTCCACCGAACTTCTCTACACCATGGGCGATCCGCCGAATCTTCGTGGCGCCACGCAATGCGGTGCAATGCTCGACGTCATGGGCCTGCTGCAGCAGGGCCGCGTGGACGTTGGCTTTCTCGGCGCCGCCGAAGTAGATCGTTTCGGCAATCTCAATACCACCTGGGGCCATCGCAATAAAGAGATGCAGCGTCTGCCGGGTTCCGGCGGAGCCTGCGACATTGCTTGCCTCGCGCGCCGCACGGTAGTGCTGCTCGCACACGATCGCCCGCGCCTGTGCGACCGCGTCGGACACATCACCTCGCCCGGGTTCGGCACTGGTGAAGGTTGGCGTCGCGCGCAGGGTCTGCCGCCCGCGTCTGGCCCGTCGGCGATCATCACCACGCTGGGCGTGCTGCGCTTTGGCCACGATGGCGAAGCCTTTCTTGCGTCCGTGCATCCCGGCGTCAGCGTCGAAGAAGTGCTGGCGAACACTGGCTGGACTCTGCGCGTGGCGGATGAGCTGATGGAAACTGAGCCGCCGAGCGACGCGGAATTACACGTGATGCGCGAACTCGATCCCAATCATTTCTGGACGCGATAAGACAACATGACCGCCGAATCCAAATTGCTCACCATGCGCGACGCCATCGCTCGCCACGTTCCGTCGGGCTCGATGGTCCTGCTCGGCGCGCAGCTCGAGCAGATGATCCCTTTTGCCGCAGGCCACGAATTGATTCGCCAGAGCCGCCGCGACCTCACGCTCGTTGGCCCCATCTCCGATATTCTCTTCGACCAGCTGCTCGGCGCAGGCTGCGTCTCGCGCGTGATGGCCGCGTGGGTCGGCAACGTGTCCGCAGGAGTCGGATATTGTTTCCGTCGCGCCGTGGAGCGTGGCGTCCCGCGGCGCCTGGAAGTCGTGGACTATTCGAATTTCACGCTGGCCCTCGCGCTGCACGCAGGGGCGCTCGGCGTGCCGTTCCTGCCTACTTACGCGACGCTTGGCAGCGATTTGCTGAAGAAGAACGGCAACCTGCGCGAGTTCTCCTCGCCCGTCAGCGAAGAAAGATTGGTAGCCGTGCGCGCATTGCGTCCCGACGTCGCGATCCTCCACGTGCAGCGCTCCGACCCGCAGGGTAATGCGCACATATGGGGCAGCCTGGGAGTAGCCGTGGATGGGGCGCGCGCCGCGCGGAAGGTGATCGTGGTGGCGGAAGAAATTGTCGAGCCCAGCGTGATTGCGTCTGATCCAAATCGCACTTTGATCCCCGGCTTCCTCGTCGCGGCGGTCGTGCTCGAACCCGGCGGCGCGCATCCTTCGCCCGTCCAAGGCTACTACGGCCGCGATCACGCTTTTTTCAATGAGTACCACGAACAAACTCGCCGCCTCGAGGATTTCGAGGATTGGCTGGCGCGCTGGGTCACGCAAGTGACCGATCGCACCGAGTATTGGAAACACCTCGGCGCTACCCGCGTCGAAGCGTTGGCCGTGAAAGAACATGCTTTCTCCGCACCTGCGGATTTTGGATACTGATGAGCGCAGACCCTATGACCAATATCGAAATCACGCCGCGCGAAGTGAAAGACCTGCTCGCGCGCGATCCCGAAGTGCTTTTCGTCGACGTTCGCGAAAAGTGGGAATACGATACGGCCCGCATCGCAGGCTCGGTGCTGATTCCCTTGGGCGAAATTCCTGCGAATCTGCAGCGATTAGAAAGTGCTGACCACGTAGTGTTCTTCTGCCATCACGGCATGCGCAGTCTCGATGCGGCCGCGTGGCTACGCTCGCAAGGTGTCGAAGGCGCGCAATCCATGACTGGCGGCATCGAACGCTGGTCCACTGAAATCGATCCGAGCGTCCCACGCTACTAACGGGGAACAGAGCATGACGACGAAGACGACAGCGAAGAAGTCTGCCGCACGAGCAAAGACGAAAGGGAAGTCCGTCCAGTTCTTGCAGAAACCCACCTGCACCACCTGCCGCAAAGCCCGCGCCTACATGGAAAATCGTGGCTTTGACCTGCATTTCCGCAATCTCGATAAAGAACGCCTCAGCTCCGACGAGCTGGAAAAATTAATCGGCGATCGTGATCACAGCGAATTTCTGAACACACGCAACGAGATGTACCGCCGGAAAAACATGAAACAGAATCCGCCGACCCGCGCCGAAGCCATTCGCATGATGGTAGGCGAGCCAAATCTGATTCGCCGCCCCGTAATCGTAGCCGGCGGCCGCGTAGTCCTGGGCTTCGACCAGGAGAAAATCGACCGTCTGTAAAGAATCAACCTGTAAGAAACCGCACAGCATCGTTATTATCGTAGGGTTCAGGAGCGCCCGAAATTGCCGCCGATTATCGACATTCACGTCCACATCAACCCGCACGGAATGGTCAATCCCTCCGCGCTCGAACTGATCAAACGTGGCCGCCGCGATTACGACGAAGCAGAAAAATACGCTGCCAACCCCGCCGAATTCCTGAAATTCATGGACTCCGCCGAAATCGAGCGCGCTGGCCTGATCAACTATGTCAGCCCGGAAGTAATTGGCTTCACTGCCGAAATAAACGATTGGATTGCCAAATATTGTTCCGCCGATCGCAAAAGATTGCTCGCATTCGGCTCCGTGCACCCGAAATACATCGAAGACGCTGCCGCAGAAGTGGACCGCCTCAAGAAGTTGGGCATCCGCGGCCTCAAAGTCCATCCCTCGCACCAGCTCTTCGCGCCGAACGAATATCGCAACGGCCTAGGCCCGCTGCGCGCCATGTACGAACGCGCGCAAGCCCTGCGTCTGCCCGTGATGATTCACACCGGCACCTCGATTTTTCCTGGCGCCCGCAACGTCTACGCCCAACCCATGCTAGCCGACGACGTCGGTGTTGATTTTCCCGACCTGGTAGTCATCCTCGCCCACGGCGGCCGCCCTCTATGGATGAACGAAGCCTTTTTCCTAGTCCGTCGCCACCCCAACATGTACATGGACATCTCCGGCATCCCGCCCCAAAAGCTGCTGGAATCGTTCCCGCGAATCGAAGAAATCGCGGACAAAGTGTTATTCGGCACGGACTGGCCCGGCCCCGGCGTGCCTAACGTGCGCGGCAACATCGAAAAATTTCGCGCCCTGCCTATTTCGCCGCACGCGCAGCAGAAAATTCTATACGACAACGCCGCGAGGCTCTTTCCGCCGCAGGCCTAGGAGCAACACAACAAAATGGAAGTAAAAACAATTGGCGTAATTGGCGCCGGCGCCATGGGCCGCGGAATCGCCTACGCCGCGGCGTTTGGCGGCTATCGCACCATACTCGAAGACGTCTCGCCGGAAATGCTCGAGCAGGGAACAGCGTACATCCGCGAAGCGCTGGACGAGGGCGTAACTCGCGGCAAAGTGACGCCAGAACAAAAGGCCACCGCGCTTGCGAATCTCTCCACATCCAGATCGGTCGAAGACGTCTGCCGCGAAACCGACCTGCTCATCGAGGCTGTCCCCGAAGAAATGGAAGTCAAACTGGAAATTTTCACCATCTTCGACAAATTCGCCCGCCCCAATGCAATTCTCGCCAGCAACACGTCCTCGCTCTCCATCACCGAGCTCGCGGCCATCACCTTTCGCGCCGCAGATTGCATTGGCATGCATTTCTTCAATCCCGTGCCAAAAATGAAGCTGCTGGAAATCGTGCGCGGCCTGGAAACATCTGAGGCAACGGTGCAAGCGTGCGCCGCAGTAGGCCGCCGCATGGGAAAGGAAGTCGTGGTAATTCGCGACTCGCCCGGCTTCATCACCAGCCGCGTCAACGCCATGATCGGCAACGAAGCTTTCTACATGCTGCAGGAGGGGATTGCCTCCGCCGAAGATATTGATAAAGCGCTCAAGCTCGGCCTGAATCATCCAATGGGCCCGTTCGAGCTGGTGGATCTCGTGGGACTCGACGTTCGCCTGAATATTCTGGAATATCTGCACAAGACTCTCGGCGAAAAGTACCGGCCGTCACCATTGCTCTTGCAGTACGTGAACGCCGGACGCCTGGGTCGCAAATCCGGCCGTGGCGTGTATGATTACAATAGTGACGGCACCAAAAAATAATCGCGCGGCGCTGCAACATCAGCATCACGCGCGCCGCATGCGTCGAATGCGTTCACAGCTATGCCGCCAAAACTAAATCTCGCCGACCGCATCGAGATTCTGCAAGGCGATCTCGTAGCCATGGATACAGACGCGATCGTCAACGCCGCCAACAACGATCTGCAGCTCGGCGGCGGCGTCGCGGGCGCAATCCGCCGCAGCGGCGGCCCACAAATTCAAAAAGAATGTGACGAGATCGGTCCCGTCCCAGTCGGCGGCGCGGCCATCACCACTGGCGGAAATCTGAAGGCGCGCTTCGTGATTCACGCCGCCAGCATGCAACTGGGCGGCCGCACCTCCGCGCAATCCCTGCGCAGCTCCACCGCGCACGCTCTGCGCATCGCGGCGCAGAAAGAACTCAAGACCATCGCGTTCCCGGCCGTCGGCACCGGCATCGCCGGCTTTCCCATGCGCGAGTGCGCGGAAATCATGCTGCGCGAAGCGGCGAAGCACCTGGAAGGTCCCACCTCGCTGCAAAAAATTTACTTTATTCTCTTTGACCAGGAAGCGCTCGCCGCATTCAATAGCGTCCGCTCCGAACTCGAATCGAAAGTGTAGGCCAGGCCCATGACCCAGGAATTGGTAGATAAAGTTCAGGCAGAGCTGGTGCGCTACGAACATCCGCTGTTCGATTTCGCCGCGCGCCCAGCGGAAGAAGGCGTCGAAGTCGAAATCCGCTACAAGCCCAGAAATTCCGAGATTTACGACTACACTTTTCTGCTTCGCCCGCGCGAAATCGAGCATACCCAATTCCCCTGGACATTTCAGAAGCAGCTGTACGATTGCCTCCACGACTACATCATCGAAATGTTCACGCGCAATCCGCAGCGGGTGAATTGACGCCCGCCCGTGAGCACCGCGCGCTCCATGCCTGACGCTCCCACCCACCTCGCAATCATTCTCACCGAGCACATTCGAGCCTGGGGTCCAATCACCTTCGCGAAATATATGGACGCATGCCTCTACGATCCGCAGCACGGCTATTACACGCGCGCCGAACAAATGCCGCGCCGCGATTATTTCACCAGCGTGGACGCCAGCCCCATCTTCGGGCGCCTTCTGGCCCGCCAATTTCAAGAAATGTGGGAGCAGCTGGGGAGCCCCGCGGAATTTTTGCTCGTGGAACCCGGCGCCGCAACCGGGAGTCTGGCGGCGCAAATTCTGGATTTCACTGCGGAGTCCTTTCCCGAATTTTATAGCGCTCTGCAATACCTAGCAGTCGAGCGCTCTGCCGCCCGCCGAGCAGCCGCCGCTGCCGGCTCACTCGCGCCGCACCTCGCCGCCAAACATTTCGCTATTGTGTCCGACATGCCGACACACATTTCCTGTGGCTGCATTTTCTCGAATGAATTTTTCGACGCGTTGCCGGTCCACCGCCTGGTGCGCGAAGGCGACGAACTGCGCGAAATATACGTCGGTTCGGGCGCCAACGGCTTGTGCGAACAGTCCGGCCCGCTCTCTACGCTTGCGCTGGCCGAACATCTCATCGAGCAGGGAATCACGCTGCAGGAAGGACAGCTTGCGGAAGTAAATCTGGAAGCCTGCGCCCGGATCGCAGAGATGGGCGCACGCCTGAGTCGCGGCTTCGTGCTAACGATTGACTACGGCCATGAAGCAGAGGAGCTCTACGATTATCGTCACATGCGCGGCACGCTGCTGGCTTACGAAAAACACCGCACCAGCGAAAATTTCTTTCGCACGCCTGGCCAGCAAGACCTGACCGCTCACGTCAATTTCACAGCGCTCGATCGTTACGGAAGCCGCGCCGGACTTCAGCGCACTGGCTTCACGTCACAATCGAATTTTCTATTGAGCTTGGCGCGCCACAGCGATTTCGTTGACCTGCAATCCCCAAACACGACCGAAAGCCAGCAAATCCGCGCCCGGCTACTCTTCAAAACGCTGATTTATCCCGAAGGCATGGGCGAGACATTTCAAGTTCTCATTCAGCACAAGGGTGTCGCCCAGCCGCGCCTGTCTGGCATCGATCCGCTGTAGAAGATCCCGGTACATAGTAGAATTTTAAACGATGGTCTCGCCTGAAGAACGTTCGTGCGAGCGCCCGTTTTCTACTGCGTGCCCGGCGAAGGCCGCTTGAGAGTTGGCTTGCTGGGATCTGCCGCTGGTGCGCTAGCCGCAGGAGCCGCAGCTGGGTTCGTCGGTGCCGTCGCACCAGCTGCGCCGCCAGCCGGAGTGGAATCATCACCCGTGTACGGTTTCTGAATGTATCGCGCCACTTCTTGCTGCGCTCCAGCTGTATCGTCGCCCAGATGCTGAGCCAAACTATATTCGTTTATCGCGCGTTCGCGCTGCCCGAGCAGGTCATAAATCTTTGCGATGTAAATGTGGCTCCAGACTTCCGTCCACTTCGGATCCGCATCGCCGCCCAAAGCCGCGCGAAATGCATTCGCAGCGGCTTGGTAATTCTTCTGGTAGAACATGGCCTCGCCCATCCGGAAATGGGCCAGCGAATTGCTCGGCTGCGCGTCCAGCGCTTTTTGATATTCCTGAATCGCTTCGTAGTATTTGCCGACCTCGGCATATCCTTCGCCGCGCGCAATCAAGGCGTGCACCCGCAAACGCGGGCTGGATTTCAGCAGATTATTATTCGGATCAATCAAAATGCCGTTCGGCTTCGGCCGTCCGAAAGTATCAACCTCGAAAGGCTGCGTGGTCCCAGTCACCAGGATTGTCTTTAATTCCGGATTTCCTTCCGTATCCACGCGTATTTGCACCGGCATCCGGAAAGTGTCCAGGTCCTGATGAATCTTACCGACTACCTTAAATCCTTTCTGCGTGCGATAGACGATGTACTCCATCTTGAATTCCGGTACGCCCGTCGAATTCAGCCACTGCGAAAAAAACGAAATCAGGTTCACCGGTGGCTCCCCCTTCACCGGCGGCGGAATCTTGGTCATCGCGATTTTTTCGAAATCGTTCAGGTTGACGTTCTTGCCGTCATATTTTTTGTAAAGCTCGCGCAGCAGAGCATTAAACTCATCATCGCCCAGTTCCGTGCGGAGCATGTGAAATACCAGCGCGCCTTTATCCGCCACCACCGAGCGCCATTCATTTGAGAATGTCGCTAGGCGCGCGGCCTGCGATATCGGCGCGGTATCCTCGTACATTAACGCTCCGACCGCAAAATCCTCCAGCGCCTTGTGCAGCCCCGCGCTGCCGTCGCTCTGCTCGGCGTACATCGCTTCCGCATAACGCGAGAGCCCGTCCGTCAGCCACACGTCGGAAGCTGTGGAAGGCAGTACGCGACCGCCCCACCACTCTTCCGCTGCCAGTTGCGAAAGCAAGCGTTCGTTCGCGCGCGTACCCCATTGCCGCGCGCTAATCAGCATCACTCCCGGCGCGGAGAATCCGGTTACTGTCCCGTCCGGCAGCTGTGCGATCGTCAGCGGCGGGTCATTCTCCTTAATGTCCAACGGTCCAAATACATCGGAAAAATAGCTGACGATGTGCGACAGCGAAGTCGCGTAGGCATTAGCCGTGTTGGCTTGCGCCGGAGGCGTAAATACCGAAACGTTGAAGCCTTCGGACTGCACCGGCGTCAGCTGCAAATTTCCCGCGACGAACGTGCCCACCGGCCCGGCATGGTCGCAATGAAATACATAGGACGCCGTTCCCCCCGAGCCCCTGCCCATTCCGGGCTGCATCGTTGGGGGATCGGCCTTGCCCGTGCCTGTCACCGCAAAAGTATCCGGCACATCAATCTTGAATTTTCCGGTGTAGCGATTGGTGGGATAGTTCGTCAGCGGAAACCAGCGCGCCGGCAACAGCAGATACGCCCCGGTCTTGTCGACATTAGCGAAACGCACGCCGCGCGTCGGACTATCTTCTTCACTCGAAATCGGTCCGGTGTAATCGAACACCAGCGTGACGGTCTTTCCCGGCGCTATGACGTCCGGCAAACCAATCGTGAGCAGCAGCGGATAGCGATTGTCGCGTTCAAATTCCAGCGTGCCGCCGTTCAACATCTTCACCGAATTCACGCGCAAATCCTGATGCAGCTCCACCACCACCGTGCGAGCAGGCTGCTGCGCGATAAATTCCACTTTGGCTTGCCCGGAAATGGTCTGGTCCTCGGGATGCAACAGGACTTCCACTTCGTAGTATGTCGCGCGGAAGGGAAATCCCTGCGGAGTCTGTGCGCGCACGCCGCTCCCGCACATCAATGACGCCATCAGCACTGCCAGAAGGGCCGGAACTGCAGCAGAAAGCCGCTCGTGCTTGGGCAAGAATTTGAACAAGAAACGTACCTCGCTCGTAAAGGGACAACCCCAATCAATTCAGATACAAAATACCCGCGTCTAGTTGCCCCTCGTAAAAGGTTACATCATCCCGGCAAAAATGTCCGCTGCGCGCTCGATCGCTCCTCCCGTCCCTAATTTCGCACGCACTTCCGCCAGCCCTGCTTTCGCCTCTGCGCGCGCATCGGGCGAATCCAGAAGTCGCCGCACCTCGCGCTCCACCGATTCCGCCGTGAAATCGTCCTGAATTAATTCCGGCGCCACCAGCTTGCCTGCAATCAAGTTCACCATGGCGATAAACGGAGTGCGAATCATGTGCCGCAGAATAGATGCAGTCACCGGCGCCACGCGGTACACCACCACCATCGGCGTCCCCAGCAGCGCGGCTTCCACGGTCGCAGTGCCACTCGCCACAATCGCGCAGTCAGCCGCAGCCAGCGCGTCATATGTGGCGTTTTCCACTCGCTTGATAGCGATGCCCGGCTTTGCGTAACGCGCAAACAATTCCGCGCCCAGCCCATGCGCGGCCGCATGCACGAATTGCACGTTACCCGCCTGCGCAATCCGTTCGCACGCGGCGATCACCCGCGCGTAATTCTGCGCAATCTCATTCGGCCGGCTGCCTGGCAGAATCGTCACGATCGGCCGCCCGGCATCCAGCCCGTGTTGCGCCGCGAACTCCGCGCGAGACATCGTGGGCCGCACCGTATCCACCAGTGGATGCCCCACAAAATTCACCGGCACGCCCGCATCCTGATAGATTTTCTCTTCGAACGGGAAGATCACCACCATGCGTTGCACCAGCCGCTTCACGACCCGCACGCGTCCGGCGCGCCAGGCCCACACCTGCGGCCCAATAAAATATCCCACGGGGATTTTGCTTTTCCTCAGTCGACGTGCCACGCCCAGGTGTGTCCCTGGCGAATCCACCAGAATAGCCAGCGCCGCGCCGCGTTTCGCCGCCTCGCGCGCCAGGCGATTCTGCACGCCGATCACTGAGGGAATTTTGTGCAGGACTTCAGTGATGCCGACAACTGCCACTTCGTGATAATCCGCGATCAGCTCCACGCCCGCTTCGCGCATGCGCGGCCCACCCATGCCGAAGAAGTTCGCGCCCGTCCGCTCGCGCAGCGCCGTCGCCAGCCGCGCCGCGTACATATCACTCGATGCCTCGCCGGCGGAGATAAGCACCTCGCGCTCGTTCATTGAGTCGGCTCACACGGATTCGCGGTGGAAAATCGCGACCACGAGAAGTTCGCACGTTCAATCAATTTCTTGGTTGGTTGTTGCGGCAATTCGGCGAGCAACACGTCAGTCATCGGCAGGCAGCGGCTGTGAAAATCCCGGCGCATTGCCGCTGGGCAGAGAAGCGATCAGCTCCTGCTCCTTATACTGGAGCTGGTAGAGGCGGTAATAAATGCCGTGCAAGGCGAGCAATTCCTGATGTGACCCCTGCTCGCGCAGCCGGCCCTTATGAAACACTAAAATGCGATCCGCGTGCTGAATCGTGCTCAGCCGATGCGCGATCACCACCGCCGTGCGCCCTTTCAGCAAACGGTCCAGCGCCTCGCGGATCATCAGCTCGGTCTTGGTGTCCACGCTGGAAGTAGCTTCGTCGAGAATCAGGAATTTCGGATCGTGTGCCAGCGCGCGCGCAAAGCTAACCAGTTGCCGCTGGCCCACCGAAAGAGTCGCGCCACGCTCCGTCACCGGCGTCTCCACTCCCGCTGCCTGCGAATCCAGGTACGCGCCCAGCCCCACTTCGCGCAGCGCCCGCTCGGTTTCTGCACGATCGATCGTCGTAGTGCCCAGTTTCACGTTCGTTTCCAGCGTGCCGGTGAAAAGGAACGGGTCCTGCAGCACAATGCCGAATAGCCGCCGCAGATCCTGCACGTCCAGCTCGCGTATATCCACGCCATCCAGCAGAATCTCGCCGCGCTGTATATCATAAAAACGCAGCAGCAATTGAATGATCGTAGTTTTCCCCGCGCCAGTGTGGCCAACGATCGCTAAAGTCTGCCCCGGCTCCACGCGGAAAGAAACATCCCGCAGCACCCACTCATCCTCTTTCGGCGTCGCTCCGCCGTGATACGCGAACCACACGTTGCGGAACTCGATTTCACCGCGCGGCGCCGGCAGCGCATGAATCTTCGCCGGCGAAAAAATCGTCACCGGCTCGTCCAGCAGCCGGAAAATCCGCTCGGAAGCCGCCATCGCGCTCTGCAAAATGTTGAATTTCTCGCTCAAATCCTGAATCGGCCGGAAAAACCGCAGCGCGTACATCATGAACGCCACCAGCACGCCGATCTGCACGGTGCCCGCGATCACGCGCACTCCCCCAACCCAGGAAAGCAGCGCGATGCCTGAGAAGCTCAGAAATTCCACGCCCGGATAAAAGAACGAGAACGCGTCAATCGCATCCTTGTAAGCCACCATGTGCGTGTGATTCAGCTCCGCGAATTTCGCGCGGGATTTCTCCTCGCGATTGAAGAGTTGCACCACCGCCATACCGCTCACATGTTCCTGGAAGAACGCATTAATGCGCGCAATCGCCGTACGAATCCGCCGGTTGGCATCGCGCACGCGATTCCGGAAAAAATAAGTGAGCAGGATCATGAACGGCAGCGGCGAAAAAGTCGCCAGCGCCAGCGTCGGGTGCCACTGGAATAAAACCACGGCCATGGCGATCAGCAGGACGAAATCGTTCAACATCGCCACTACGCCCGACGCGAACAGATCGTTCAGCGCGTCCACGTCGGTCGTCGAGCGCGTCACCAGCCGCCCAATCGGGCTGCGGTCAAAGAAGCTCATCGGCAAGCGCTGCAGATGTTCGAAAATTTCCTTGCGCAGGTCGTACATCGTTTCCTGTCCGACCCATTGCATGATCCGCACTTGCACGTATTGCAGGCCAAAACTTGCCAGGATCGAACCCGCGTACGCCGCCGCGACCCATACCAACCCCAAAACCGCGGCGGTTCTCGCGATTTTCCCGTCGAAGCCCGGAACAATGTAGCGGTCAATCCCCACGCTGAAAAGGAAAGGCCCCAGAATTTCCAGCGCCGTGATTCCCAACGTGAATGAAACCGCCAGCACCACCTGCAGCCGGTACGGACGCAGATACTGCATCAATCGCCGCGTCAGCTGCGAATCGTAGAGCTTCCCCAGCTTCTCTTCTTCGCGGAAATCGCTCATTCGCGTTCCAACTCTTCTTCCAGCATCTGTTTCTGATTCAAGTCCGCGTAGTATCCGCGCAGCGCCAGGAGCTCATCATGCGTCCCGCGCTCGATGATCCGACCTTCGCGCAAAACCACGATCTGGTCCGCGTTTTTCACCGTCGACACCCGATGCGAAATCAAAATAGAAGTGCGTTCCCGCATCACGTCGCGCAACCGCCGCAGGATGCGCTCTTCGGTATCCGTGTCCACGCTGGAAAGCGCGTCATCCAAAATCAAAATTTTTGGCTGGCGCAGCACCGCTCGCGCGATGGACGTCCGCTGCTTCTGCCCGCCCGAAAGCGTGATCCCGCGCTCGCCGACCATCGTCTCGTAGCTCTGCGGGAAGCTCTGAATTTCCCCGGAAATGCTGGCAATCTCCGCGGCTTCCAAAATATGCTCTTCCAGCGCCGTGTTCACGCCAAACGCGATGTTTTCGCGCAAAGTGTCGCTGAAAAGAAACGTATCCTGCGGCACGTAACCGATCGCCCGCCGAACTTCCGCCAGCGGATAATCGCGAATCGAGCGACCATCCAGGAACAAAGTCCCCGGTGGCGCATCCCACAAACGTGCGATCAACGCCGCGAGCGTGGATTTTCCGCTCCCCGTCGGCCCGACGATCGCCAGCGTCGAGCCTGCCGGCACGCGCAAATTGATGTCGCGCAGCACCGGCCCGCCGCCGGTTCCATCCTCGTTCCGCGCCGTCGGATACGTAAACGTCAAATGCCGGAACTCGATTTCGCCGCGAATCGCAGATTCCGCCGCCGCTGCCGGCGCGTTCGTCGCCACCGCGGCTCGTGCCGAGTCACCGTTACGGCCCGCGATTGGACCCACACCAGTCCCGCTCGCCTCCGCCGCGCCCGCAAAATCCCCAATCCTCGCCTTCGCATGCAAAATATAATTCAGCCGCCCCATCGAAGCCGCGCCGCGCTGGAAAATATTTGTCACCCAACCCAGCGCAATCATCGGAAATACCAGCTGCCCCAGGAACCAGTAGAACGCCCACATCGTGCCGACGGTAAACCGATGGTCAATCACGTCGCGCCCGCCCTTACCCAGCAAAATCACAAAAGTAATTCCAATCAACGCGGTGAGAAACGGAAAGAACAAGCTCCAGGTAGCGATCAACTTGATGTTGCGATTCACGTAATCGCGATTCGCCAGATCGAAGGCCTCGATCTCCGGCTTCTCCTGCGCGTAGGCGCGAATCACGCGAATGCCCGTCAGGTTTTCCTGCGCGCGCGTGGACAAAGTCCCCAGCGCCGCCTGAATCTGCTCCGATAGCCGGTGAATCGTCTCGCCAAAATAGCGCACCGCAAGCGCCACCACCGGCACAGGCAGCAGCACCCACAGCGTCAGGCTGGCCGAGAGTTTCACCATAAAGAAAACTGCCACGATCATCGTCACAATCGTCGTGGCGCTGTACATGATCCCCGGGCCGAGCACCATGCGCACCGCGTTCAGATCGTTCGTCGCGCGCGACATCAAATCCCCGGTGCGATTCCGCACGTAAAATTCCGGCTCCAGTTCCACGAGCCGCGCCAGCAAATCATTGCGCAAATCGTATTCAATCTCGCGCGACACTCCGATCAATATCCAGCGCGTCCAGAACGAAAGAAATCCCTTCACGAACACGATGCCCACCAGAATCAGGCAGAAAAGTTCCAGCGCGTGCCGATTCATCGGCGCATAGAGCGCCAGCAGCGGACTCATTGCCGCGCGCGCCGTGCCGGTGAGAGTCGAAAGTGTGTGCGCCGAGCCGCTGATGCAGTCCGTAATCATCCCGATAATCAATTGCGGGAAGGCGCCCACCAGTCCCATCAGCGTATTCGTCAGTAGTCCCAGCGCGGTCATGCTTTTGTAGCGATTGACGTACGGCAGCAGCGTTTTCAGATGGTCCCAGCCCGACGGTTTTTTCGCCGGGCGTGCGGTGACGTTTACTGCAGCGGGTTGGGCGACGGCGCTCACAGGCGAACTTGCGACTCCGGAGTTTCCAGCGCAGGCAGCTCGTACAGAAAATTCTCAAAATTTCGGTCCATGGATTGATATCGCTTCACCTTCGCGTTCCAGCGCACTTCCACGGGCAGCGCCCGCGCGCCTTTGGGATTCGCGGCCGGCGTGAAATAAAGCAGCAGGCCCTTGTCGTTATCCTGTTCGTACTGCAGCCGCCAGCCATTCACCGGCGCCAGCGGAATATTACCCAGGAATCCCTTGGGATTTTCAAGATGCTCGTCGCAGCGCAGAATTTCTTTCCACGTGCCCCCGATATTTTCCAAAACCACGCCGCGCGTGATCACCGTGCCCGGCATGGCCACCTGAGGCGTCCCCTTCATGCGATTCACCGCCAGAATCTGCCGCGAACCATTTTTCGCCAGGTCGCCGTATACCAACACCTCGGTATCCGAACCCAGCGCCGTTTCCGCGGCCTTCTGAATATCATCGGGCACGGCAGGTGTGGCCGGCGCACCAGGCGTCGCGCCCGGTGAAGCAGGAGTCGCCGCGCTATTCTGCGGTCCTTTGTCTCCGGCTCCGGCCCCGGTGGCAGGCGTTGGTGAAGAACTCCCGCACGACCACGCGCCCAACGCCACCGCACCCAGGACTGCGCACACGATGAATTTTTTCATGAGGTCCCGTTAAAGGCTTGACGCCGCGAGCGTGATTTCCGCCACCGTTTGCGTAGAAGCGTCGCAGGATACTTCCATCACCTGCGGCACGTCCGGCCCAGCCCAATCAAATGTGTATAAATATAATTCTAGCTTGTCGCTGGCCTTCACGGAAGGGCTCCGCGATTCCGCCTTCCCGTACATTTCCTCGATCCTGCCGCACGCATCTCCGAGCTGCAATCCGTGGCCGCTCGCGATCAGCTTCAGCCGCTTCGGCTCCATTACGCTCGCCGCACATTTCGCCATAACGTCCAGCTTGTACTTCGACCCGACCGTCACGGTCTTCACCACGCCGCTCGCATCCGTTTCGACTCTCAGTTCGCGATGCATGCAAATGTCGCCCCACACGTAAGCATCCGTCACGGCCGGGTCTTTCTCCAGGTCCCGGAATTCCTTCGCCGCAGCGGGCATCTTGTCGCGTCCTGGCCGCAAACCCGCCAGCGTCAATTCGTTCACGCGCCCGCGCTGTACGGCCTGTAATCCAGCCTGCACAGCCAAAGCCACCACCGCCGCCACGCTAACGAGCAGCCAAAATCTCTTCGAGGCGCGCCTCAAAATTTTCCTCTCCTTCCGACCACAACCGCACTCGCTCGACCGTCGCCGCCTTCTCAATCCGCCGCACCCAGTCGAACAAACTCTTTATGTTTTCCCGCGTTTTTTCCCGATACAGCAGTAGATTCGCCGGCTTCGCCATGGATTCCAGAAAATCGCGCTCTTCCTGATTCTGCGGTGCCGGCCGCGCGATTTGCCGTATCCCCAGCACGCCTCCGTGCCCCGTAAAAAGATGCTCGAATCCGAAACTCACTTCCAGGTGCCCATTATCTTTCCAAAATCCATCGTCATACTGCTCGCCGTTACACAGTAGGGAGAGCGCCTGCGGCAATTTCTGCGAAGTCATCGGTTCGCCTTCGAACACCCACAAATCCCAGTGCGACCGCACGTCGCAACTGCAATCGTCGTGCACGTAATCCTTCGCCAGCTCGATGATCCCGTCCGCATCCAGCGGAAACGAGCGCAGGTCCTGCTCGTAAACGGGAGTCTCCGTCGAATCCACCGCGCGAATTTCCAGATGTGTGAATCCCGGCTGCTTTTCGGAGAAGGGAACCGTCCCCAGAAAATCGCGGAACTGCTCCAGCATGTTTTCTTCACGAAATTCTTTTAGCCAAATGCTCAGGTAAGCCTGATTCGCCATGCCGCCATTATACCGGAGTGGGAAAAAGCGGATGGGAAAAGCCGCGCAGCGAAAAGGAGTTCAGTAAAAGGAGGCGTTACTTCTTCTTCGGAGGAAATTCGTCGTCCGGTTCCGGGCCAAAATCCGTGGAGAGGCCCAGCAGCCGCGCTTTCAATGTGTCGCCCATGCTCCCCAGCACTTCCGAGCAAGTCTCGCGCAAACGCTTCTCCGCGGCCTTCGCGATCGTATCCAGCACGGCCTGCGAATGCTGCCCTAGAGTCGTCGCCGAAGCCAGCAGCCAGGAATTCGACGCATTTTCTAGCCGTGTCTTGTAAACCTCAATCGCCTCGTCGTTCGATTTCTTCAACTGCTCCATCCAAACTTTTTTCTCGGATTCACGCTGCGATTGCCAATGCTCCAGCAGCGGCCCCAATGCCGATTGCAGATGCACGGTAGCCTGCTCCACGCCCTGCATCATACGCTCGTCAATCACTTTCTGATATTCCAGCAGCGAACCTTCGCGCCCGAACTCCATGTCCGCGCGCGCTTTTTCCAGCGCCTCGCGCGAAACCTGCTCGAACCGCCGCAGCGATTCCGAAGTGACGCGATGCACCTGGTCCGTAAATCCGGCTGTCGCCATCTGAGCCGTTTCGCTCATCTTGTCGCGCTCGCGCGTCACGATTTCTTTCGCCGATTCGTCAATCTGCGCCGTGCTGTGTTCCACATAGGTCCGCCGGTAATGATCCAGCTCCGAAGCGAGCAGGCTCGAAACTTCCGCGGCTCGGTCGCGCAGCGCGGTCGAAGATTGCTCGACCATCTTCTCCATCGAGCTCTGCATCGTGCTATGCGCTTTTTTCTGGTACCACTCCGAAGCCTTCAGCAGCGCCTCGTAAGTCGCGTGCTGCGTCTCCGTGCTGCGCTGTTGAATCTCTTCTTCGATCTTCGTCGCCGATTCCCGGACTGACTTCTCGATTTCCGCCGGCACTTTTTCGGCTTCCGTGCGCAGCCGCGCCACTGATTCTTGTATGGCAAGTTCGGAAGCGTGAATCGTCTGCTCGCGCACCGTATCGTGCAAACGGTCGGCGTGGTCCGTCGCTTGCTGCACCTGCTCCAGAATCGAATTTTGCAATTGCGCCACGCGCTCGGCAGCTTCGCGCACCTGCGCCTGCACGCTGTGCTGCAATTCACCCACCCGCTCGGAAGCCTGCCGCGCCTGTTCGTGGAATTGGCTCTGCGTGTGCGCCGCCTGCTGCTCGGCGTGCTGCAATTCCGCCGCCACGCGCTGCGCGTGATCTATCCGCGGCATCAGCTTCTGTTCCAGCTCGCCCACCGCGCGGTCCAAAATCTTTTGCGCCGATTCTTGCAGAGCCGGCTCAATCTGCTGCACCCGGTCCGCGATTACGTGATCCGCCTTGCGGCTCATTTCCTGCTGCTGCGCCGCCAGCAGTTCGTCGAACTGCTGCCGCGTCTGTCGCAAAGCGTTCTGCGCTGCTTCCTGCAGCTGCGACCTGGTCTCTTCCGCGCGATGGCGTTCCTGCTGCAACCCCGCGCCCAGCGTTTCAATCGTTGAAGCGGCCGTGTTAATAGCTTCATCGAGCGAAGACCGCAGCGTCTGCGCGTGCGCGCTCGCCTCGCGCTCCGTCTGCGCCAGTACGCCGCGCGCTGCTTCATCCAAGGATGCCCGCAACGCATCGGCCCGCGCCGCAGCTTGCTGCTGAGCCTGCTCGGTCTGGGCCTGCACGCTCCGCGCGACCTCATCCAACGACGCACGCAAGGCCGCCGCGCGAGCCGCAGCCTCCTGCTCCGCTTGCGTCAGCGCCACGCGCGACACTTCCGTCAGCTTTTCGCCCAGTTTCTGCGATGCTCCGGTCAGCGCCGCCTCAAATTCTGCGTTCCATTGCTGCGACGCAATCAAAGCGTCCGCTTGCGTCTGCTCGATACTCTTGCTGCGCACCGACTGCGCCGTGTCTTCCAGGTTTTTGCGCCACTGCTCCAGATGATTCTGCGCAGCTTCCGGCGAAGAAAGAATTTCCAGCGATGGCGTGGAAGCTTCGCGATCCCGCAGCGCACGCTCCACCACTTCTTCCACCGACTGTTTCAAAGTCAGCGCCGCCGCTTGCTGCGCCGCCTGTTGCGCGGCTTGCTCCGCGGCATGGCTCACCGCCTGCTGCACGGCGTTGCGAACTTTTTCATCCAACTGCGAAGCAGACGTCTCGCTTGCCTTGCGCGCATCGTCCACAATCTCTTTGGTGCGATCCGCGGCCTGCTGCACCACTTTCTTCACTGCCGATTCCGATACGCGGTCCATCGAAACCTTGATGGCTTTCTCGACCGTGTCGTGCAACTGCGCATCAAGCTGCTGGCGCACCACCGTCATCTCTTCGGTGATCGCTTCTTCCGCGCCCCGCCGCAGAGTTTTGTCCAGTGTCTCCTTCGCGTCGGCCACCATGCGAGCCATTTGCTTCGCCAGCGCTGCCTGCGTATCCGCAGTCACAGCCGCAGCCGGAGGAGCCGGCACGACATGGATCTTGTTGTCAGCCGATGGACTGGTGGGCGGCACCGAAGAAGCCGCGGGCGGAATTACAGGAGGCTGTGCAGGCGGTGGAGCAGGAGGCGCGGGCTTCGCAGCCATCACCGGCGGCGCAGTCGGCGTATTGATTTGAGTATTGACTGGAGTCGGTTTCGCAGGCGTTGGCGGTGTCACCGGAATCTGAAATGGCGGCGCCTCAATCCTTTTCTCCGGCGTAGTCGGAATCGGTATCGGTGGGGGCCCAATCGGAGGCAACGGCTGCGGCGAAATCCCGGCAACCGGTTCGGCTACTGTCGTCGCGTCCGCGATCCCGGTCAGGTCGCCCGTAGGAATGTCCACACCTGACGCCCAATCTTCCGGCGGAAATGCAATCCCCCAGAAATTCCCGGGAACTTCAAACTCCAATCCAATCTGGAAAAGTTCGCGCACCGTGCGCGGCCGCTGCACCCACACCACCCGCCCCTGCGTGTGGAACGGTCCGCCCTCAGGCCGCGGAATATCCAGCGTGACCATCGAATTCTTCGGAACGTAATGTTTCGATTGGTACTTACATCCGTGGCAATTCACCATCACCGTCGTGGTGCGCTCTTTGAATGGCTGCCCGAGCGCGTCGGTGCCCGTCACCGTGATCGGTACGGCTTGCACAATGCGCGTGCTGCGGCGCTTCTGTGTGCCGGGATCGGCGGATTGTAGGGAATCGGTCACGCACTCCTCCCACGAGCGATTTCTTAGGGTAGCATCACAGCGCAACGGCGTCTGTAGGCTGCGCGCAAATGTGCGAAAAGGTTACTCGTAGCTGGCCCGAAACTGCCCCGCTTCAGGGCGCTATTCTGAGGGAATAAGAGCAATCCGATTGCCGCGACGCCCCGCTTCAGCGCGCTGCGGTTGACCGGTGGGATGTTCCGAAGATTGCATCCTTTAGCTCCTTGGCCACCCATATCGGGCCAACCAAAAAGTAGATCAACCCCTGGAAAAATGCCGGCTTATTGCCTTCAATGCGGTGTCCCGCCAGGAGCAAAACCCAGCCTGCAACGAACAGCGCCGGCCCGATCTTCCAGTACGTCAAAATCGCCAGCACAATCCCCACGATGATGATCGGAATCCCGACGCCGTGCATCACCTTGTTCCACACGTTCGTGTGCTCGTGGTCGTATTGCGCCATATATTTTTCCAAACCCGGCATCATCCACCTCCCGGCCCAAGCCCCTATATACCCCGGCAAGGTCAGTGACGCAAGACTAGCCATCACCCGCTCTCTTGCAAGCAGTAGGGGCGCGGCATCCCGTGCCCGCCTTTCAATTCGCCTGTGCCCAAATCAAAACGCCATTCAACACCTGGCGTCTTGTCGCCACAGGTGAAAGGCATCTGAAATAGATCCACGCTTCCGATGAAATCACTAATCGCGATCTGTCTTTGCGTCCTGGCGATCCCGCCGCTTGCCCAAACCAATCTCCAAACCTTCACCAGCCCCGACGGTGCCTTCCAGTTCAAACACTCCCCCGCACTGATCCACTGCACCCAAGGAACATTCCTGAACGGCGAGGCGCGCTGGATCGAAGATTCCTGCCTAAGCCAAGGCGATCTCTGCGACGACGACTCCACCAAAGGCACCACCATCATTTGCCTCGCCTACTCCAACGATAAATTCAAAGACAAGCCCGCGTTCATCGCCGCCGTATTCTTCGTTGGATTGGTCCCTGCAACCACAACCCAAAATTCCTGTCTGGAAGGCTCGCAAGGCTGGCTGATCCACGACTCCCAAGCCACGAAAATCAATGGCGTCAGCGCGAGGCTATTTCATACCAGCGACGCGTGGATGAGTGGCGGGGAGAGTGGGAAATCTACAGAGTGTTTCGCGGAAACAGATGCTACGAACTGGGTATTCAGGAAGCGAACTCCAGCAAAGGAGGTTATGATCCGGGGACATTCAAGGAATACACCGCCCACGACGCAGCCAAAGTTCAAGCCGCCCTGCACCAGCCCCTAAACTCTTTCAAATTCCTCAAATAATTCCGGCAGCGCAGTAGCAACGAACTATAAATCTCGCCGCCCTTCCATCGCTTTGCTCATCGTCACTTCATCCGCATATTCCAGATCCGATCCCACCGGAATCCCCATCGCAATGCGCGTCACGTGCACGCCTAGCGGCTTGATCAGCTTCGATAAGTAAACCGCCGTAGCCTCGCCCTCCGCCGTAGGTGAAGTCGCCACGATAATCTCCTCGACAGTCCCGCCCTTCAATCGCTCAATCAGACTCTTGATCTTCAGCTGATCCGGCCCAATCCCTTGCAGCGGCGAAAGCGCTCCACCCAACACATGATAAAGCCCGTCGAACCCCCGCGTCTTCTCCACCGCCTGGATATTCGTCGCCTCTTCCACCACGCAAATAATTTTCTTGCTGCGCGAAGGCCCGGTACAAAACAGGCAAGGATCGGCGTCCGTGATGTTGTTGCAGATCGAACACTCGCGCACCTTCTCCTTCGCGTCGCGAATCGCATCCGACAGCGCGAAAGCCTGCTCCGGGTCCACCCGCAACAAATAAAATGCCAGCCGTTGCGCGGTTTTCTGGCCGATACCCGGCAGGCGCTTCAATTCATCTATAAGACGTGTAACCGAAGGGGCAAAATCAGGCATGGAACTCCATTCACTGAACGGTTTCTGAAGTAGAAGGGAATCGAAACATTCAAAGCTGCAACAACCGGAAAGACACGCAAAAATTCAACCACTACAAATCGGCACGAACCGCCGCTCAGAATAATCCAGGAATTTTCAGCCCCGCGACTCCGGGCAAGCCGCCGGAAATTTCCTTCACTTGCTTGGATAGCTCTTCGTCCACACGGCGCGTAGCTTCGTTCACCGCGCCCTGAATCAGGTCCTGCAGCATTTCCTGATCCTTGCTCTTGAAAATGTCCGGCTCGATGCGCACTTCCGTCAGCTGCTTCTGGCCGTTCATCTTCACGGTAACCATGCCACCGCCCGCCGACGCTTCCACCGAAAGCTCGTCGATCTGCTTCTCGAGCTTCTCCTGCACTTGGCGGAACTGCGAAAGCATTTGCTGTAGCGCTTTCACTTCCATGGTTATTCCTCGCCTGGGCGCTTGACGTTGGAAATCTGGCCGCCGAACTTTT
>Ga0210390_10000917_pt1 | contig 29740 bp, 29 predicted proteins | sample IncBWH11OmetaG_FD_161050 | JGI IMG/M metagenome (GOLD analysis project Ga0210390, IMG submission 161050) | Forest soil microbial communities from Barre Woods Harvard Forest LTER site, Petersham, Massachusetts, United States - Inc-BW-H-11-O ...
CCACGGCAAAACGGTCATCCCGCGCACAGTCGCCGCACCGCCCGGAAAAGAAACCAGGCCGAACACCGACAGCACTGACGTTTCGCAACAGGCCCAATAGCAAGCTGAACGGGACATTCATCCCAAGTGCTGCACGCGCGCCTGCGGCGCCGGGCTCAGCCGGGGAGGTCCTCCGGGCGCTTCTTGGCGAGATGGCCGTGCAGCAGGCCGGTGGACTGGCCGACCTCGATCATGTAGCCGTCGGGGTCGCGCATGTAGCAGCGGATCTCCGCCTCGCGGTCGATCGGCGGCGTGACGAACTCCGCGCCCTTGGACTTCCATTCCTCGTAACAGGCCTGGATGTCGGCGACCCGCAGGTTCAGGAAGATCGAGGTGGTGTCGCCTGGCTCATAGTTCGCCACCGTGATCCCTGGCTTGTCGGGCGTGGGCGGCCCGCCGGGGTTCATGAGGATCCACGAGTTGGCCAGCTTCACCATGCAGGGGTTCTCCTCCATGACCACGGTGCCGCCGAGGACGCGCGAGTAGAAGTCCCGGGACCGCGCCACGCTGCGAACGGTGATGAACAGGGTCATCACGATGCCCTCGGTCGGGTTCGGCAGATTGGCGTAGTCGATATAAGGCGCGGATTCTGTCATGCGCTAACCCTTCCCCCGATCGGGACGGCGCAGACTTAGCGCTTAACGAACGCACGATAATGGCGTTATGGCGCATTTCAGCACACTGCTTAAGGTCGTCATCGACGTTCCGCCCGCGGATCACGACCGCGAGCTGGCCTTCTGGCAGGAAGCGCTCGGGCAGGCGCTGCCGCGGTTCCCGGCCCCCCAAACCGAGTACCACGGGGCGCCGTTGCACGGCCACGACATGTGGCTGCTCGTGCAGCGGCTTGATGATGGTCAGCCGCGGGTTCACCTGGACATGCACACCGACGACCTCGACGCCGAAGTCGCACGGCTGGGAGCCCTTGGCGCGGAACGAGTCCGGCAGGTGTACTCATGGTGGGTGATGCGCGACCCGGCGGGCCTGAACTTTTGCGTACTGCCCGAACCACCCGGTTCGCTGAACGAGCAGAACGCCCGCCGCTGGGACTTAGCTAACCCCAGAGCCTGCGGGTGGCCAGTTCGGCGCCCTTGACGAGCGTGTCCAGCTTCGCCCAGGCGATCTGGGGGTGGACGCGGCCGCCGAGGCCGCAGTCCGTCGAGGCGACGACGTTCTCCCGGCCCACCGCCTCGGCGAACCTGACGATCCGGTCCGCGACGAGTTGGGGATGCTCGATGACGTTGGTGGAGTGAGTGACCACGCCGGGCAAGATGACCTTGCCGTCGGGCAGCTTCACGTCCCGCCAGACCTTCCACTCGTGCTCGTGCCGCGCGTTGGCCGCCTCGAACGAGTACGCGCCGGCGTTGATCGCGAGCATGACGTCGACGATGTCGGCCATCGGCAGGTCGGTGGTGTGCGGGCCGTGCCAGCTTCCCCAGCACAGGTGGAAGCGGATCCGTTCGGCCGGCAGCCCGCGGATCGCGTAGTTGAGGGCGTCGACCCGCTTCATCGTGAAGCGCTGGTAGTCAGCCACGCTCGGCGCGGGGTTGATCTGGTCCCAGTTCTCCGCGATGGCCGGATCGTCCAGCTGCAGGATCAGGCCCGCGTCGATGATCGCTGTGTACTCCTCGCGCATCGCGTCGGCGCAGGCGAGCATCATCTCTTCGTCGTCGGCGTAGTACTGGTTGCCGAACCGCGCGCAACTGCCCGGTGCTACCGCGTTCAGGAAGCCATCGGTTACCCCCGCGGCCGCCATCGCGGCCTTCATGTCCGCGATGTCCCGCTGCACCGCCTGCTGGCCGGCGTACGTGATCGGCCCGAGGCAGACCGGGGCGACCACCGCGTTTTCCCGGTTGGGCAGCGACGCGCCCGAGCTCGGGTCCAGGTAGGCGTCGGCGAACGCCTGCCAGTCCCTGCGCTCGCCGAACGACGCCAGCGTGATCTCTCCCGGCTTAGCCTTGGCCTGGGGTATCTCCGCTATCGAGATGGGTGTCAGCTCGATGCCGCCGAGCCGCTGGAACACGTACGTCCACCACGAGCCGTAGTCGTAGCGCTGGCCCATCGAGTGCCCGTACTCGCCGTCGTTGACCAGGTCGATGCCGATCCCGCGCTGCCGGGCGACCACCTCGGCGACCGCTGTGCGGAGCTCGCGCAGGTATTCCGGTTCGTCGGCGAAGTCCCCCGCTGCCCGCCGCTGGTTGAGCGCGATCAGGTCTTCCGGTCGCGGCAGGCTGCCGGCGTGGCTGGTCAGGATTCTGTCTGGCATCTGTCCTCCTGGACGTTCTCCGGGCGGCGGCGCACTTTCCGCCGCCGAGTATGCCCGAGTCAGGAAACGCCGTCTACGGCGTGCACGCCGCTGGCATGTTCGTCTCGCGGTCTGAACACTTGCCGGTACAGGTCCTCGCCATAGCTCGTGGGCAGCGGCTCACCCTCGGGCAGCTTGAAGGTACGGTGCCCGTCGGACCGCCGCTCCGCTCGCAAGAACAAGGCGTTGCCGGTGTTATCGGCAAAGCAGCGCCCGGCCAGGTCGTACAGGTGCGTAACGAAGACGATCCGGATGCCTGCCTCGGTGAGGGCTCGGATGATCTGACGGGCGATCTCCGAGCCCTCCCGCTCGTTGGTCGAGGCGAAGGACTCGTTGCACAGCAGCAGCCCGCCGGGGGCGATCTGCTCCGAGATCATGCTCATCCGGTCGAGTTCCTCGTCGAGCTTTCCCTTCTCCATCGCGGCGTCTTCCTCGCGCTTGAAGTGCGTGAAGGTCCCCGAGCAGGCACTGGCGGCGAACGACTCAGCCGGCGCGAACATGCCGGCCTGCATCATCAGCTGCGCTTGGCCGACGGCACGCAGCAACGTGGACTTACCGCCTTGGTTCGCGCCGGTGATCATGATCAGCTGCCTGCCGTCGGCGTGGAGCTCGTTGCCGGTGACCGCGCCGTCCAAGGTCAGCGCGAGGCTGGCGTCGTACAGGCCGCTGGCACGGAGCCGGCCACCCTGGAGACTGCCGCCCAGTGCTGACGGCGCCGGGTAGCACACCGGCTGGCCCTTGGCGGTGAGGTGTTCGCGCAGGTTCAGGCAGCCGATGTAGAACCCCAGCTCGGCGCGGAGCAGCTGGAAGAAGCTCTTGATGTGATCCGCGGACTGGGCCAGCGCGTTCGCGGTGTCGTTGACCCCGTGGCTGGTGAGCTCGGACAGGGTGCGCATGCCTGACTCGTCGCGCTCGGCCACGGTGAAGCTGTAGCCAGCCCGGTTCCGGCCAGGCAGCCGGTCCCGCCAGCCCCGAGTGGGGGGGTGTCGGCGGAGCACGTAGCGCGTTCCCTTGCCGCCTCTCCCGAGCCGGGCGCTGATCAGCGTCCCGCGCCGGAACTCCAGGTCACTCAGGTGGGCTTCCATCTCGCCGAAGTAGTCCTCGTTCAGCTCGCTCGCGAGCATCGCGAAGAACCGGGTGAATCCCTCGGAGGCGAAGTCTGCCGAGTGCCTGGTGCCGAGATCGGCCAGGCGGCGCAGCGATACGAGATGGAGCCCCATGAGCTGGTGGGACCGGTGCAGGATCGTGTCAGGCGAATCACGGAACAAGAAGCCGAACACCTGCCGCTCCGCCATCAGCGCCTCCACCGCGAGGTCGTACAGCTCGCGGACGACATCGGGCCTGGCGACGCAGTCGGCCAGCAGATGCTGCCGGTAGGTGATGTCCGCGGCGCTTGTCAGCCCGGAGTGAATGCCCTGCCTGGCGATGTCGAGGAGGAACTTGTCGCCGTCCGCCATGGCGTCCAGCAGCATGTCAAGCTCCAGATCGGCGGCCAGGTCTGGCTCGTTGGCCGGCAGGTCGCGGCCGTGGTCGAAGTCGCGGTCGGGGTACATCAGGAACGCCTTCACGATGCCAGCCGCACCTTCAGCTGCGGGTAGGTCAGCCCGTACTTGCGCGCGATCGCCGTGGCGTAGGCAAGCCCGTCGGCGGGCTTGCGCACGATCTTGAAGGTTCGCTCCGCGGGATTGTCCGGCACCACCGTTCCCACCATCGACACGCATCCCGCGTTGAGTGAGGCGAGCTCGTCGACGAACGTGACGTACACGCCCAGCAGTCCGAGGCCGGTCATCGTCTCCAGCACCCGTTCGCCGATGAACGTCGCGTCCCGCAGCGTGGTGGACGCGAAACTCTCGTTCATGACCAGCAGGCTCCTGCCGGTCGCCGTGCCAAGCACGTCGCGGATCCGGACCAGCTCGTCCTCGAGCTTGCCGCGCAGGGTCGCCAGGTCTTCTTCCCGCTCGAAGTGGGTGAAGATCTGGTCCGGCAGGAACAGCCGCGCCCGCCGGGCGGGCACCGGATAGCCGAGGCTGGCCAGGTAGTGCAGCTGGCCGAACATCCGGGCGAACGTCGTCTTGCCGCCATGATTGGGCCCGGTGACAACGAAGATCCGTTCCGGGCCGGACAGCCGGAAGTCATTGGTGATCACCCGCGAGTGAGGCGACAGTTTCGCGGCGAGCGCGAGGTCGAACGCCGCCTCCGCTTCGGTCTCCTTGTCGTGCGCGGACACCCGCGGGTAGCAGAACTCCAGGCCAGCCGCCTTCATCGGCGCGGTGAAGTCCAGGTAGGCGAGGTAGAACTGGATCTGCTGGTCGAAGGCGCGGACGGTATCGTCGAGGAAATCCGCGTGCCGCTCGCAGAACCCTGCCAGCGCGCTGAACACGTCGGGGAACAGCTGGGCGACCCGGTCAGCGATCCATTCTTCGACATGGTTCATCTCGTGCCAGCTCCGGAACCCGCTCCGGTAGTCCTTGACCGCTCCCCTGGCGAACTTCGCGAACGTCGCCACCACGTCCGCGCTGAAGTCGGCCTCGCCCTCGTACCGGGTGACAGTGACCCGGTTGCCCCTGATGTTGACGCAGTACCGCACGCCATCCAGCGCCCTGGCGACCTCGTCGGCCTCGGCCGCCAGCCAGGCGAAGGCGGCCGAGCCGGCGTAGTCGGACAGGTACTCGCGAAACGCGGTGAGGCCGCGTGAGGACAGGCTCGCCTCCGGCAGGCCTGCCTCTGGCAGAGCCGCGGCTAGCGCCCGCACCGCCGCACAGTAACCGCGAGCCGCGCCGAGGAACCAGGACTGCTTCTGGAGCCGGTACCGGAGCTTGCGCGACTGCACCAGGTCTTCCCGCACGGTGCGCATCCGCTTCGCGAACTCCGCGATGGCGTTCGACGTCGCGGAATCCTCCAGGTCCCGGAAAACTTCGTGCCGGTACTCGACCGCCGCCCGATCGCCCAGCGGAATCCGGAAGAAGGGTGCCAGGTCGTACTCGTCGCGCCCGGCCGCCACCTGGCTGAATACCTGATCGAGGTTCAGGTCGGAAAAGAACGAAGGCTCCGCGCGTTCGTCGGTTCCGGTGGGCGCACGGAACAGGACGCTGATAAACAGCACGAGAAGCTCACCCGCACCTCCACCGGCTCGTTGACCCGGCAGAAGCCATCAGCCACGTCGGCGGTTTCAGGTGGGCTTCATCACCTGTCTCCATCGTACCCGCTTGTTGATCACACAATGCCCTATCAGGGGCCGATGCTAGGCGCACCAGGCTTGCCTCTCACGTCCCATACGTATCAGGCAGCACAGGCGTATCAGGTAAGCTGCGAACAACCAGATGACGCCCTGGGGTGGGGGTGTGCGCCTCCCGAACCGCCGCGGTACAGCGGCTAATGGCTTCTGACTTCGGGATTTTACCGTGACCGAGGAGTCCTTCCGCGTGCCCCAATCGCCCCCAGACACAGCGGTGCCGGCGCCATCCGGCCTTGCCGTCCCAGGCGAGCAGCCCGTTACCTCTGCCCGGGGGACACGGCGCGTGCTGCCACGGGCCGACCGGCGGGAGATCGCGGCGATCTTCGCGGGCGGCGCGCTCGGGACCCTGGGACGCGCCGCGCTCGCCGAGGCGTTCCCGCACTCGGCTACGTCCTGGCCATGGCCCACGTTCGCGGTCAACATCACCGCGGCGTTCCTGCTCGGCTACTTCGTGACCCGGCTTCAGGAACGGCTGCCGCTGTCCAGCTACCGTCGGCCGCTCCTCGGCACCGGGCTGTGCGGCGGGCTTTCCACGTTCTCCACGATGCAGGTAGAACTGCTGAACATGCTCGGCGCCCACGCGTGGGGGCTGGCCGCCGGGTACGCCGCGGCCAGCATCGCATGCGGGTACGCGGCGATCCACTTGGCGACCGCCATGGTTCGCAGAGTGCGGGTGCGGCGATGAACATCCTGATCTGGACCGCGGTCATCCTGATCGGCGGAACGGGGTCGGTGGCGCGGTTTCTGCTCGACGGCGCCATCTCCGCCGCCACCGTCGGCCGCGACTTCCCGCTCGGCACCATGGCGGTCAACATCTCAGGCGCGGTCATCTTGGGCCTGTTGACCGGACTAGCCCTCAGCCACACCCAGGCGCTGCTGGCCGGCACTGCGGCAGTCGGCTCGTACACGACCTTCTCCACCTGGATGCTGGAAACGCAGCGGCTGGCGGAAGAACGACAGCACCGCAAGGCGATCCTGAACGTGACCGTCAGCCTCGTGCTCGGCGTCGCCGCGGCGGCACTCGGTCGGCTGATCGGAGCTCATCTGTGAACGGCCCCGCCGCGGTGAACGCGGACTGCCTCAAGCTCACCAGCTATTTCGGCGAGCGTCAGCGCACAGGGAACGGGTTCGTCGCCGACGCCCTGCTCGACCTGTACGAACGGCACGAGATCGCGACCAGCGTCCTGCTGCGCGGCACCGAAGGATTCGGGGCCAGGCAGCATCCGCGCACCGACCGGTCGCTGACGCTGGCGGAGGACCTGCCGCTGGTCGCGGTCGCGGTCGATACCAGACTTCGTATCGAGGCACTTCTCGGCGAGAGCGTGCGGCTCACCAGGAGCGGCTTGATTACCCTTGAGCGGGCGCGCATGCTGTCCGGCGATATCGGCCCGCTCCACCTCCCGGGCGACTTGAGCGAGCCCACGAAGCTGACGATCTACCTGGGCCGCCAGGAGCGGGTGTTCCGGGTGCCCGCGTACATCGCCGTCTGCGATCTGCTGCGGCACCGCGGCGTCGCGGGAGCCACGGCGCTACTGGGGGTCGACGGCACCGCGCACGGTGACCGGCAGCGGGCCACGTTCTTCGGCCGCAACACGCAGACGCCGATGATGGTCATCTCGGTCGGCTCAGGCGAGCAGATCGGCCGGGTGCTGCCGGAACTGGGCGGGCTGCTGCGCCGTCCGCTGCTGACCCTGGAGCGGGTCAGGATCTGCAAGCGCGACGGGGAGCGCCTTGCCACTCCGTCCGCCCTGCCCGGCACAGACGAGACAGGGATGGCACTGTGGCACAAGCTCATGGTCTACACATCTGAGGCGGCGCAGTGCGAAGGCCAGCCGATCCACCACGCCATCGTTCGCCGGCTGCGCGCCGCCGGAATCGGCGGCGCGACCACCGTGCGCGGCGTCTGGGGCTTCCACGGCGACCACGCCCCGCACGGTGACCGCCTCCTGCAACTGGGCCGCCGCGTTCCCGCTGTCACGATCGTCGTCGACACCCCCGAGCGGATCGCCACCGCGTTTTCCGTCATCGACGAATTGACCGCTCAGCAGGGCCTTGTCACGAGCGAGACCGTGCCTGCCATTCGGGCCACCGCGGTCAGCCGCGCCGCGTGACACGGTTACCGGCCGCATGGCGCTCCCCTTCGCCGCGCCGGTTTCCCGGCATACGGCCCGGTTGGCTGGCACCGCCTGGCCGCGCGTCTTGACGGACGCCTTGACGGGGGACTAACGTCTCGCCCAGAAACAAATAGGAAACTTTACTGTTTGTTTTGATCGTGCTTGACTCCCGGCCACTTCAGCACTTAGCAAGGGATCCGCGCATGAGACGACGACAAGCAACCCTTTTGGCAGCGGCTCTGGCCAGCGGCACGGCCGCGCTGGTGGCGCTCGGTGTCACCACCGCAGGCGCGAGCGTCGGCGCCAGTGCCTATCCCGGGCACGGCGCGAGCTCACGCCCGCTGCCGTACCGGGTATTCGCCCCCTACTACGAGATGTACGACACCAGCACCGACCTCGCCACGCTGTCGCAGCAGTCGGGTGCCAAGGACCTGTCGCTGGCGTTCCTCGAGACCGCCACGTCCGGCTCCTGCACCGCCTACTGGGATGGCGACACCAGCCAGCCAATCGCCGCGTCCAGCTTTGGCAGCGACATCGCGGAGATCCAGGCACACGGCGGCAACGTGATCCCGTCGTTCGGCGGTTACACCGCGGACACCACCAACACCGACATAGCCGACAGCTGCACGAGCGTCCCGGCCATCGCCGCCGTGTACGAGAGCCTCATCACCACCTACCACGTGCCTCGCATCGACCTGGACGTCGAGGCCACCTCGCTTACCAACACGGCCGGCATCGACCGGCGCAACCAGGCGGTCGCGATGACCGAGGCGTGGGCCGCGGCACACCACCGGCGGATCCAGTTCTCGTACACGCTGCCGACGTTCGCGACCGGCCTTCCGGCCGCCGAGCTGGGCGTGCTGCAGAACGCGGTCGCCGACGGCGCCAAGATCTCCACCGTGAACCTGCTGACGTTCGACTACTACTACGGCACCGAGCAGGACATGGTCGCCGACACAGAAGGCGCCGCGAACGGCCTGTTCAGCCAGTTGCAGGCGCTGTACCCGACGGCGAGCGCCCGGCAGCTGTGGCACATGATCGGCGTCACCGAGATGCCAGGCATCGACGACTTCGGGCCGGACGAGACGTTCTCGACGGCCAACGCCGTCACGATCCTGCACTGGGCGCAGCAGCAAGGGATTGGGATGATCTCGTTCTGGGCGGCGCAGCGTGACAACGGCGGCTGCCCGGGCACGAAGGGCGCCGGCACTTGCTCCGGCGTCGCCCAGCCGACGTGGTTCTTCAGCCACGTTTTCGAGCACTTCGCACGCTAACGCTCGAGGGCTAACGAAGGGCTGTCGCAAGCGTGCCTATGCACTGTGCATAGGCACGCTTGCGACAGGGCATTGCTGGAGGATGACGGACAGTGAACATCATCGCCTAGGGTCGTTCACCGAGAGAGCGCAACAGGCTCTGTCGAACGTCGGCCAAGACGACCGCGTCAAGCAGGCCGCCGCCGCGGCCAGGGAACTGACCGAGCGGGCCGAGGGGGCGTCGAAGACCGTCACCAGGAAGGTCAGCCAGGAAGACGCGTGGGACGAGCTACGCGCCGACATGGCGATGCTGACCGAGATCACCCGCGCCCAGCACGCTCTGATCGTCGACCTCCTTGATCGGGTCGTCCAGCTTGAAGCGCGGCAAGGGATCGATCCGGGGGCTGGCCACGGTGGCTGACTCCCCGCTCGCCGGGCTGCTCGCCGACACCCGCCGCCGTGTTCCTGATCCGCCCGTGCTCGACGAAGTAGTCGAGGACGCCGGACGCCAGCGGCTCGCCGCGTACTACCTGTACAGCGCGCTGCTCGCTGGATTGATCGGTACCGGCGACCTCGCCCCCGGCCGATGGCCTCCCGAGCTGGCCGAGCCGATGCGACGGCTGGGCCTGGCCCGGTTCGCGCCAAGGACAGGGCGGGGCCTGGACGCCCAGCTGACTCCAGCGCAGCGGGCAACGTGGCGAAGCCCAGACAGGCAGCAACAGTTCGCGCGCCTGCTCGTCGAGCTGCAATTGACCAAAGACGGACACGTTGCCGGCCCAGCCGAAGTCAAAGACCAAGCCCAAGACCTGTGGGAACTGGTAGCACAGCACCTCGCCGGCATGCCGCTTGGCATCGCGCTCGCTACGACAGGCAACGCCGCGGGATCTGAGCGGGCGGCACGGGTGGCGCACCAGCTGGAAGAGACCGGAATCTCGCACGCGGTCAGCGTCGGCGTCACTCTCGCCATCAGCGTTCACCCGCTCGGCGCCGCCGCCGGCCTGGGCACCCGGCTGGTCCGGTCACGAATACAGGCCGGGCAGAACGAGGCCGAGGGGCTGCGTCAGCTCGGCCAGGAACTCAGTACCTTGCGTGCCGAGGTCGACCGCGAGCTTCGCGACGTGGCAGCCAGGAGGGACGTGTGAGCCAGACAATTCCCGCGCAAGACGGGACAATCGCTTCCGCGGAAATCGCGGACCTGCGCCGGGTCGGGATCAACCCGGACTTCTGGTACCCGGTCGCGGTATCGGGCAGCGTGCGCCAGAACAAGGCGTTCGCGGCCAGATTCGCGGGTCAGCGGATCGTGCTGTACCGCGGGACGACTGGCGCCGTCTACGCGCTGGAGGACCGGTGCGCCCACCGCCAGCTGCCGTTGAGCATGGGCGTGGTGGAAGGCGACGTGCTGCGGTGCTGCTACCACGCCTGGGCCTACCGCGGCGACGGCCGCATCTCGCAGATCCCGTACCTGTCCAAGGGCGACGCTCGGCCGCCCCGCGGCGTCCGCGCCTACCCGGTCAGGGAAGCCTATGGCCTGGTGTTCGTCTTTCCTGGCGACGCGGACAAGGCGGCCGTGACACCGCTGCCTGAGCTGCCAGCATCCGGTTCAGGCCAGCCCAAGGTCATGATGTACTCGCGCTCGGTCGCCTGCCATTACTCGTTCATGCACGAGAATCTGCTGGACATGAACCACCAGTTCCTGCACCGGGGCGTGGTCGGGCGCATCCACCCCCGGCTGCTGGGCTATGAGTCCGGCCCGCAGTTCGTGGAAGCCCGTTACCTGTTCACCCATACCGGCGGCAAGAAGTCCCGGGGAGCCGCCCGGCTCGCCGGCCGCTCATCGGGGCACGTCATCACCATCCGCACCGGCTACCCCTACCAGACGCTCCAGTTGACCCCGGCCGATTCCGGACCGCCCGCGTTTTCCCTGTGGGCGGCCTACGTGCCCGAAGATGCCGGGCAGCGCACCAGCCATGCCTTCGGCCTGCTCATGATCCCCAGGCCGGCTGTCCCCTGGGCGCTGAACCTGGCCTGGCCGTTCATCCGCCGCTTCACGGAGCGGGTGTTCGCCGAGGACCGCATGGCCGTCGAGGCCGAGCAACGGGCGTGGGATGAGCAAGGCCAGGACCTCAACAACGAGGTCTTCCCCCTGATTCTCAATGTCCGCGGCGTGCTCCGGTCGAACGGCGTCCCCATACGCGGTTAATGTTCGCTAGCGTGCTCTCGTGGCGAATGCGGATGTATGGGATCCAGACGCTTATCTGCGGTGGACACGCCCCCGGACTCGCGCGGTTCGTGACCTGCTCGGCAACGTCGACCATCCCGGCCCGCGCCTGATCGTCGACCTCGGGTGCGGTCCCGGTAACAACACCGAGCTGATCGCCGACCGGTGGCCGGACGCCTATGTTCTCGGCATCGACAGCTCGCCCCGCATGATCGAGGCGGCACGATCGAGGCAGCGTCCCGGCCGCCTGGAGTTCCGCGAGGGCAACATCAGCGACTGGGAGCCGGACGACGCGCCCGACGTCGTGCTGGCGAGCGCGGTGCTGCAATGGCTGCCTGACCACCTGACGCTGCTGCCGCGCATCGCGGGCTTCCTCGCCCCCGGCGGGGTCCTGGGATTCCAGATGCCCGGCGGGGTCAGTGGCTCGATCATCGATATAGCGCGCGAGCTGATCGCGACGCAGGCGTGGCGCGACAAGCTGCACGACGCGCTGGAGTCGGCGACCGTGCACGCGCCGCTGGACTATGTCACCGTCCTCGGTGACGCCGGACTCGAGACCGAGGCGTGGGAGACGCGCTACTGGTTCCCGCTGGCCGGTGAGAACAGCCTGACGGAGTACGCCGCGGGATCGGTGCTCAGGTCCGCGCTCGCTCGCCTCAGCCCCGCTGACGCCGACCGGTTCCTGACCGAGTACGCCGGACGACAGCGAGCCGCCCACCCGGCTCACCTCCTCGGCGGCCGGTCCGTCGAGATTCTTCGCCAGCGCCGGGTCTTCGCGGTCGGCCACCGCTAGCGGCCGCGAGGGCCGGGCGAATGGGTGGGGGAGCCAGCCGGAGATGTCTGACTCCCCCACAACACGGCGCGCTATGCGCCGCGGATCGCGTCCGCCGCGAACTGCTGCTCGGCGAGCACCAGGTTGCGCGTGTCCGCGTTGAGCTGCTGCACGTCGGCCGCGATGGTGGCCGCGGACGCGCCGCTTGACCGGTCCGTGCTCACCTGCTGCACGTCGGCCTGCACGACGTCCAGGTTCGCCTGGACCCACTGCTGCTCGGCCGGGCCCTCAGCCGACCCGGGGGCGGCCGTGGTCAGCGCGCCGAAGATGCCGTGCGTCTGGTTGAACGGGCCGGATGTGAAGTAGACGGTGTTGGCGAGGCCGCCGGATCCACCATTGCCGACCCGCAGCGCCCACAGGCCGCTGATGTCGATGGGCGCGCCGTCTGGCCCCTTGAGCGACCCAAGCCATGCTCCGTTGGTCGCGTCGTAGGCGTGGATGAATCCGTCGCCGAAGTTGCCGACGAGCAGCACCGGGTCGCCGCCAGGGGCGGTGAGGCCGGCGAAGCCGGTCGGCGCGATCGCCAGCCCCCACGGCGAGTCAAGCGCCCCGCGGGTGACCAGGCGAACCTGCCCGCCGGGCAGGCCGGGCGTGCCGTTCAGGTTGAAGACGTCCACGAAACCGCGGTGCGGGCCGGGCGCGTCGTCGTGCTTGCTCGGGTCTTGCTTGGCATAGGTGACGTAGAGCTGCCCGTTCAGCACCTGGACGTTGTACGGGGAATAGCCGTGGGGCAGTCGCCGGTCGGCGAACGCGCCGGCCGGCAGCGCGACCTTACCGAAGTTGGCGTCGTAGACCTCGATGGCCCCGGCGCGGAAGTTGGTGGCATAGATCACGGCCGTGCTCGCGGGGTCAGCCGCGAAGATCGGTGTGCTGTTCGTCGCGATGGCCAGGCCCTTGTAGACGGCCCCGGTCTGCTCGTTCGGGTTGGGGTTGGTGAAGTTGTTTCCCGAATTGTCGACGGCGATGACGGCCTCTTCGCTGGCCCCGCCCGGGCCGGCGAACTTCCCTGTGGGGTCGATGCCAGGGTTCCAGCCGAGGATGGTCCCGTCCTCGGTGTCGAAGAGGAAGTCGGCGGCGGCGGACGTGGTCGTCCCGCTCTTGTTCGGGCCGGTGACCTGGAAGGCGCCGCTCGCGGCGGCGGAATTGAACACCGTTCCGGTCGGGGCGCCACCGGTGGCGCTGACCGGGGTCGGGATGTTCACGGCTAGCGGGGAGACCGAGACCGGCGTGCTGCTCGACACCGTATAGAGCGTTGACAGGCCGGAGTTATTGTCGGAGAACCAGAAGGGGCTGCCAGTGCTTTCTGAAATTCCCCACGGGTTTTGCAGGTTAGGGTCGGTGACTGCCGCCACGCCCGCCAGGTCGGACACCAGGTTGGTCTGCAGGACCGTGCCGCCTGCGGCGGCCGGCGCCTTCGGCGTCGCCGGGGCCGCGTCGGCGGTTACACCGACCCAGGTCAGGGAACCGGCCGCGACCACCGCGGCGGCGATGAGCAGTGGCCCGGGCAGGTGTCGTGAGCTTGGCAATCGCGGATTCATGTTGTGCGCCTCCATGTTGTCGTCGTCCCTAATGCCGGACAATCGCCGTCCGGCAGCTCTCCCGGACATGAGCAGCAGCAAATAGCGATCGACCCAGTACGTCGGGTGATCGCTCGTGGCAAGGATTGTCGCCTCTCGACCTTTAAATACGTAATCGGTGGCGGGCTGGTTCACCAATTTGGCGCGACAATGATGACCATGATTGGCAGACGATTCAGCGTCATCGCCTTCGCGACTCTCCTGTGCCTGGCGGGACTGCTTTCCCCGGCCGCGAGCTCGGCGGCGCCAGCGCCGCCGACGCCGACGCCGGCGGCGGCGTCCGGCGCCGCACGCGCCTGCGGCCCGCTGCCCGGGTTCAACCAGGCCGTGGCGAACGAGATCATGGCCGGGCGGCTGACCATCGCGCCGTGGCACGCCGTGACGATCGACCCGCACCGCGACGGGGATATCAACTGGCAGTTCGACCCGTTCCACGACCCCACGTGGTTCCAGGACTTCCAGTCCGGCGGCTGGATCGAGATGCTGGTCTCCGGGTACCTGGCAGGCGGACCGGAAGCGCGCGCCTACCAGGCCCGCGCGGCCCAGATCTCGAAAAGCTGGCTGCGGGGAGTACCGGTCACCGTTCGGAATCCCGGGATTTTGATCTGTATCTCCGAAGCGTTCCCTGGGCAGTCGTGGATTCAGGATCAGATCCCGCCGACGGTCGACTACTACGCGGCGCACTGGATGGGCGCGTGGAATCACGGGCTGAAGCAGGACCTGGACCTGCTGCAAATCGGCTGCGGGTACCCGGCGCAGGCGTTCGGCGGCGCCGCGCTGCGCTGGCGGCGGACCGCCGTGGCGCAGATGACCGCCGCCTTCGAGCCGAACCCGCTCGGTCCCTCCATCGACGCGCAAGGCGCGGTCAACGAGCAGGCCACGCTCTACGAGGACTTCGTGTACGGCCTGTGGCAGCAGGGCCTGCCGCAGCTCGCCGCCTGCGGCTACAAGCTGCCAGGATGGATCACGGCGCGGATCGCGCGGATGCCCGCGTTCCTCGCCAACGCCACCGAGCCGGACTACGACCTGGTGCAGATCGGCGACACCTACGTCGAGCGGCCCAAGACGTCACCCAGACAGCCGCACCTGGTCGCGGTGTACTCCGCGGGGTACGTGTTCGGCCGGTCAGCCTGGACGTCGACCGCGTCGTTCTACTCGCTGCGCTTCGGGCGCGGACGGCAGGTTCACGGGCACGACGACCACATGGGCCTGACCTACTACGACCGCGGCCGCGACCTCATCGTCAACGCGGGGCACACCGGCTACGAGGACACGCCGTACCGCACGTTCCTGCAGTCGCCTGAGGCCAGCAGCGTGCTCGTGATGCCCGGCGTGCCGTTCGCCGCGGCGGCGTCCACGTCCCTGGTCAGCGACAGGATCGGCCGTTACGGCCAGTTCTACGAGTTCTTCGACACGGCGTTCAGCGGCGACCCGCGGTACCGCAGCGTGTACGTCAGCCAGCGGCCGGACTTCGTCCTCGTGTTCGACCGCGCCGCTGGCGCCAGCCACTATCGGCAGCTCTGGCACCTGGACCCGTCGCTGCACGTCACTAAGCTCAGCCGGTCCTACGCGATCGCGTCCGCGCCGGCCACGCGCGGCACGCCGGCCACCCAGCTGGAGCTGCTCCAGATCCCGCTCCCCGGGCAGGCCATCCCCCGCGGGTCGACGCAGGTTGTCCGCGGCCAGGTCAACCCGTACCAGGGCTGGGTCTCCCACCAGATGCTGCAGCGCATCCCCGCCGACGTGGTCACGATGTCCCGTAATGGAACGAGCACCGCGATGCTCACCCTCATCGTCCCCGCCGCCCCCGGCACGTACCTGGCCAGGACGATCAGCGGCCGGCCCGGCGGTCCGTACCGGCTGCGGGTTCAGGTGGGTTCGGCGGTCTCCGTGTTCAGCATCACGGCGGGCGGCGCGATCAGCCTGATCAGTTGACCGGGGCTGCGGGCATGACGAGACAGCTGCTGGTGGCCGTGGCGACGACCTTGCCCGCGGCGTCGGTGATGTCGGCGCGGGAGAAGGCGACGCGCCGGCCTGGCTTGACGACCGTGCCCACCGCCCGCAGCGTCCCGCTGTCCCTGGTCACCGGGCGCGTGTAGCTGACGTTGAGGTCGATCGAGGTGTACGCGACGCCGGCCTCGAGCGTGCTGTGCACAGCGCACGCCGCCACCGTGTCGGCCAGCGTGCAGACGAGGCCGCCGTGCACGGTGCCGATCGGGTTGTAGACCGACTCGTCCGGCGTGACCTCGAAAACCACGCGGCCCGGGTCGACCTCGACCGGGCGGAAGCCGAGCAGCGACGCGATCGGCGCGGGCGGCAGCTTCCCGTCCCTGATCGCGCGCAGGAACTCCAGGCCGGACATCTGGAACGCGGCGGCCGCCGTGATCTTCGGGTCATACCACTCGACGATCTTGGCTGAAGGCGGCGCGCCCCACTCCCCCGTGCTAGCCGGACCGGGGGTGCCGGCCGTCCCAGTCGCGATTGCTTCCTGCCTGGCATCAGTCACGACGCTTTCCTCCACAGCTAGCGGACCAGGGCGAATTTGATTCTACAACTCGCTCGAGTCGCGAGGCGGCGGTCACGCTAGCTCGTGGTCGCGCTCCTGCTGGCGTAGCATCCGTCCCATCCGCCAGCCGTAGGTGATGCCCATGCCCAGGGCCAGGAAGCCGACCCCGCCCAGCAGGGCCGCGTGATCGGTGTGGGTGGTGGTGACCGTGAGGATGGCCCCGACGACGGTGAGCATCGACGTGACGGCCGCGGCCAGCGGGAAGAAGCCGCCGAGCGGAATCGACCACACCCGTCCGCGCCGGCGCTGGAAGCGCCGGACGCCGTAATAAAGGGCCAGCAGAGCAAGGCCGGCCGTACCGGTGGCGACCCACTCACCAACCCCCGCCGCTGTGGTCGTGGGGCCGGAGAAGACCACGATGGGGCAAGGAGTCTGGCTGCTGCACGTCATGGGATGCGGTTGCCTGAGCAGTCCCGCAAGCTCCAGGGCGAAGGCCACGAGCAGGTACCAGGCGATCACCCGCCAGGCTGAGATGGCGAGGTCGGCGAGCATCGCGGCCACCCGCCCGTGGCGCGTCTGGTGGGCGTAGACGATCGCCTGGACGGGCCCGAAGCCGGCGATCGCCGCCTGTTGTGCCCGCTCCTCGCTCATTCCCTCGGCCACCTTGGCCGCGGTCGCCGCCCGCAGGTGGTCCTCGGCCTCGACCAGGATGCGGCCGACTTCCGGAATGCGCAGGCTCAGCCGCAGCTGGTCCAGGTACTGCTGGATCAGGTCCCGGTCTTCTATCATGCCGGCTCACCCCCGAGGACCGCCTGCATGCCGGCGGCGAAACGGCGCCACGCGCTGTGCTGCGCGGACAGCGCCGCTTCCCCCTTGCTGGTCAGCGCGTAAACCCGGCGCTTGCGACCGTCGGCCTCGGCCCACGAGCTGTCCAGCAGCCCGGCGCCCTCCAGTCGGTGCAGCGCCGGGTAGATCGTGCCCTCATGCAGGTCGAAGGCGCCGTCGCTGCGTTCGCGCAGCATGGTGATGATCCCGTAGCCGTGTGCGGGCCCGGCGGAGAGCACCGACAGCAGCAGCAGGTCCAGGTGCCCCTTGAGTCGTTCCCGTTCCATACTTGGTAAAGCTATGCCTTGTAATACAAGGCGTCAAGAACCGGACGGCACGGACTCCTGGAACGGTCCGGCCTCGCCGTAGGCATCGTGCCAGTTCCACCACTGGTACGGCGCGGACCGCGGATAGCCCTCGGGCGAGTCCTCCCATTCCTCCTGCCGTCCGAGCGCGGTGATGTCGAGGTAGTCCCACGTGCCGCCCATCGCCTCGTCGCCTCGGGCGTTGATGAAGTAGGTCCGGAACACCGTGTCGCCGTCACGGATGAACGCGTTCGTGCCGTGCCACTCGTCCACGCCGAAGTCTTTGTCGAACTCGTCGGTTATGGTGTACCAGGGCATCGTCCAGCCCATCCGCGCCTTGACGCGCGCGATGTCTGGCTGCGGCGCGCGGGAGGCGAACGCGAGCGTGGTGTCGCGGGCGTTCAGGTGGGCGACGTGGGCGACCTGGTCGGCGACCATCGAACACCCGACGCACGCGTGGTCAGGCCAGCCCCGCACGCCGGGCTCGAAGAACGCGCGGTAGACGATCAGCTGCCTGCGGCCCTCGAACAGGCCGGACAGGCTCGCCCTGCCGTTCGGCCCGTCGAACACGTACTCCTTCTCCACCGCCATCCACGGCATCCGCCGGCGCTGCGCGGCCAGCGCGTCCTTGGCGCGGGTCACTTCCTTCTCCTTGACGAGCAGCCGCTCGCGCGCCGCGTCCCACTCTTCCCCGGTGACGACCGGGGGCGTCTTCATCGCATTCATCGCAGGCCTCCTTCCGCGCCTGTGGTGATCAGTTCCCGCAGGCTCGAGTTGACGAGGTAGCTCCACGCGTTCGAGCACTGGTCGAAGCACTCGACCTCGGGGACCAGGCCGCGGTGGGTGAACGTGACCTCGGTCTGCCCGCTGTGGCGGGAAATGTCGAAGGTGATGTCGGTGCCGGTCCATTCGGCCGGGTCTCGCGTGAAGTTGAGGTTGGCGTCGAGCACGTGCCAGACGACCTTGGCGCCGGGCTCGAGCCCGGTGATCCGCTGCTTCGAGTAATGGATGTCCTGGTAGCGGTAGGTGAACTCGTCGCCGAGCTTGTCCGTGCCGCCTTGGATGTCTTCGCCCCACCAGCCGCGGACGTTGTTGATGGCCGTGAAGACCTCGTCCGGGGTCTGGTCGACGATGAACGTGGTAGTGAAGTCCTGGCTCATGACTGCCTCCCGTGAGTAGCAACCGAACAGTTGCCACATTATGGCAACCACCTGGTTGCGTCAAGTATCCTCGGGAGGTGTTCGTTCTCGAGCTGGCCGCGGTCGTGCTCGTCCTTTTCATCGTGGGAGTGATCAGGGACAGCCGGAGCTTCAGCAACGCGGTCTTCCTCGGCCTCGGGCTCGCGCTCGGCGCGCTTGGCTTCGCCGAACGACTGGCTGACACGCCCGGCAGGGGGGCCCGGCTGCTGATCCTGGCGCTGCTGCTGCTCATGATCCTCGGCCCGCTGCTCACAGCCGGATACCTCGTGCTGAACGGCATCACCGTGACCCGCCGCGAAGGGGTGCGCCCGGCCACGCTGCTCTCGCTGCTCGCGGGGCTCGCCATCTTCGCGGTGATCGCCCTGGACGTGGCGGCGGACCGGGCGGGCTCGGTGAAGCTCACCCTGCTCACGGCGGTCACCACGCTGGTGTTCGGGTACGTGTCGTTCCTGCTCGTGTCGTACGTGATCTACGCGTTCCTGTACAGCCGGATGGCCGTCGACGACGACGCCGACTTCGTGGTCGTGCTGGGCTCCGGGCTCAAGGGCGGCACCCGGGTGACGCCGCTGCTCGCCAGCAGGCTGGAACGGGGCCGCCAGGTTTACGGCGCGATCGTGGCACGCTCGCTCGCGGCACACGAGACGGCGGACCCGCTGCTGATCGTCTCGGGCGGCAAGGGCAGCGACGAGCACCTGACCGAGGCCGAGGCGATGGCGCGCTACCTGACCGACCGCGGGTTTCCGCCCGGCCGCCTGATCCGCGAGTACCGATCCCGCACGACCGAGGAGAACCTGGCCTTCAGCAAGGCCATCATGGATCAGGCCCGGCCCGGCTCCCTGTGCGTAATCGTGACGAGCAGCTTCCACGCGTTCCGCGCCGCCATCATCGCCCGCCGCCTCGGCGTCAACGGCCACGTTACCGGCGCGCCGACGGCCGCCTACTACTGGCCGACGGCGATCCTCCGCGAGTTCGCCGCGGTGTTCATCAGCTACAAGCTGGTCAACTTCGGCATCTGCGCGCTGATCGTCGCCCTCCCCCTCGCCTACGCCGCCCTCCACGGAATCGTCTAGCCACGGTCAACGCGGAGACTTTGTCGTCTTAGGGCGCGGTAGCGATGTTTTTCGGTCCGTTTCGCCGTGTTTGTCCAGGCCGAACGCGCCCTAAGACGCCTGACCCGGCTGCTGGCTGCTGCTGGGGTTGTTTGGTGGTGCGGGTTGTTGCCCCCGCATCTTGCTGTTATCACCCAACGGAGAGGGGGCGGGCGGTGCGGCGCGCGTGCTTGCCGGGGTGACAGGATGACCGGGAAGCGAAACCAACCCCGGGGGGTCGTATGCCGGAACCGTCGGTGGACATCGCGGCCGCGCTGGCCGGGCGGGACGCGCTGCTGCGCGACGCGTGCGACCGCGCGCTCAGGTACCTGGGCACGCTCTGCGACCGGCCGGTCGCGCCGGACCCGGCGGCCACGGCCGCGCTGGACGGGCTCGATTTCCCGCTGCCCGCGCACGGCCTGCCGGCGCCTGACGTGCTGCGGATACTGGACGAGACCGGATCGCCCGCCACCGTGGCGACCGGGGGCCCGCGGTACTTCGGGTTCGTCATTGGCGGCGCGCTGCCGGTGGCGCAGGCCGCCGCCTGGCTGAGCGCGGCATGGGATCAGAACGCCGCGCTGGCCGTGATGTCGCCGGTCGCGGCGCGCCTCGGGGGGGTCGCGCTGCGCTGGGTTACTGAGCTCATCGGCCTGCCGGCCGGCACCGCCGGCGGTTTCGTCACCGGCGCCACCATGGCCAACCTGGCCTGCCTGGTCGCGGCCAGGGACGCGGTGCTGTCCCGGCACGGCTGGGACGCGGCCGAGCAGGGGCTGACGGGCGCGCCGCCCGTGACCGTGGTGGTGGGCGCCGAGGTACACACGACCGTGCGGAAGGCGCTCGGCCTTATCGGGCTCGGCCGGAACCGGGCCCTGGTGCTGCCCGCGGACGGTCAGGGCCGGATCGATCCGCGTGACCTGCCCGCACTGAACGGGCCCGCGATCGTGTGCCTACAGGCCGGCAACGTGAATACCGGTGCCTTCGACCCCTTCCCCGCGCTGATCACCTGGGCGCATGAGCACGGCGCCTGGGTGCACGTCGATGGCGCGTTCGGGCTTTGGACAGCCGCGTCGCCCGCCCTCGCCGACCGGGTCGCGGTCGCCGGCCTGGCCGACGCGGACTCGTGGGCGACAGACGCGCACAAGTGGCTGAACACCACGTACGACTGCGGAATCGCGCTGGTCCGCGACCGGCCGGCGCTCGCCGCCTCGATGGAGGCGTCGGCCGCGTACCTGACGGCGCGGCCCGACGACCCCCTGACGCCGCAGTCGTCGCAGCGCGCCCGCGGCGTCGAAGTGTGGGCCGCGCTCGCCGCCCTGGGCCGGGCCGGAGTGGCCGCGCTGGTGGAGAACTCCTGCACGCTGGCCCGCCGGTTCGCGGACGGGCTGCGGGCGGCCGGATTCGGCGTGCTCAACGACGTCGTCCTCAACCAGGTGCTCGTGTCGTTTGGACCGGCGGAGCGGACGGACGCCGTGATCGCCGCGGTGCAGCGCGACGGCACCTGCTGGTGCGGGCCGACCACCTGGCACGGCGTGCGGGCGATGCGGATCAGCGTCAGCGGGTGGAACACGACCGAGGACGACATCGACCGCAGCATCGCCGCGGTGCGCGCCTGCGCGGCGCGGCTGGATCGATGATCAGTCGGTACCGGACTCCATCGCGGCGCGGTCGAGCAGTTCCTCGTCGCCGGGAACCTGTTCCCCGGAGGGCGCCTGGCCGCGCGAGGCGATCGCCTTGGCGCCGCCCTCCGGCATCGCGCCGATCAGTCCGGCCGGTCCCTGCGGCTCGGCGGTGATCAGCGCCGGGTGCGCGGTGCCGACCATACCGATCCTCGCGTAGTGCTCGAGCTTGGCCCTGGAGTCGGCGATGTCCAGGTTGCGCATGGTCAGCTGCCCGATCCTGTCGCCGGGCCCGAAGGCCGCGTCCTCGATCCGCTCCATGGACAGCTTGTCGGGGTGGTAGCTGAACGCCGGCCCGGTCGTGTCGAGGACCGAGTAGTCCTCACCGCGGCGCAGCCGCAGCGTCACCTCCCCGGTGACCGCCATGCCGACCCAGCGCTGCAGCGACTCGCGCAGCATCATCGCCTGCGGGTCGAGCCAGCGGCCCTCGTACAGGAGCCTGCCCAGCTTGCGCCCCTCGTTGTGATAGCTGGCGAGGGTGTCCTCGTTGTGGATCGCGTTGACCAGCCGCTCATACGCCGCGTGCAGCAGTGCCATCCCCGGCGCCTCGTAGATGCCCCGGCTCTTGGCCTCGATGATCCGGTTCTCGATCTGATCGGACATGCCCAGGCCGTGCCTGCCGCCGATGGCGTTGGCCTCGAGCACCAGGTCGACAGCCGAGGCGAACTCCTTACCGTCGATCGTCACCGGCCGTCCCTGCTCGAAGCCGATCGTGACGTCCTCGGCGGCGATCTCGACGGATTCGTCCCAGAACCGCACGCCCATGATCGGCTCGACGATCTCGATTCCCGTGTCGAGGTGCTCGAGCGACTTGGCCTCGTGCGTGGCGCCCCAGATGTTCGCGTCGGTGGAGTAGGCCTTCTCCGCGCTGTCCCGGTACGGCAGGCCACGGCTGAGCAGCCACTGCGACATCTCGCTGCGGCCGCCGAGTTCGCTGACGAAGGCGGCGTCCAGCCATGGCTTGTAGATCCGCAGCGCGGGGTTGGCGAGCAGCCCGTACCGGTAGAACCGCTCGATGTCGTTGCCCTTGAACGTGGAGCCGTCCCCCCAGATCTGCACATCGTCCTCGAGCATCGCGCGCACGAGCAGGGTGCCGGTCACCGCCCGTCCCAGCGGGGTCGTGTTGAAGTAGACGCGGCCGCCGGTCCTGATGTGGAACGCCCCGCAGGCCAGGGCAGCCAGCCCCTCCCGCACCAGGGCGGCGCGGCAGTCGACCAGCCGGGCGACGTCCGCGCCGTAAGCGGTGGCGCGCGCCGGCACCGAGCCGATGCTCGGCTCGTCGTACTGGCCGATGTCGGCGGTGTAGGTGCACGGCACGGCACCCTTCTCGCGCATCCACGCGACCGCTACAGACGTGTCGAGGCCGCCGGAGAAGGCGATGCCGACCCGTTCGCCGACAGGCAGGGAAGTGACCACCTTAGACATGCATGAATTATATGCACACGAGTGCATAAACATGCAAGCCGTTCGTGAGCGTCCGGCCTCGGGCCCAATATCGGTCAGCTGACCGATGTCTCCGCGTGCAAGTTGCAGAACGATTTGCGGCGCAACCATCGCCCACGACGCCCATGAGGGGCCATGAGTCCCCATGAAGGGATCCGTCATGTTCAAGGTCCGGTCGCGCGCCCTTTCGCCCGTCGCCGCTCTGGCCCTGCTCGCCGCGGCCGGATGCGCGGGGACGGCGGGCGCCGGAGCGACGGCCCCCGGTTCGGGCGCGAGCGGGGCGCTGGAAAAGACCACGCTGAACGTGGCGGTCGTGCCCGCGGTGGATTCGGCCGGTTTCTTCGTCGCGCTGCACGATGGCCTGTTCACCAGGGAAGGGCTGACGATCCGCTACACGCCGGCGGTGAGCAGTGACACCGTGATCAACCAGCAGGTGGCGGGCGCCTACGACATCACAGGCGGCAACTACGTCTCCTACATCCAGCACGTGGCCAACGACCACCAGCCGCTGCGGATCATCGCGGAAGGCTCGCTGATGGAGCCGGGCTCGCAGGCGATTTACACGATGCCCCGCTCGAAGATCAGATCGCTGGCCCAGCTGAAGGGCCACCTGCTCGGGATCAACGCGCCCGGCAACATCAACTACCTACTCGCCGCGGCCGTTCTCACCCAGAACGGCGTGAATCTGCGCCAGGTGCGGTTCCCCGCCCAGCCGATCCCGTTCCCCGCGATGGCCGGCGAACTGGCGGCGGGAAAGATCGACGCCGCCGCGATGCCTGAGCCGTTCGCCACCGCGGCGGAGGAGCAGTACGGCGCGGTGGAACTGGCTGACCTGAACCAGGGCGCCGCCGAGAACTTCCCCATCCTCGGGTACGTCGCCACCACGTCGTGGGTGCGTGAGCACCCCAACACGCTGAAGGCGTTCCTGGCTGCCCTGGAACAAGGCCAGGAAATCGCCGACACCAGCAGGACCGCGGTCGAGCAGGCCATGGAGACCCTCAGCGGCCCGCAGGACGGCCAGGTCCCGCCGATCGTGGCGGCCGTGATGGCGCTGGACAGCTACCCGATCGGCGTCGATAAGATCCGGCTGCAGCGGGTCCCCGACGTGATGTACGAGTTCGGGCTGCTCCGCTCACCGTTCAACATCGGCCAGATGCTCGGCTCTTGAGTAGCGACGGAACGCCGGCAGCGCCGCCCCGATCACCACCGCGCCGAGCACGGTGAGCAGGCCGCCGCTGAAGGCGCTGATCGCCGGCGAGGTCAGCGACCCGACCGCGCCCGCCTCCAGCGACCCGAGCTGACCGCCGCCCGCGCCGATCACGTAGTCGACGGCCATCACCCGGCCGCGGAACTCCGCCGGGGTCAGGGCCGCCACGATCGTCCCGCGCACGACCACCGTGACCGTGTCCGCCGCGCCCGCGACCGCCAGCGCCAGCAGCGTCAGCCACAGGCTGCGCGACACCGCGAACACGGCGAACCCGGCGCCCCACACGCTGACGGACGCCAGCATCGCCAGGCCCAGCCGCGACGCGTGCGTCAGCGGCCCTGACAGCACCGCGCTGACCAGCCCGCCGACGCCGATCGCCGTGGTGAACAGGCCGAGGGTCCGCGGGTCGCCGCCGAACCTGGCGGCGTTGATCGCCGGGAACAGCGACGTCGGCAGGCCGAAGAAAGTCGCGTTCAAGTCGGCGATGAACGCCCCGGCCAGCACCGGGGCGCGGCCGATGAACGAGATGCCCGCAGCGACCGCGGCCAGCCGCGATCGCTGCGAAGAAAATCCTGAAGCACGCATCGCGGGAAGGCGGCCGGTGCCGTACAGTGCCGCCGCGAAGCTGGCCGTGTCGATAAGGTAGCAGCCGGCCAGCCCGAGGTGCGGGGCGGCCGCGATGAGCCCGGCCAGAGCCGGTCCCGCGGTGATCGTTATCTGGTTGGTCAGCTGCTGCAGCGCGAGCCCCGCGGCCAGTTCGCCCGCCGACAGCAGCGCGGGGATAAGCGCGCGCCGGGCCGGGGCGTTGACGGCGCCGATGCCCGACTGGATGGCCACCAGCAGATACAGCAGCCACACCCAGCGCAGGCCGAGGTAGGCCTGGGCGGTCAGCGCCGCGGACACCGCCAGCTGCCCGCACGTGCAAACCAGGACGAGAACCCGCTTGTCGACCGCGTCGATGAACGTGCCGCCGAGCAGCCCGACGGTCAGCAGCGGCACCATGATCGCGACGCCGATCAGCCCGACCGCGACCGGCGACCTGGTGATGTCGTAGACCTGCAGCGTGACCGCGAAGCTCGTCAGCGCGCCGCCGACCGCCGACAGCGTGCTCCCCGCCCACAGCCGCCGGAACGGCGGCGACGACCGCAGCGGGCTGAGGTCGGCGAGCAGCTTCACCCGCGGGATCCTACCTGGCCGGACGCGCCCGGGCGCGCGCCCGCGGCTGCAGGTGGTGACAGATATCACAGCCGCTCTCGCCCGCAAAAGCTTTCACGACCGTATCGCACAAAAGCTCAGTAACCACCCAAACTGGAACTATGGAGAAAAGGGGGGACGGTCCCGCGGTGCACGAGGCCCCCGCGAAGGCTGAGGACCGCCGCCGCCCCTCCTTTCTATTGATCCGAACGGGGACGTTGCGTCGCCTCCTGCTCACCGTCCTCGTGATCGCCGTGCTGACCGTCATCGTGGTCGTTGCCCGGCACACGCTCGCCGAGTCCACGCACGTCCTCGCCGCGGCGAACCCCGCCTGGCTGCTGCTCGCGCTGGCGGCCGAGGCGGTGTCGCTGACCGCGTTCGGGCTGAGCCGCCGCGCGCTGCTGCGCGCCAACGGGGACCACGTCCGGCTGCGCTCGGTGATGGCGATCACGTACGCCAGCAACGCCCTGTCGATCTCCGTCCCGTTCGCGGGCGCCGAACTCGCCGTCGTCTTCTCCTACCGCCAGCTGCGCGGGACCGGCCTGGCCGCGGCGACGACGAGCTGGGCGCTGACAGTGTCCTGGATCTGCTCCACGTCCGCGCTCGCGCTGCTGCTCGCCGCCGGGGCGGCCGTCGGCGGTGGTTCAGGAAACACCGGGACGGCCGCGTCGGTCGCCGGCTTCGCCGGCGCCGCGCTGTACCTGCTGCCCGCCGCGGGCGTGCTGCTCGCGCTGCGCTTCGACCGGGTCCGCGCGGTACTGCGCGCCGTGCTGTCCCGGCTCGCCGCGCTCAGCAGGCGGCTGCTCGGCAAGCCAGCGGACGGCGCGGCCGGCGTGGACACGTTCATCGACGACGTGTCGAGCACGCGGCTGTCGCTGCCCGGCTACGCGTGGGTGTTCGGCCTGGCTGTCGCGAACTGGGCGTTCGACTGCGCGGCGCTCGCACTATCGATCCGCGCGATGGGCCAGCCGGTGCCGTGGGACAACCTGCTGCTCGTCTACGGCGCGGGCGCCGCCGTCGGCAGCACCGGACTGACGCCCGGCGGGTTCGCGCTGGTCGAACTGGCGCTGACCGCCGCGCTGCACGCCTCGGGGCTGCGCGCCTCGAGCGCGCTCGCCGCGGTGCTCGCCTACCGGGTGGTGAACTTCTGGCTGGTGCTGCTCGGCGGCTGGATCACGATGGCGTGCTTGAGGGGGACTACTCGTCGTGGTGATTGACCGGCGGCATCGCAATACCGCCCTGCTCGTGTCGGGCTGCTTTTTCATGGAGATGCTTGACGGCACCATCGTGACCACGGCGACCCCGCAGATCAGCCGGTCGCTGCACGCCAGGCCGGCCGAGGTCGGGCTGGTGATCACCGCGTATCTGCTGACCCTCGCGGTGCTCATCCCGCTCAGCGGCTGGCTGACCCGCCGGTTCGGGAACCGGGTGATCTTCCTGACGGCGATCGCCGTGTTCACCCTCGCCTCGGTCGGCTGCGCGAGCAGCACCACCCTGGGCGAACTGGTCGGGTTCCGGGTGCTGCAGGGCGCAGGCGGGGCGATGATGGTGCCGGTCGGCCGGACGATGGTGGTCTCCAGGGCGGCCAAGGAGGACCTGCTCAAGGTCACCTCCTACGTCGTCTGGCCCGGGCTGCTCGCCCCGGTCATCGCACCGCTGGCGGGCGGGCTGATCACCACCTACGCGTCCTGGCACTGGATGTTCCTGATCAATGTGCCGCTCGGCGTGATCGCGTTCGCCGTGGCGTGGCGGCTGGTGCGGGACGGCGGCGCGATGGCCGCTCCCCCGCCGCTTGACTGGGTCGGGGTGCTGCTCACCTGCGCCGGGCTCGGCGGGCTCACCTACGCGGCGCACCTGGTCTCGCTGCCCGCGCCGCCGCCGGGGCAGACGGCCGCTTTCGCGGCGGTCTCGGCCGCGCTGCTGGCCGGCGCCGTCTGGCACCTGCGGCGCGCCCCGCACCCGCTGCTCAACCTGCGCACTCTGCGGGTGCACACGTTCGCCGTCGCGGAGTCGGGCGGCACCGCGTACTGGTTCGTCGTCGGCGCCGCGCCGTTCCTGCTGCCGCTGCTGTTCCAGACCCAGTTCGGCTGGTCGCCGGTGAAGTCCGGTGCCGTCACGGCGTTCATCTTCGTCGGCAACGTGGGGATCAAGCCGCTGACCACGCCGCTGATCAACCGGTTCGGGTTCCGCTGGCTGCTGGTCGCCTCCACGGTCGGCACCGCCGTGGTCATCGCCGCCCTCGGCTTCACCACCGCCGCCACCCCGGTGCCTGTCCTCGCCGCGCTGACGCTGGTCAGCGGCATCACCCGGTCCACCGGGCTGACCGTGTACAGCACGGTCGGCCTGGCCGACATGGACCCCGCGATGATGCGGGACGCCAACACGCTGGCGGCGATGAGCCAGCAGCTCGGCGCGGGCCTGGCTATCGCGGTCGCCGCGATCGCGCTGCGGGTCGGCGGCTTGTTCCCCGGCGGCACCGGACCGGGAGGAACGGCGGCGCATACGGCCTTCACCGTGGCGTTCTGCCTGCTGGCGGTGATAGCCGTCGGCACCACCGCGCAGGCGCTGCGGATGGACCGCCGGGCCGGAGACTCCGCCCGGCGGCCCCGGGTCGCGGCCCGGGTGGGCTAAGGGTCCGTGAGATGCTAGGCACTGTGACCCCCGGGGGAGGGTTCATGACGACGCAGACGCGCGAACGGCACCGGGTGGTGATCGTCGGGGCGGGTTTCGCCGGCTTCACCGCGGCGCGGACGCTGGCCCGGCTGGCCGGGGCCAGCACGGAAATCGTGGTCATCAATTCCACGGATTACTTCTTGTACCTGCCGCTCATGCCGGAGGTGCTGGGCGGCGTGATCGAGCCGCGGCACATCCGGCTGTCACTGCCCCGTCGGCTGCGCGGGACGCGATTCGTGCTCGGCACGGTCAACCACGTCGACGCGGCGCGGAAGACGGTGAGCTGGTCGGGCCCGGAGGGCAGCGCCGGCCAGGAGAGCTTTGACCGGCTGATCCTGACCGCGGGCAGCGTGAACAAGCTGCTGCCGATCCCGGGAATCGCCGATTACGCGCACGGATTCCGGACCATCAACGAAGCCCTGTACCTGCGTGACCACATCATCCGCCAGCTCGAGCTCGCCTCGGTGGCCACCGACCCCGCCGAGCGGACGGCGCGGTGCACGTTCGTGGTGGTCGGGGCGGGCTACACGGGCACCGAGGTCACCGCGTACGGCGAGCGGCTGACCAGACAGCTGGCCGAGACGCTGCCCGATCTGGCCGGGCAGGAGATCCGGTGGATGGTGCTCGATCTCGCGCCGCGGCTGCTGCCCGAACTGGATCCGCGGCTGTCCAAGACCGCCGAACGGGTGCTGCGGCGGCGCGGCGTCGAAGTGCTGACCGGAGAGTCGGTAGCCAAGGCGCTCGATGACTCGGTGCGGCTGACCAGCGGGGACACGGTCATCACCCGGTCGCTGATCTGGTGCGTAGGGGTCCGCGCCGACCCGCTGATGGAGGGCCTGGACCTGGACACCAACCGGGGGCGGCTAGTGGTCAACGAGTACATGAGCGTGCCCGGCATCCCTTATATCTACGCCTGCGGAGACTGCGCGGCGGTGCCCGACCTGACCCGCCCCGGGCAGGTCTGCGGCATGACCGCCCAGCACGCCCAGCGGCAGGGCAAGCAGGTCGCCAGGAACGTCGCCGCCTCACTCGGGCACGGCGCGGCCCGCCCCTACAAGCATCCCGACCTAGGCTTCCTTGTCGATCTTGGCGGGCTGGCGGCCGCCGCTGACCCGCTGCACATCCCGCTGTCCGGGCCGGCCGCCAACGCGGTCACCCGCGCGTACCACCTGTACGCGATGTCAGGCAACCGGACACGGGTATTGACCGATTGGGCCGTGAACGCGATCACCGCGCCGGAACCGACGTCGCTGGGGGCGATCAGCGCCGCGTCCGTTCCTCTCGACGTCGACAACCCGCGTGCCTGATCTCAGGGAAGGCACCCCGGAGGAGGTCACCGCCGTGAATATCGAAGAAACCGCGGTCTTCGCGCAGCCACCGCTCGCCGAGCCCGACTGGCAGACGGCGATGGCCGCGGTCGCGCCGCTGCTCGACGTCCCGAGAGGTAACCGGGCCTCGGTGGTGGCGGCCTTCATGCTCGGGGCGATCGCCTGTGAGGCGCTCGGCGACCCGGACAGCGTCGGCCGTGCCGTGGAGCGCGCCCTCGGCCTCGCCGAGGCCGACGGGATACTGTTCCCGCTCCTCATCCAGTCGGGGACGGCCGAACTGGCGCCGTCCTGCGAGCCGCTTACTCAAGGCGAGGCCCGGGTGCTGCGCTATCTGCCGTCCAACCTGTCCGCGCGGGAGATCGCCGCCGAGCTGTACCTGTCCCTGAACACCGTGAAGACGCATCAGCGGCACCTGTACCGCAAGCTCGACGTGCGCAGCCGCTCTCAGGCCGTCGACCGGGCCCGCGCCCTCGGGCTGCTCACGCCGGTCCCCCGCAGGTCCTAGCCGCGACCGCCCGCCGCGGCGTCAGGATCTGCGGGACGGCGCGACGTGCACGTACAGCTCCTTGCGATCCGCCATGGTCACCGGTTTTCCCACTGGAGCCGGCAGCAGGTACCGGGCTTGGCGCTGGTGTTCGGCGTATTGCCGGTCGGCGTTGTAGACCTTGTCGAACTTCCAGATCATCGTGGCGAAGTTGGTCTGTCCGTGCAGTAGCTGGCGGGCCA